>WBZP01004711.1_pt1 | contig 14116 bp, 10 predicted proteins | sample 5204301 | NCBI WGS metagenome assembly WBZP01 (sample SAMN12412401, study PRJNA552823) | activated sludge metagenome | isolation source: activated sludge from nitrification reactor of wastewater treatment plant... | place: USA: Pennsylvania | collected 2017 | reverse complement strand
ACCATGCACATCGAGTCCAACTCTCGGCTGTGCATGGCCAGCGCCGGCACCGGATACAAGCAGTCCCTGGGGGCCGACGGTCCACCCGGGTCGTACCAGGACTTCGATCACGCCGACCTGTTCCTGGTGATCGGCGCCAACATGGCCGACTGCCACCCGATCCTGTTCCTACGAATGATGGAGCGCGTCAAGGCCGGTGCCAAGCTCGTCGTCGTCGACCCGCGTCGCACGGCCACCGCCGCGAAGGCGGACCTGCACCTGCAGATCGCACCCGGTACCGACCTGGCGTTCCTCAACGGTCTGTTGCACCTGCTGATCCGGGACGACGCCGTGGACCACAAGTTCATCGCCGAACACACCGAAGGATTCGACGAACTGAGCGCGCTCGTGGCCGACTACGACCCGGCGCACGTCGAACGGATCACCGGGATCGCGTCCGCAGACCTGCACCGGGTGGCGGGCTGGATCGCCGAGGCCGACGACTGGATGAGTTGCTGGACAATGGGTCTCAACCAGAGCACCCACGGCACCTGGAACACCAACGCGCTGTGCAACCTGCACCTGGCCACCGGCGCGATCTGCCGCATCGGCAGCGGACCCTTCTCGCTGACCGGCCAGCCCAACGCGATGGGCGGACGCGAGATGGGCTACATGGGACCCGGCCTACCCGGTCAGCGGGCGGTCACCGCACCACCTGACCGAGAGTTCGTCGAGGACATGTGGGCGCTGCCCCGCGGCAGCATCCGGCCCGACGTCGGCTCCGGAACCATCGACATGTTCGAGCGGATGGCCGCCGGCGAGATCAAGGCCTGCTGGATCATCTGCACCAATCCCGTTGCCAGCGTGGCCAACCGGGCCACCGTGATCGAGGCGCTGCAACGTTGCGAAGTGGTGGTGGCACAGGACGTCTTCACCGACAACGAGACCCTGCGGTACGCCGACGTGGCACTGCCCGCCGCACTGTGGACCGAGTCCTCCGGTGTCATGATCAATTCCGAACGCAACCTCACCCTGTTCGAGCCCGCCCTGCCGGCGCCCGGCGACGCGCTGCCCGACTGGCAGCTGATCGCCCGCGTGGCAGCCGAGATGGGCTATCCCGAGGCGTTCGGCTACACCTCGTCGGAGCAGATCTTCGACGAGCTCGTCCAGTTCTGGAATCCGCGGACCGGCTGGGACCTGCGCGGCGCGTCGTACGCCCGGCTACGCACCACCCCGCTGCAATGGCCCTGCCCGCCCGGTGACGACGCCGACCGGCATCCCTTGCGCTACCTCAACGACGGGCGCAGCCAGACCAAACTGGTCCGTCCGGACGGTACCGAACCGGCACTGGCGTTCCCGACCGCCAGTGGGCGCGCCGTGTTCCACGCCCGGCCGCATCTGCCACCCGCCGAGATGCCCGACGACGACTATCCGTTGCTGCTCAACACCGGCCGGCTGCCGCACCAGTGGCACACCATGACCAAGACCGGCCGGGTGGCCAAGCTGAACAAGCTCAACCCGAACCCGTTCCTGGAGATCCATCCCGACGACGCGGCGAAACTCGATGTCCACGACGGTGATTCGATCCTGGTTTCCTCCCGCCGTGGGGACGCGACGCTACCCGTGGTGGTGACCGATCGGGTCCGGGCCGGAAACCTCTTCGCGCCGTTCCACTGGAGCGACATGTTCGGGGACGGTCTGGCGATCAACGCCGTCACCAACGACGCCGTGGACCCCGACTCGCTGCAGCCGGAGTTCAAGGCCTGCGCGGTGGCGCTGACGAAGGTGCGCTCGGCCGAGCCGGCCGCACCGGCACCGGTCGAGTCCGGCACGGGCCTGGCGGGGGCGCTGGGACTCGGCGCGCCGGCGCGAGCACCGGAGCTGGACCCGGTCGCCGAACGCTACCTGGCCGGATTCCTCAGCGGGCTGACAAGTGCCGGCACCGTCACCGGCGTCCCGGTCCTGCCCGCCGACGCGCCGCTGCCCGCGGACGTCCGGATCTGGGTCAACGGCGTTCTCGCCGGCCACTTCTCGCGGACCGGCGCACCGGAATCGCAGGCCCCCAGCTCCCCCACCGTGGAGGTGCTGTGGGCATCGCAGACCGGCACCGTCGAGGACTATGCGCCCGTGGTGGCGGAATCCCTGCGTGCGTCCGGGGTGGTCTCGCAGGCCCGCACCCTCGACAGTGCCGGGATGGCGGCGCTGACCGCCGGCGGCACCGTCCTGATCGTCACCAGCACCACCGGGGACGGCGATCCGCCGGACAACGCCAGCACGCTGTGGGACCAACTCAGCTCCGCCGATGCGCCCAATCTGGCCGGGTTGCGCTATTCGGTGCTGGCGTTCGGCGACCCCAGTTACGACGAATTCTGCGGCTTCGGCCGCAAACTCGACGACCGACTCGGTGAACTCGGGGCGCACCGCATCGCCGATCGTGTCGACTGCGCGCCCGACTTCCGGAAATCGGCGGACAACTGGCTGTCCACAGTGTCGGCCCTACTGCGGGATCCGGTGCCGGCCGCAGCGACGCCGGCCCCGGCGGTCGCCGAAGAGACTTCCTATGGTCGCCGCAATCCGTTGTCGGCCAGAATGGTTCGCAATACCCGTCTCAGCGGTTCCGGTTCCAGCAAGGACGTGCGCCAACTCGGTTTCGAATTGCCCGAGGGCACGCTGGATTACGAGGCCGGAGATGCGCTCGGGGTGTGGCCGCGCAACGATCCGGCTTATGTTGCACAGTTCCTCGACCGCACCGGGCTCGACGGCGATCAGACCGTGAACGTCGGCGGCCAGACGGTGTCGCTGCACGACGCGCTGCACGAACGTCTGGAGATCGCCAAGATCACGCCCGCCCTGCTCGACCTGGTCAACACCCGGCATGCGGCGGCCGATCTGGCCGGGCTGCTGGACCCCGCCAACCGCGCCGCATTCGAGACCTGGATCTGGGGACGCCAGTCGCTCGACGTGCTCACCGACTACCCGGTCTCGGCATCGCTGGAGGACTGGCTCTCGGTGCTCGAACCGCTTGTGCCCAGACAATATTCGATCTCGTCGAGCCCCAAGGAGAACCCGCGGGAGGTCCAGCTCACGGTGTCCACCGTGCGGTACGACCACCGCGGGGTCCCACGGCACGGAGTGTGTTCGAGCTATCTGGCCGACCGGGCCGGCGACGAACCCGTCGGGATCTGGGTTCAGCGCTCGGCCTCGTTCAAGCCGCCCGGCGATTCCGGAACGCCGATGATCATGATCGGCCCCGGCACCGGCATCGCCCCCTTCCGTGGCTTCCTGCACGAACGACGCGCGCTGGGCCACACCGGCAGCAACTGGTTGTTCTTCGGCGAGCAGCACGCGGCCACCGACTTCTACTACCGCGAGGAGTTCGAACAGTTCCACGCCGACGGCCTGCTCACCCAATTGGACCTCGCCTTCTCCCGGGATCAGGACGCCAAAGTGTATGTGCAACACCGGATGCTCGAACACGGCGCGCAGCTGTGGCGTTGGCTCAACGAGGGCGCCAACGTGTACGTCTGCGGCGACAAGGGCGGCATGGCACGGGACGTCGATGCGGCGTTGAAGCTCATCGTCGCCCGGCACGGCAAGTTGTCCGGGGCCAGCGCCGAGGCGTACGTCAAAGCGCTCGCCGCGGAGAAGCGCTATGTCCGCGACGTGTACTGACCTCATCCGCCGGCGACCGAAGGAGGACCGACATGAGTGATGCCAGCACGCCCCGCTTCCTGCAGGGCCGTTTTCTGTTCGAGGGGGTCGGCTTCGACGCACTGTCCGTCATCGACGACTCCCTGTCGCTGACGGTCCCGGCCGGGTCGACCATCCAGGCCGTCTACTTCCGCGGCGGCAACAGCAGCGACGAACTGATCACGGTAGCGCTGATGCACGACGGGAAACCGGTGCGCTACTTCGCCATCGGCGCCCGCGCCGGCACCCACGTTGCGCTGCGCCTCGTGGAGGACTTCCGCGAGGGCGCCGAGCTGGGGCTCGCCATCACCGCGCCGGAGGGTGCCTCGGGGACCGTGATCATCGATCTGGGACTGGTGGAATTCTGATGCCCGACAGCAGGCTCGTGGTGATCGGCAACGGAATGGCCGGTGCGCGCACCGTCGAGGAAATACTCGGCCGCGGCGGCGGCGACCAGTTCACCATTACCGTCTTCGGTGACGAACCGTACGGCAACTACAACCGCATCCAGTTGTCGAACGTGTTGGCCGGGTCCGAGACCCCGGACGCCATCTATCTGAATACCGTTGACTGGTACCGGGACAACGGGATCGACCTGCGCGCCGGGGTGCGCGTGGTGCGCATCGACAGCTACGCCAAGACGGTGTTCGCCGATGACGGCTCCATCGTGGGCTACGACAAACTCATCATCGCCACCGGCAGCCGTGCCTTCTTCCCGCCGATCGACGGCCTGTGGGTGGACAACAAGACTCTGGTCTCCGGGGTCTTCGGGTTCCGCACGCTCGACGACACCGCCGCGATGATCGAGTACGCCGACGGTCACCGTCACGTGGCCGTGGTCGGCGGCGGTCTGCTCGGCCTGGAAGCCGCCCGGGGCCTGCAGAACCGCGGGTTGAGGTCGACGGTGGTGCACTCCGGCCCGATCCTGATGAACGCCCAACTCGACGACACCGGCGGCGCGGTGCTGCGCCGGGCGATCGAGAACCTCGGGATCGAGGTGTTGATGGGCAAGCGCACCACGTCGATCCACTCCGACGCCGAACACAACGTCACCGGCATCGGCTTCGCCGACGGCACCGCCGTCGACTGCGACATGCTGGTGCTGTCCACCGGCATCCGCCCCAACGTCGGGCTGGCTCAGGCCGCCGGCCTCACCGTCGAGCGCGCCATCGTCGCCGACGACCACATGCGCTCCGTCGACGATGACGACATCTACGTCGTCGGTGAGTGCGTGCAGCACCGCGGTCAGGTGTACGGACTGGTGGCACCGCTGTGGGAGCAGGCCAAGGTGCTGGCCGACCACATCACCGGCGCCGACGTCAGCTCCGCGTACCGCGGTTCGCGGACCTCCACCAAACTGAAGGTGGCCGGGGTCGACGTCGCCCAGATGGGCGTCAAGCACCCCGAGCACGAGGACGACGAGTACGTCCAGTTCTACGAGCCCAAGCGGGGTGTGTACAAGACGGCGGTGGTCCGGGACAACCGGCTGATCGGTGCCACCCTGGTCGGCGACGTCAGCAAGGTGTCGTTCCTGATGCAGGCCTTCGATCAGGGCACGCCGTTGCCCGACGAGCGGGTGGCACTGATGTTCGACATCGGCACGCCCGACGCGGAGACCGGAGTGGCCGAGCTCTCCGACGACGCCCAGGTCTGCAACTGCAACGGCGTGGCCAAGAAAACGATCGTGGACTGCGTCAACGCGGGCACCACCTCGGTGGGCGGTGTCATGGCCGCCACCCGCGCCGGCAAGGGCTGCGGTTCGTGCAAGGGACTCGTCGGCCAACTGGTGGCCTGGGCGGCCGGCGGCGCCGTCACCGAGGACCCGTCGGCCAACTGGTACGTGCCGGCGATCCCGTACGAGAAGCCGGAACTGATGCGCCTCATCCGGGAGTTGAAGCTGCACTCGGTGCGATCGGTGTTCGCCGCACTGGCACCCGACGGCAAGGAGGACGCCAACTCCAAGATGGGACTGTCGTCGCTGCTGGAGATGATGTGGGGTCCGGATTTCGTCGACGAGCGCGCCGAGCGGTTCATCAACGACCGGGTGCACGCCAACATCCAGCGGGACGGCACCTTCTCGGTGGTCCCGCAGATGAAGGGCGGTGTCACCAGCGTCGAGCAGCTGCGCCGGATCGCCGATGTCGCGGAGAAGTACGAGGTTCCCATGATCAAGCTCACCGGTGGGCAGCGCATCGACCTGCTCGGGGTGCGCAAGGAGGACCTGCCGGCCATGTGGGCCGACCTGGACATGCCCTCCGGCTACGCCTACGGCAAGAGTTTCCGCACCGTGAAAACCTGTGTGGGAAGCGACTTCTGCCGATTCGGAGTGGGCGACTCGACCGCGCTCGGCATCGAGATCGAAACCCGCTTCCAGGGCATTGCCGGGCCGGCGAAGATGAAGCTCGCGGTCACCGGCTGCCCCCGCAACTGCGCCGAGGCACTGTGCAAGGACCTGGGTGTGGTCGCGGTGGACGGCGGGAAGTGGGAGATCTATGTGGGTGGTGCTGCCGGCGCGCACATCCGCAAGGGCGATCTGCTGGCCACCGTGGACTCCCCGCAGGAGGTGATCATCCTGACCGGCCGGTTCCTGCAGTACTACCGCGAGAACGCCAAATGGCTGGAACGCACCTATACCTGGGTGCCCCGCTACGGAATCGACCGCATCCGGGCCGTGGTGGTGGACGACGCCGAAGGTATTGCCGCAGAACTGGATGCGAACATGCAGCGGTCCGTGGACGCCTACCGGGACCCGTGGCTCGACGGGAAGGAACCGGCCTCACCCGGTCAGTTCCGGTCGTCGTTGCCGCTGATCCCACTGCCACTGGTGCCGGTCAGGTGAGCGAGCACACCCTGGGCCACATCGACGACATTCCCTGCGGAGAAGGTCGCGCGTTCGCCGTGAGTGGCTTCCAGGTGGCGGTCTTCCGGCGTCGCGACAATTCGCTTCGCGCGCTCGGCGCAATCTGCCCGCACCGGGGTGGACCGCTGGCGGATGCGCTCATCGACGACACGGTGGCCGTGTGTCCGTTGCACAACTACACCTTCGACCTGGATACCGGGGCCGAGATCGCGTTCGACGGACCCGGCGTACCGACGTACCGCGTCCGGGCCGATGAATCGGGCTGGATCCGGCTGGATCTCGAATAGTCGGATCAGCGCAGTTTGAGTTCGACCCCGGTGTCGTCGAAGACATCCACCACGGCGTCGAAGAACGGCTCGCCAGCACCGGCGAACCCGGCCAGGCTCTGCTGTGAATCGTCGCTGTGCCGCCAGACGAACAGGAAGGGCCGATCGTCCGGGGTGCCGTAGCCGCCGCGCAGACAGTCGGCCAGCGCATCCAGATTCCGGCCGAAATATCCGCCCGGACCGTTGACGGCACGGCCGACCTCGGTATAGAAGTCGATGGGCGACTTGATCTTTCGCCCATCGAGGCGATAGGTGACCGGCGTTATCAACGTGCCTCCTGCGCGCCGGAGATCTCGCAGAACGAGTCGTAATGGTCGCTGGTGTAGAAGTACTGCGGCGGGTCGGTCGGCGGGCTGCCGCCGGTGATGATGCGGCGGGTCGCGCGGCTGGCGGCGCCGGGGGTCACCACCGTGTATTCGTGGTAGTACCCCTTGTGCTGCTGGGGCAGATGCCCCTCACGATTCCCGAAGACCACGCCGTCGTTTCGCGGATAGGGAAACGGGCCACCCGCATGGATCAGTCGGACGGTGTCGGCGGCTTCGGGCGGCAGGTCCGCGAGCGCGCACGTCGCGACGCCGGGATCCGAGCCGATTCCGGTCGGGCGCTGGTGGGCCCGCGGCCAGAGCGCCACCGCGATCAACACGGCAATCAGTACGCCGGCCGCCGCCAGCAGTTGCGTGCGGCGTGACCGCATCAACGGGCGGGGCTGAAATTGCCGTGGAACCCCTGCGGAATGTGGTGGGTCAGTTCGGCAGTGGCAACGGGGCCCCGCTCGAGATCGGCGGCGTCCAGGACCACCAGGCGAGACGTATGGCTCTGGGCCCGGTATTCGACGGTGAGCAGCCAGCCGTCGTCCTCGGCCGAGCCGCCGGGCCGCGGGGTGAACACCGGTTCGCAGAAGCTGTTCCCCGAACCTGTTGCTGTGTAAGTGGTTTCGGTATCGTCGGTCAGATCGAGCTTGGTCACCGAATCGTAGAACGCCCGCAGCCGTCGGCGCGTGTTGTAGTACGCGTACCGATGCGGTCGCCCCTCGTAGTTCGGGTGATGCCGCGGGAATTCGCAGGTGCTGTCGCTGAGCGGTTCCCGGAGCACCCGGCCCGAGCTGGTCACCCGGAACCGGGTGAACTGTGACGGTGCGTCGTCGAGCATGCTGGTATGAAACCGTGCCAGCCGCGCGAGCAGCGCTCCACTCTGATACGTGATGACGTCGATGACGACGTCGTTGCCGTCGTCATGGGCATTGCTGAGGTGGAACTGTAGGACGGCGTCCGTCTCGATCCGGCGGATTCGCCCGCCGTCGCGTGGGACCAGGATGATGCAACTGCCGCGTTCCGGGCGGTACCGCATCGAGTCGCCGATCGCCTCGAGGCCCAGCGCCACCGGCAGCGCCCTGGGGATGATCGGTGAGATGACGAACACCAGGTAGCGCTGCGTGATCGCGAAGTCGTGCACCATGGCGGCATAGGGCATGGGTGCCGAGCGGAAATGCCGCAGGGCACCGCGCCGGTCGGTGCGGTAGATCCGCAGATGTGGCCGTGGGAAGAGTTCGACGCCGAAGTTGAACATGGCGCCGGTCCGTGGGCACCCGCTCGGGTGCGCCGAGTACGCGCCCATCCACCGCAACTGCCCGCCGAACCGGCGTACCCCGAGCGTTTCCAGGGTCTCGGGGTCGATCTCGTGCGGCGGCCCGCCCTCCCACAGCGCGTAGAGATGTCCGGCGTGCGCAACGACGTTGGTATTGGCCAGATTCGGTGGTGGGCGGCCGATGTTCCTCGACACCCCGCCGGCCGCGGAGGTACCCAGGTGCCGGGTGCCGGCCTTGCCCAGGAAATGCCGGGTGCGCACATAGCGGTTCCGGAACTGCACACCGTCGTCATCGATCCGGAAGGCCGACAGCATGCCGTCGCCGTCGAACAGATGCCGCAGCGGGCGTCCGGTGTGGTCCTCCCAGCGTCCCGGGCCGTTGCGGTACAGGGTGCCGCGCAGTTCGTCGGGAATTGTGCCCTCGACCTGCTCGACGCGGTAGTCGTGTTCGGCGTGCTGCGGTTCGCTGACGCCCAGGCTGAGCAGGTCGGCGGCGTCCAGCGAAGTCACCGTGTCGGTGGCTGTTGTCCGTTCGGCGACGGGCAGCGACGTCAGATAGCGACGCAGTTCCGGCAGATCCTCGAGCTGGGCCTCTGCCGTGGATGAACCGTTGGCGACCATCGATGTTCCTCCCGCAGAGTGAAATCAATCGTTGTCAATTTACTCCGCGGACCGACCGAGGTCCATGATCATTCTAATTCAGCTGTCCTGCAACATATTTCAGGTCAGATTCAGGAAGCCGCCATTGATCCAGACGCCCCAGTGCCCGCCCGGCGTCGGATCCCCGGACCACCACACCACCGGCTGTCCCAACCAGGTCTCGGCCGGCTTGCGCGGCGCCCACGTCGGCGGTACCTCGGGGGCGGGCGGCGGAGCCGGGGCGGCATGGACCACCGGTGCGCCCACGGCCGACGCACCAGCGAGCCCACCGGCCACCGCGACGGCGGCCACGAACGTCTTGGCAAGTTTGATGAGAACCACGTCCGCAGCCTACCTCCGCTTGGTTTCGTTCAGGTCGATGGCGTCCTTGATCAGTGCACCCAGGGCCCGCTCGTCGAGCGCGTCGCCTTCGCGAATGTCGATGGCGCGCCGGGTGTTTCCGTCCAGACTCGCATTGAACAGTCCGGCCGGATCCGGCAGCGCAGCGCCCTTGGCGAACGTCAGTTTCACGTACTCCTTGTACGTCTCCCCGGTGCAGATGATCCCGTCGTGCTCCCACACCGGCACGCCACGCCACTTCCACGCCTCGACCACATCCGGGTCCGCCTCCGTGATGACCTTCCGGACCCGGGCCAGCAGTTCGCCGCGCCAGTCCCCCAGCTCGGCGATCCTCGCATCGATCAGTTCACCCGGAGATGTCTCGGTGCTCATGAGCGGATGAATTCGAGCAGGTCGGCGTTGATGACGTCGGCGTGCGTGGTGGGCATGCCGTGCGGATATCCCGGGTACGTCTCCAGGATGCCGTTGGCCAGCAGCTCGGCCGACAGCGGTCCGGAGTCGGCGTAGGGCACCACCTGGTCGTCGTCGCCGTGCATCACCAGGACCGGAAGTTGGACTGCGCGCAGGTCCTCGGTGAAGTCCGTCTGCGAGAACGCCACGACGCCGTCGTAGTGCGCCTTCGCGCCGCCCATCATGCCCTGCCGCCACCAGTTGGCGATGACGCCCTCGTTCGGCTCGGCCCCGTCGCGGTTGTAGCCGTAGAACGGACCCTCGGGTACCGCGCGGTAGAACGCCGCCCGATTGGTGGCCACCTGATTCTGAAAATCGTCGAACACCGCCTTCGGGGTTCCGCCCGGGTTCGCCTCGGTCTGCACCATCAGCGGCGGCACCGCGGCGATCAGTGCCCCCTTGACCGCGCGGTCCTCACCGTGACGGGCCAGGTAGTGCACCACCTCGCCGCCGCCGGTGGAGTGCCCGACATGCACCGCGCCCCGCAGGTCCAGGTGCTGCACCACCGCGGCAACGTCGTCGGCGTAGTGGTCCATGTCATGACCGTCGGCAACCTGCGCGGAGCGGCCGTGGCCGCGCCGGTCGTGGGCCACCACCCGGTAACCATGCCCGAGGAAGAACATCAATTGGGCATCCCAGTCGTCCGATGACAGGGGCCAACCGTGGTGGAAGACGATCGGAGGGCCCGATCCCCAGTCCTTGAAGTAGATGTCGACGCCGTCGTCGGTGGTGATGAATGGCATTCCGATGACCTCCTGGACGAATCCCCGACACCCCGCAGTATGCCCCGTGCACCGGTGGTGAACGATCTGCGCGCTCGGCACGCCCGAGGCCGACGCTCCCCCTACACTGCCGTCATGACGGAAGCCCCTTCGCGGCCCTCCAGCATCGGCGTCCTCACCAGCGGTGGTGACGCCCCCGGGATGAATCCGGCAGTGCGCGCGGTCATCCGGACCGCGTTGCACCACAACATCGACGTGTACGCGATCCACGAGGGTTACCTGGGTCTCGTCGGTGGCGGTGACCTGATCCGCCGGATGGAGCGCACCGACGCCGACGGGATCCTGCACAAGGGCGGCACCGCCATCGGCACCGCGCGGTCGAAGGAGTTCCGTACTCGCCAGGGCCGCTTGAAAGCGGCCCGCAATATGGTGGACCGCGGTATCGACGCCCTGGTGGTCATCGGTGGTGACGGCAGCCTCACCGGCGCCAACGTGTTCCGGGAGGAGTGGGCTGGGCTCCTGGCCGAGCTGGTCGAATCCGGCGAGATCACCGCCGAGGCGGCCGCGGAGTATCCGGTGCTGCGGATCGTCGGGCTGGTCGGATCCATCGACAACGACATGTCCGGCACCGACATGACCATCGGCGCCGACACCGCACTGCACCGCATCGTCGAGGCGATGGACGCGCTGCGCAGCACCGCGTCCAGCCATCAGCGCTCGTTCGTCATCGAGGTGATGGGCCGGCACTGCGGCTACCTGGCGGTCATGGCCTCGCTGGCCACCGCCGCCAACTGGGTTCTGATTCCCGAGAATCCGCCGGGGCCCGACTGGCCCGAGAAGATGTGCCACGACATCCGGGCCGGCCGGGAGGGCGGCCGGCGCCAGAGCGTCGTGGTGGTGGCCGAGGGCGCCCACGACATCGACGGCAACCCGATCACCGCCGAACAGGTCAAGGGATTGCTCGAGAGCGAACTCGGCGAGGACACCCGGATCACCATCCTCGGTCACGTGCAGCGCGGCGGCGCCCCGAGCGCGTTCGACCGCTATCTGGCCACCCTGGTGGGCCACGCCGCGGTGGAACGCCTGCTCGAGGATCCGCCCGACGCCCCGGCGCAGCTGATCGGGCTACGCGGTAACCGGGTGGTCGCCTCCCCCCTGGTGGAATGCGTCGAGCAGACCCATGCCGTGGCCGAACGGGTCAGGGCCCATGACTTCGAGGGCGCAATGTTGTTGCGCGGCGGCAGTTTCCGGCAGTCCTACAAGATCCTGCAGACCATCCAGCAGGCCGCACCCCGGCCGACCGCGCCGGGCCGGCGCCGGTTCCGGATCGGGATCGTGCACGCCGGCGGACTGGCGCCGGGCATGAACAACGCGGTGCGGGCCGCGGTGCGACTCGGTCTGGACCGCGGCTACACGGTGCTGGCGATCAAGAACGGTTTCCGCGGGCTGCGCGACGGCGAGGTCCAGGAACTGGGCTGGATGGACGTCAGCGGCTGGGTCTCCGACGGCGGGGCCGAGATCGGCACCAATCGCTACATCCCCAGCGGTGCGGCCATCGAACAGATCGCCAAGCAGATCACCGCGCACCGCATCGACGGGTTGATCGTCGCCGGCGGCCGGGTCGGCTACCAGTCGGCGTACGTGCTGCACAAGGCGCGCGACTCGTTCTCGGCCCTCGATATTCCCATCGCGTGCATGCCGATGACGATCAACAACGACGTCCCCGCAACCGAGTTGAGCATCGGTAGCGACACCGCCCTGAACAGCATCGTCGCCGATGTCGACAAGATCCGGCAGTCCGCCGTGGCCACCCGGCGGGTATTCGTCGTCGAGGTGATGGGCCGCGACTGCGGGTACCTCGGGTTGCTGAGTGGGCTGGCGTCCGGCGCCGAGCGAATCTACATGCCCGAGACCGGGATAACGCTCGACAGTCTCACGGCCGATATCGCGGAGCTCGCTTCCGGATTCCGGTCCGGCGAACGTCTCGGCCTGATCATCCGCAGCGAGGGTGCCGACCCGGTCTACAACACAGGGTTCATCACGGCACTGTTCGAGAAGGAGGGCGGCGACCTGTTCGACGCCCGCCAGGCCATCCTCGGTCACATCCAGGAGGGCGGCGATCCGTCACCGTTCGACCGCATCCACGCCACCAGCCTGACGGCCCGCTGCGTCGAGTTCCTCTCCGAACAGCTCGAGGCCGGCGGCCGGGCCAGTGCGATGCTCGGCTTCCAGTCCGGCCGGCTGCAGTTCACCGATCTGACCTCATATCCCTCGCTGGTCGACCCGGAGACCCGCCGGCCCATCGAACAGCGCTGGATGGATCGGCTCGCGCTGGCCGAGATAATGCGCGGCTGACGGGGCCTGGCCCCGCCGCCCTTCTGAGTTGCGCGGGCTTCATCCAGGCCATCACGGTAGGTTGCCCGGGTGGATATGTTCACGCCGTCCCTGGACTGGGGCACTGCGCTGGTCAGCTCGTTGCTGTGGATCGCCAAGGCCTGGGCCGTAGCGGCCGTCGCCACGCTGGTGGCGCTGGCTCTCATCGCGCGATTCACCGAATGGGGCCGGCAGTTCTGGTACATCACCCGCGGCTACTTCGTCGGCCGGGACAGCGTCATCGTGTGGCTCTGGCTGGCGGGGCTGTTGTTGTCCGTCATCATCGGTGTCCGGCTGTCGGTGCTGTTCAGTTACCAGGGCAACGACATGTCCACCAGTTTCCAGGTCATCGCCTCGGGTCTGGGCGGTGATGAGGCGGTCCGGCAGTCCGGTGGGCGGGGCTTCTGGATGTCGTTGGGAATCTTCGCGATCCTGGCGACGCTCAACGTCGCGCAGTTGATGATCGACCTCTATTTCGCGCAACGATTCATGCTGCGCTGGCGTGCGTGGCTGACCGACCAACTCACCGGAAACTGGCTGGACGGCAAGGCGTTCTATCGGTCGCGGTTCATCGACGACACCATCGATAATCCCGATCAGCGCATCCAGGCCGACATCGACATCTTCACGGCTGGGGTGAACTCGCAGCCGAACAAACCCAACAACACCTCGGAGTCCACACTGCTGTTCGGTGCGGTCTCCGCGATCACGTCGATGATCTCGTTCACGGGGATCCTGTGGAATCTGTCGGGCCCGGTGACCATGCCATTCATCGGGTACACCTTGCCGAAGGCGATGTTCGTGATCGGCATCGTCTACATCGTGTTCGCGACCGGCATCGCGTTCTGGGTGGGCCGGCCGATCATCCGGTTGTCGTTCGACAACGAGAAGTACAACGCCGTCTTCCGGTACGCACTGGTGCGGCTGCGCGACGCGTCCGAGGCAGTGGCCTTCTATCGCGGCGAGGTCGCCGAACGCGCGGGGCTGCGCCGTCGCTTTGCGCCAGTCGTCGCCAACTACAAGAAGTACGTCAACCGGATGACCGGATTCTACGGCTGGAACGTATCGATCTCGCAGGCACAGGAACTGATTCCGTACCTGGTGCAGTTCCAGCGGTTCTACAACGGTGAGAT
>WBZP01004709.1_pt1 | contig 14118 bp, 13 predicted proteins | sample 5204301 | NCBI WGS metagenome assembly WBZP01 (sample SAMN12412401, study PRJNA552823) | activated sludge metagenome | isolation source: activated sludge from nitrification reactor of wastewater treatment plant... | place: USA: Pennsylvania | collected 2017 | reverse complement strand
CACTGTATCGGCGGCCGGGACACTGTTATCCCAGCCGGGATGTTGCGAGCGGCGGCGGAGAAACAGGCCAACTCGACTGTAAGATGGTACGAGGAGTATGACCACAGTTGTTGCTGGGCGGAGGTCATGGACCGGGCGCTTGCCTTCGTTGAAGCCAACTGCTCCGGCGAATGAGGCAACGGAAGCCTGATTGGTTGAGGTGACGGATGAGGTTCCGACAGATTTCAGGGGCTTTCGCGGTAGGCCCACCCTTCCCCGCCTGTCATACCGCGGCCAGCCGCTCCACCGTATCCGGATAGCGTTCAACCAAACGGATCAGCAGGGCGGCCTGGGCATTGGGTCGGGCGCGGCCCTGTTCCCAGTTTTCCAGTGTGCGGGGGTTGATCCGCAGATAGCGGGCGAGCAAAGGGCGGGAGAGGTTCGACCGCTCACGCAGGGCGATCCGTTCCGCCGCGGTCACCTCCGGCGCCGGCCTGACCGCCACTTCATGGGTGCGTAAGGTGTGCCTGCCGGCGCGTTGCTCCGCCAAGGCCTCGAAACCCTCGGCGATCTCGGCAAACAGAGTTCGCTTTTTCATCCGAGATCAAGGATGGGTAGGCCGTCACTCCAGCCGGGATGGCTGGGAGCCAACGTCCGTGGATGGGCCAGCCTCAGGCTCGGCGAACGCCAGTCCCAAGTGCTCGGCCGTTTCTCGCAACCGCTTGTCCCGTGTCCAGAGTCGTGTCCCAGTGTGCAGCGACACAGCGGCGAGCAGATGAATGTCGAGGTAACCCATACCCCGCCCCCACAAACGTCGGCGTTCCAGAAAGAACATGGCCTCGGCGTCGGTCACCGCTGCGAGCGGCCGGAGGTTCCGCCACAGCGCCAAGAGCGTTTCGCGGTCCTTCAGGTTTCCGCAGGCCAGCTCGCCAAGCACCATCGGATGCATGACCACCGCCGAGCGTTCGAGCAGAACGGCCAGTTGTGCCTCCCCGCGGCGCAAGTGGTCCACCCACACCGAGGTGTCGACCAGGATCACGCTTCGCTTTGGGAACGCCGACGGGGGATGGGCGCCAACAGGGGATCAGAGCCTCCCAACCGGGCGAGGCGGCGGGCGCTCTCGCGCTCGATGAGGGCCTTGAGCCCCTCCCGCACCAGAGCGGTTTTTTCCTCGACGCCGGAGAGGAGGCGCGCCTGTTCCAGCAGATCTTCATCGATATTGAGGGTGGTTCGCACGGCTGCTCCAAAGCATATAAAGAGTACATATCTTTATGCCTAATTTTAGTGCTTTCATGCTGACTCAGCCACCTCTTCGCCAAGCCGGGGCTGAAAGGCTGGGTGACCTTATGTTCGCTGCCGCTCTTCGGTCCTGATTCCTTGGCCTGGCTCGATTCATGAATCCAAGCGGGGCCTTTCCGCCCTGACACAAGCTTGACTTTGGCCGTCAATCTGTTCAGCTCCTCTCAGCCATTCTCCACCACCTCGATTACCCGCTCCGCGCCGAACTGGTTCTTGAGCACCCTCCTGGCCTCGTTCAGGTCGTCGCCTGGGGCGATCAGTATCAGCCAGGTGTCCGGCTTGTCGGTGAGCCGGTAGCGATAGACCGACATCCTGGAAAGAGATGGCGGCCTCGGTTCCCCAAGCGCCCTGAGCAGCTCGGCCTTTGCCTTCCGCAGCCGTTCGAGTAGATGGGGGTCGTACCCCAGCGGGGCGCGGTAGTGCAGTGTTCTGCCGTCGATCCAGAGTTCCCAGCCGTCTTGGCGCGCCTCAGCGAGGAGCCGTTGGGCGACGGTCACAGCTCGCCTTCCACGAAGCCTTGGGTGCTTGGCGGGCTTGATGGCCTACACCCCACCCGACAAAGTTCTACACCTCTACAAGCCGCGCCAGACGCGGGCTCGCGCGAATTTGAAAAGTCTACAACCTGGGGCGGTGTAGAGCTTTGAATTTCGCGGGAGGCCCTGTCTCCCTTGGCTTGTAGAGGTGTAGAGGTTTGTTCGGGGGGATCAACGACAAGATAACGGGCGAAGGCGTCGCGAAAGTCTTCCCACTCGTAGCCGTTACGGTTGGTGTGACCGATGCGTAACTGCCGACTCGCGATCCGATAGGGTCGCAGCAGCCGCGCCAGACCGGTGGCGGTCAGCGGCTTGCCATGGCGCCACTCGGCCCAGGGGCGCTCCTCCAGCTCCAGTAACCCATCGATCAGCTCCTGGGCATGCAGGCGCTGGAGACCTCGCCCCGCGAACACCCGGCGGATGTCACTAAGGATCATGGGGCCGACGGCGTCTTCGTCCTCGTCCGCTTGGTTGAGGTGATGGAAGGCCGCCACCACGCGCTGAGGCCAGTTCCCGCCCGCCGCTTCGGCGAGGGCGAAGAGCGGGGTCCAGTTGTCGAGGGCTCGGTCGTTGGTCGAGGCCGGGAGGATGGGGGCGCCACGGCGCAGAGCTTCGAGGTGATCGCACGCCCAGCGCAATGCCTGCCGCCGGAGCGGGAGGTTGTCTGCGGCGAAGTCGAGCGAACACTTCTCCACCCGTTCGCCGGGGAGCTTGCGCCGTAGCCGGATGACCAGGGAGCGATCGAGAATGGTGCCCGGGGGAAGCCGGATCATAGCGATGGCCATGGGCGCCCAGGTGCTGAAGCGCCGCGGCTCGTGGTCGTCGCCGACGGTGCGGATGACGAAGGCACCGCTTTTGGTGTGGCCGGAGTTGATCACCCCGCGCAGTTCCTCATTGCCGGAGAGGAAGGTATCCGCCTCGTCGATCAAGAGTGTCGGACGCCAGGCCTCGATGACGCGGAACACCGCCGCCGGGGAGATCCCCGAAGCCACCAAGGCCCGCTGGCAGAGCCCGCCGAGGACCTCCATCAAGGTGGTCTTGCCGCAGCGCTTCTCCGGGCTGGTGATACAGAGCTTGGGCCAGATGCGGAAGGCGTCATAGGCGTAACTGCCGAGCACCCAAAGGGATAGGGCGGAAGCCGCCCCCTCGGGCAGCACGGCGTGGCGGGTCAAACGCTGGTGGATGGTCTCCAGCAACGCGGCCCCCTCGACCGGGGCCGGCCAGGGTTCGAGGTCTTCGACCAAGGCGGGAGGTTCTTTGTCGGTTCCACCCCGAGTCTGGGCGATGACGCGATCCAGGGTAGTCACCCGCACCCCCAGCGTCTTGGCTTCACTCTCGCGGACACGATCATATTCGAGCGGTGAGAGGGCGGCGAGCCGGTAGACGGCAGTGCTGAGTAGGTCCGCCTCGGGGTTTAGCGTTGCCACTGCCTCCTGGGCCGACTTGACCCCATCGGCGAGTGGCCGGGCGGCATCGAGCGCGTGCCGCACCGCCTCCAGCCCCTGGGCACGGTGCAGATCATTGAAATCGGTGTCACCCTCGGCGCGCTCGGGACCGAACCCAGGCACCGCCAGCCGACCCCCGACCGCCCGGGCCGCTTCGGTGGCCAAACGAAGCCCCGGATTGCCCGGGGTCTGCCAGTCGTCGTCGGCACAGAGGATCAACTGGGCGGGGGGGAACTTCTCCCGCAGCGCCTGGGCTACCGGCAACAGATTGCCGGCACTGAAGGCCACCGCTACGGGATAGTTACTTGCCAGATGGAGACTGGCCCCGGTGGCGTAGCCCTCGGCGATACAGATCCGCAAGGGTGAACCATTCAGGGCCTGGATCGGCCCCATCGCAAAATAGCCGCCGACAGTGCGGCTACCGGCGAGGAAGCGTTTGGTCCGGCCGTCGGGACTGATGCGCTGGAGACTCAGTAAGCGTTCCTGGCGATCGCGCACCGGCACCAGCAACCAATCGCCATCACACCGCAGCCCGAAGCTGGGGACTCCTTTCGAGACCAGATAAGGATGATGCTCCGGGGCGGGGGGAGAAGCGGCCCACAACCGGGCCGCCCGCGCGGCGGCGGCTTGTTGGCGACGGATTTCCTTTTCCTTGCGGAGCCGTTGCTGCTCCTCGATCCTGGCTTGGTGGACTCGCCACTCATCCGGGGAGAGCCGTGAGCCGAGATCCGCCTGCCTGTCGGCAGACATGGCCCGCCAGTTTTCCCAGCCCAGCCCATCGCGCCAGTTGCGAAAACCCCCGGCAGGGATACCGTCGAGATGCAGCAGATAGGCGGCATCGCCGCGGCCGTTCTGGCCCTCGGCATCGCAACGATGAAGCCGACCATCGGCGAGGATCTCGGCAGGAGGGAGGATATCCCGCCCCTGGAGCGCCCGGCGGAATTGGTCGAGGACTTCGTGAAGGGGGAAGTCGGTCATGGGCGTCCGCTTCCCCGGGGTGTTCTCTTCTTTCTCGGGTGTCTGGGGAATCCGCTCCGAGGACAACCCTGCGTTCGACAGGGGAGCGGTACGCCGCACAGCGGGCCGCGCCCGCCGCCATGCCCGCCGTTGGAAACCGGGGCGAGCGGCCTTCTCCGGCCCCAGACAGCGGGACCGTTGTGGGAGAGAATCGCCATGACCGTTAGCGGCCAGGCCGCTCGATCAGGGCGCGGATGTCCTCGACCCGCCAGGCGGTGATGCGGGGGCCGAGCTTGACGGGTTGAGGATAGCGGCCGGTGCGCACCCCCACCCACCAGGTGGATTTGCTCACCGGGATCAGACTCAGGACTTGGGGGAGGCGTAGGTAGCCTATCTCGGGAAGCGACGGTGATGGGGAGCGGGGCCGTCGGCTTTTTTCAGTGTGTCGCATCGTGTTCTCCTGTCCAATGGCTGGTGGAGAGAGGCTGCAACAATTTGAACGGTGAAAGGCCGAATTCGGGATTGGCCCAGGAAATCGGGATGAGTTCGTGATTTGGGGTCGTAATTCGGCTTTCGAACGGGATGGTGAAAAACCGAATTCGGGATCTCCGCTCAGCGCTCGAAAAGTTCGATGAGATCCAAGAGGATTTTGCGTAAGGTGTCTTCGCTCAGGGGGGAACCGAGCACCTCGGTAAGCTCGCGCAGCCTGGCGGCGCTGCCGCGCGCCTGTGGGTCGATCCCCTGGGCGCGACACAGGGCGGCGAGAACGATGAGCAGCGTGCGCCGCTCCCGGGTGACCAGCGGTCGGTCCATGCGGGTCGGCAACGCGGGCGGTGGCGGAGACCCCCTGGTCACCCCCCGTTGCAGGTCGCCGCGGATCTGCGCGAGCAAGGCGTCGACCTCGGCGCCCGATGCCGCCGCCAGCAGATCCAAATAGGCACGCCGGCCTCCGGTGCCGAGAACCCGCAGCAACGCGGCGTCTTCTCCCAGCGTAACCGCTAACTCGCTCTCCCGGCGGGCATAGTCGGCGCAGGCCTCACCCGGCTCGTAGCCCCGCTCCCGGAGCCACATCACGAGGTCGAGGTAGTGGACGCGGGTCGCTTCGGGATCGAGACACTCGTCGAAATCTCGCCGAATCCTGGAGGCAGCGAGCCTGGCCTTGTCTACCGCCTCGATAAGGCGCTCTTCAATCGCCAATGCCGGTTCCCCCAGGGCGGCTCGGAGCTTCGGGTCCGCCGGATCGTAGGCTTCGGCTTCGAGAACATCCGCCGCCAGCCGTCCGGCGAAGAACAAATCGACGGCGATCAATAGGGCCGCTTCCCGCAAGCTCAGCTGCCAGAGTCCAAGATCCGCCGTCATCTCGGTGGAATGAATCTCGTGTTCGCGGAAGAAAGAATCGTAGGGACGATGCGCCAAGGCGAGTCGCTTTAAGGTTAGGAAGGGACACCTCCCAGTCTATCCGGACGCGACCATGAAGTATCGCGTTGGCGACCAGGGAAGCGGTCGTGAGGGATCAGGTCCCGAGAAAGCAAGCGGCTCGAAACGCTAGCAGATGCACAACGCGACCACCAGCGCGACCATGAAATCGATAACAACCTTGCAGCATCAAAAAAGGGCTAGATCTTCCGATCTAACCCTTTGTTTTTCTTGGCGCGCCCGGAGGGATTCGAACCCCCGACCCCCTGGTTCGTAGCCAGATACTCTATCCAACTGAGCTACGGGCGCTTGAAAGCTATGAAATTCTGCTGATCACTGCCGATAGTGTCAAGCTTGGCGCTTCTCTACCTTCTTTGGTTGATCAACCGATTGTCGATATGGCGGAGAGAGAGGGATTCGAACCCTCGATGGGCTTTTGACCCATACTCCCTTAGCAGGGGAGCGCCTTCAGCCTCTCGGCCATCTCTCCAGATACGCTTACTCGAAAGAGGCCGCCATGCTGCACTCTCACGAGCTATTTTGCAATCTTCATGTCGCTAGGCCCAGAGGGTTTCCCAGCAATAAACGCCGGCGGAGAGGGCAAAACGCCTCTCCGTTATTTCTTTCAACCCTCGGCGTTTTCGGCCTGTTCGCGTTTGATGCGTTCATAGATCTCTTCCCTGTGAACAGCTACTTCCTTGGGCGCATTGACACCAATACGAACCTGGTTGCCTTTGACGCCGAGCACCGTTACGGTGACATCGTCGCCAATCATAAGGGTTTCACCTACTCGTCGGGTAAGAATCAACATCCTTCCGTCTCCATGTTTCCAAAAATCCGAAGTAGACAGCCTCTTCCCATACTCACGGCTATCCCGCTGGAGAATGGGAAAAGCTGTTTCTACAGCCAACCAACTCCGTTGCCACATTACGAAATGGCAACATGATGTCATTGTAACAATACTCAGCGCCGATCCAAAGAACCGAACTGATCCTGCCGGTCGAATTTCATTCCAAGGTGGTGATAGAGGCCTTTTGGGCAGCGGCGAACCGAGCGGACGAGCCCTTTTTGACCCGGGAAACCAGGCACAGCGGTCGACTCAACCTTCCCCGGAGGGTTCGCTACCGCTCTCGGCTGTGGTCGTAACAGCCTTCCCGCGGATCTTGTCCATGAGGTCGCGCAACCTGAGCGGTCGCTCGCTGAGCCGATCCCGGTAGATAATGTTGTAGGTGAGCACCCGCCGCACATAATCCCGGGTCTCGGTGAAGGGGATGCCCTCCACCCAAAGATCGGTGGGCATGTCTTCGTTCGGCAACCACTGACGAATCCGCCTGGGACCGGCGTTGTAAGCCGCGGTGGCGAGCACTCGCTGATCGTCGAAGCTGTTCAGGAGTTGGGCCAGGAAGCGGCTCCCCAGACGGATATTGACCTCGGGGTCCAGCAGGCCGGAGTCCCGGGGAGCGGGGAGTTGGTGCCGACGGGCCACCTGTTGGGCGGTTTGCGGCATGAGTTGCATCAGACCCAGGGCGCCGGCGCTGGAACGGGCGTCCTCCATGAAGGCGCTCTCCTGGCGCAGTATGGCGTAGACCCAGGAGGCGTCCAATTGCAGCGACTGAGAGGCGATCAGAATTCCATCCCGGTACTCCAAAGGAAAGCGAATGTCGAGATCGTCCCAATAGCCGGATTTGGCCAGGGTGAAGATGGCCCGGTCATGCCAGCTCCAGCGTTGCGCCAGCTTGGCCGCGGCGAGCAGCTCGTCGGGTGGCATGACAGCGGTAGCCTGGGCCCATTCGATGCGGGCCTGGGGGATACGGCCCAGGGCAAGAAACTCGTAGGCCCGCTGGATGGCGGGGCGGGAGGCGAAGCGCCGCAGGTCTGCGTCGCTGATCTGCACCGGGCGGTTGAGCAGGTTGTACTCTTGTCCCACCCGATCGGCGGCGAGAAAGCCGTAGTAACTCCGTTCCCGGGCGAGTGCGCGATATTGCTCTGTCGCTTCCCGGGAGTAACCGAGTTGCTCCAGGGCGCGGGCACGCCAGTAACGCCAGCTCTCTTCCCGGGCGATGGTCTCTTCCGGCAGGGCCTCGATCCAGGCCAGGACAAGATCCCAGCGTCGGCTCTCCAAGGCTAGGCGGATACGGGCGCTATGGAAGCGCTCATCGGCCGGACAAGGGGCGAGGCTGTCGAGCTGAGCGATGGCCTGGGGGTGTCCCTTGCGGGCGAGGGCCATGGCCATGGCCCGTCTGGCGGCGAGTTCGGCCTCCTCCGGCAGTGTGTAACTATTCCTGACCTGCTGCCAGAGGGCGAGGGCCGATCCCGGGTCCTGTTTGGCCAAGCGGATGATCCCATGGGCGAGCATGGGTTCGCGTTGGGGATGGGGTTCGAGGCTACCCAACAACCGCAAGGTCGTGCTGGGTTGGGCCTGGATACTCAACCAACGTTCGGCCCAGGGCTGGTCCTCGATGGGAAGCCAGCCTTTCATCTGCACGGCGACAGCGGTATCGCCATCGGTCAGGGCCCGGGTGAATCTGGACCAGATCTGACGGCTGGTCAGGCGTCCGCTGTCACGCAGGGCCTGGAACACCGGGGTACATTCCTCGGGTTGGGATTTGCCCGCGGCCCAGAGCGGCTCGACCTGCTCCCAGGCGCGATCCTTCTGACCGCTTTGCCACAAGGCCAGGAGCCACTGGCAGCGCTGGGCTGTGCCACCGCCCGGCCGATAGAGGAGGAGGACCTCGTCCCAACGTTGCTGCTGCGCCAACAGATCGAGCCAGGAGCGCCGTATCTTCTCTGCCGCCGGGCTGTCGTCGTAGCTGATGAGGAAGTCTCTGATCTCCTCGGTCGGGGTCGAGCTCAGACGGCGGCCGAGATCGGTGGCGAGGAGATAGGGCAGCAGTGGATAGTCTTGGAGTTGTGGACGCAGACCGAGATAAGTCTCCGTATCACCTCGATTCAGACTGGCCTCGGCCTGGGTAAAGAGCAGGCGTTGGCGGAAGCGTCCGGGGGTGTCGAGCCAGGGATCCGGGGTGAGCTGGGCCTGAAGCTGGGGGCAGAAACCGCCCACACAGAGGGCGAGCACGGCGACGAATCTTTTGATCATGGCAAGGAATGGGGCGAGAGAGGACAGAATCGGATAAAACATAGGCACCTGCGTCAGCTCGGGCAACGGGCGTTCTGGGATGGCCCCCCTCCAATGCGAGGAAGGTGGGGGCATCGCTTTGGGCCTGGGGGCCGGAACGGCCGATAGAATAATGGAATTTCCGAATACATTTCAGGCTTCCGACTGGACGGGGTCGGCGCTGATCCCGAATCCAGCGCGGAGAGAAAGATCCATCAGGGATGGCTATGAGCGCTCAGTGGCTCCGGGCATCGATCAGCAAGAGCCATTTTTTGTTCTTTCAAAGAGAACAATATATCACCAAGAAAGCCATTGTTCTCTTTTGAAGAACAAAAGACCGGGTAAAGGCGCCCAGGCCCGGAAACGTCGAGAGGCGGATGGGCGAGCTGCGACGGCCTCCCTCTCAGGGCCGACATCATGGTCTTTCTTAACACAGGGCGGATTCAACCTCCAAGTGCACCATGGGGGGGTAAAGGAGGGCACCGTGAAGCCTCAGGTAGGCTTGAGGTTACTCAAGTCGAAACCTGGGAGCCTCACGAGGCCCTACCATCATCGAAACCAGGCTGGCGATGAACGAAGCGGACCTCAGCCCATTGCCCACACCAACCGACGCCTGGCGCCTACCCCGGCCTCACTCCCGGGCACGGGCGCTGTGGTCCGGCTTTCGTTCTTTAAAAAAGAACAATATCACTTCCATGTAACCTATTGTTCTCGCAAAAGGAACGAAAATGGCTGTTTTCAGCCGAGGCCCGGGTTCCTTCGGTTGGCGATAAACACAGTGAATCCCAGCTCGAGTTTGTTAGTTCAGCCCTGAAAATAACTTCTTCCTGTCACGAGTCCTTGGCTGGTGTTCTCGAGGTGGAGACATACATTTATAACCAAATGATTATTCAGGCTTTTGGTGGCCAGATGTCCACAATTGGAGCACTACCCCACCATTGATCAAGGCCGTTATTGTCCCTCGATTGTTGTCCAGAGATGATGCATATCAAAGTCTTCTGTCACCAGCCCCTCGCCGATAGCCTTCAGCAGAACCAGCCTGAGCCGTCCGGAAAGAATTTTCTTATCGACCGACATTAACTCCATAAGCTTCACCCCGGCCAACTCCGGGGGCGGCGCTATCGGCAAACGAGCGACAGACATCAAATTGCGGATCCTTGTCTCGTCATCGGGGAGTAACCAGCCTTGTTTGACCGAGAGACGGGCCGCCATACAGATTCCAGCGGCCACGGCCTCACCATGTAGCCAAGCCCCATACCCGAGACCTGTCTCGATAGCATGGCCAAAGGTATGGCCCAGATTGAGCAAAGCCCGTTGTCCTGATTCCCGCTCATCGGCGGCCACCACCTTCGCCTTGTCCCGGCATGAGTGCTCTATGGCATAGATCAGTGCTTCCGGGTCCCGCTGCAGCAAGGCATGGATATGGGTTTCCAGCCAGCGGAAAAAAGGCTCATCGCCGATCAATCCATACTTGATAACTTCCGCCAGCCCCGCCGAAAGTTGGCGATCCGGCAAGGTATTCAGGGTGAGTATATCGGCAATCACACAGGAGGGTTGATGAAAGGCCCCAATCATGTTTTTGCCAAGGGGGTGGTTGACCCCAGTTTTTCCACCGACTGAAGAATCCACCTGCGCCAACAAAGTGGTTGGTATTTGAAGGAAGACCACACCGCGCTGATAGCAGGCCGCCGCAAAACCAACCAGGTCGCCGATCACCCCTCCACCCAAGGCCACCAAGGTACAACGTCGATTGAAGTGATTCTGCAGTAATGCCTCGATAATCAGGTTCAGGGTCTCAAGGGTCTTGTACTCTTCACCATCGGGAAGCACTAATACCCGGGTCTCTTTTCCCGCCAGAGCGGACTGTACCTTATCAAGATAGTAGGGGGCGACGGTCTCGTTGGTAATCACCATAACCTGGGAGGTGGGGATATGGCGATGGTAATGGATGGACTGGCCGAGCAATCCTGGCCCGATATAGATAGGATAGGTTCGTGTCCCCAAGGGAACACTGAGTGTCAACATACACCCCCCTAACGATGGATGCGATGATTACAAGCGACCAGCGAGACCACGGGGAAGAGTAGCCGTTTTCGCTGATAATGCACGATGAATAGCGGGGCAAGCGAAATCCATAGAATGCCCTTACCCAATAAGCGCACCGGAAATCGGGAAAATCCTTTAGAGAGTGAGGCGGCGAAATCCATACTCGGTTTCAAGCTTCTGGCTGATCTCTTTCGTCACGGAGACAGCGCTTCGCTTTTCGGTGATCACCGTAAAATCAGCCGTCTGACGATACAAAGGCTCTCTTATATCCATGATTTCTTTAAGTTTCCTTAGCGGATCCTCGGTTTGCAGCAAAGGCCGGCTACGGTCTCTATAGGTCCGTTCATATTGCTGCTCAGGGGTGCAGTGTAGATATATTACGACCCCACGCGACATCAGGCATTTCCGATTCTCTGCATCGAGAATGACACCTCCGCCAGTCGCCAACACCAAACCCGATTTCTGGGTAAGATCATCAATTGCCCGGCGTTCGCGCGCGCGAAATCCACTTTCGCCCTCGAATTCGAAGATGGTGGTGATATCAACCCCGGTCCGCCTTTGTATCTCGGTATCGGAATCCTCGAAAGGCAGACCGAAAACATTGGCTATTTGCCGCCCGATAGTCGATTTCCCGGCCCCCATGGGGCCAATGAGAAAAATATTGTCTGCGTTTTTCATCGAGCCTTGCTACGCTCTTCAAGACCCCGGAGAAATAGGATCGGAAAAACAAAACGGGGCAGGATAATGCTGCCCCGCATTCTCGTTGAGTGGAAGAGGGTTATCTTACCGCAAGACCATCTTTGAGGATCCTGGGTGTAACAAAAATCAGCAATTCTCGTTCCCCACTGGTTTGGGATTTATTTTTGAACAAAGCGCCCAGGTAGGGGAGATCGCCGAAAAACGGCACTTTTTCCGTATTCAGTGTGCGGTTGGCTTCGAATACTCCACCCAACACCACAGTATCACCATTATCCACGAGCAAGGTTGTCGTCTCTTTACGGGTATCGATCGGAGGCTGACCAAGCACGGATCGCGAATAATCAGGTTGATCTTTGGTGACAGTAAGATCCATGATAACCCGGTCATCCGGTGTGATATGAGGTTTCGCTTTCAGGCTCAAGACCGCCTTTTTGAATTGCACATTGGTACCGTTGTTGGATACCGTAGTGTAAGGAATTTCCTGCCCTTGCTCGATAATGGCTTCGTTCTGGTCCGCGGTAATGAGGCGAGGGCTGGAAATGATCTCCCCTTTACCCTCTTTCTGCATGGCCGAGAGTTCCAATTGCAACATCCATGAGCCGATCTTCCCAACCACAAAATTGAAAGCACCGCCTCGATCGCCTTCATAGGGTAGATTCACCATCAAGGCCTCAGCGCCACTGCCTTCCGGGCTTTCAAAACCCGGTGCCAGATCGGCGGTACCACTGTGCGTTCCCGGACGTCCGCCACCTATCACTGCGTAATGACCATCATGCCAGCTATTGCCCCGGTTGAAACCGAATCTGACACCCAAATCCTTAGAGAAATCGTTGGTGGCAATCACCACTCGGGATTCGATGAGCACTTGACGCACGGGCTTATCCAACACCTCCACCAACCGCCTGATATCCTCCAACTTGGCGGCCGTATCCTGTACCAAAAGGGTATTGGTGCGATCGTCGAAGGAAACACTCCCACGTCCAGGCGTCAACATAGGGTTGTCTTCTTTCTTCAGTAACTCGGCAAGCTTCTCCGCCTTTCCATAATTGATCTGGATATATTGGGACCTGAGTGGCGCCAGTTCTTCTATCTGCTGTTGGGCTTCGAGCTCCAATTTTTCTCTGGCAGCGATCTCTTCCGTCGGCGCCACCAACATCACATTCCCATTTTGCCGCATGGATAATCCCTTGGTTTTGAGAATGATATCCAATGCCTGGTCCCAGGGTACATTTTTCAGCCGCAGGGTTACATTTCCCTTTACCGTGTCACTTGTTACCAAATTCATTCCGGTAAAATCCGCCAGCAACTGGAGCACAGCTCGCACATCGATATCCTGGAAGTTGAGGGAAAGCCGATCTCCGGTAAACACCTGCTTTTCCTTTCTGGCAGCCTCTTTTTCGGCCTTAGTCTGGGGACGGAATTCAACGGTCAGGGTATCGTTGGCCTGATAAGCCATATGCTGGTAATCACCGATAGCGGAGATCTCCATGCGGATATTTTTGCGATCTGGTCGAGTCTCGATGGATTTAACCGGGGTGGCAAAATCAGCCACATCCAGATGCTGGACCAGCTTATCTGGAAGCTTGGCCCCCATGAACTCGACGACAACCTTAGCCCCCTCTTCGCGGATATCAAAGATTGTCTTGGGGTCGGACAAGGCAACCACCACACGTCCTTCCCCTCCCGGCCCCCGGCGGAAGTCGATATCAGTAATGCCTGCTTGTTTGGCTAGAGCGGTAGAGCCCCCTTGTGAGGTCATTGAAGCCGGTTTTGTCGATGGGCCACCCTTGTTGGCCATGGGAACCTGACCCTGGCCTTGAACCGTTAGTTTAATAGTGTTCCCTTCAGTAGCGACATTGTGTTCTACCGGATTGGAGAGATTGACGACCACACGGGTTCGACCGCCGGCCTCGACAGCCGTCACCGACTGAACAGCGCCGATACCAATCTGCTGAGTCTTCTTGGTGAGCCCATTGGCGGCATCCGTCAAATCCATGATGATGCGGGCAGGGTTCTCAGTAACGAAAACCTGGGGGGCCGCCAGAGGTGCCTCCAATACAAGAGAAATTTGCACCGAATTGCCGGGAAGAGCGGCATATTCAACACTCCGAAGGGCATTGGGTAAGGCATGCGCCTGCGGCAGGCCAAACCAGCATCCCAACATCAGCAGCAGAAGGACGGCACGAATCGTGCCCCCCATGAATTGTGCTCTGCTCATTCCGTAAACCCGTAAAGCGGCTGCAGATCCTGACATTGATTCTTTCCCCTGTTGTTATTTCTCAGCAAGGGCCAACGTAGCTTGACGCTCGCGATAGCCTCCCAATCCATTCGGGATAATCTCATTCACCATGATTTCGGTGTCTTTTATCGATGCAATCTGACCATGGTTCTGCCCCAGATAGTTTCCTGGTTTCACCCGGTACAGCATCCCCTCCCGGTTTTCCACCAATCCCCACAGCATGTTGTCCTTTTCGATCGTGCCCACCATGCGCAACGAATCGAGAGGAAAGGCTTCGAGTTCTTCTTTCCGGCGATAGGGGTCTGGTGAAATCCCTGTACCTGCTTGTTCCTGGGTATCCTGCCCAGCCTCGGTTGAGGGTTTGAAGGGGTCTCTCCTATCATTTGGAAG
>WBZP01004706.1_pt1 | contig 14127 bp, 29 predicted proteins | sample 5204301 | NCBI WGS metagenome assembly WBZP01 (sample SAMN12412401, study PRJNA552823) | activated sludge metagenome | isolation source: activated sludge from nitrification reactor of wastewater treatment plant... | place: USA: Pennsylvania | collected 2017 | reverse complement strand
GCGTGTAGGTCGTGCGTCGCTTGCGGATGTGCGCCTTGACGGCGGGGACGGGGACACCGGCGGCGGCGGCGATCTCTTCGTGAGTCTGCTCTGGGATCATCTCTGGCTCCTGGCTCGGTTGCTCCTGGTCAGCCCCTCTTCGATCGCCCACGTCCACAGGGCTCGATAGCGGCGCAGGATCAGATGATGGGTCGCGACGGCGTAGCGGCCGGCGGCTTGGTGGTACGCGGCTTTGGCTCGTAGGGGGGTGACGCTCGCGAGCTGCAGATCGGCGAGGTCGAGGCGGGCGAGTTGTTCGGCGGCGGTCTGGATGGAGCCGGGCTTGTTGCCTTGGGCTTGTAGGTGAGCAAGGTAGCGGGCAGCGACACCCGCAACGGTCAGCGAGCCGCGCGCTTTGAGCCCGTCCGCGTAGCCCTCTGCGAGTTCGCGGGCCTCTTCTTCCGTGCGCCCGCTTGGAGCCCAGCGCGGAGCCCCCGCTGCCTCGGTGACTCGGTAGCGGTAGCCTGCTCTGTGCCGGTAGGGCCCGGTGATTCGCACGGACCAGGGTCTAGCAGACTCACGAGCCCCTGGAGCTTGCTAATGATCTCCCGGCAAAAGTCGGCTGCCTTTGCCTGTCGTTCGCGCTCAGTCACGGGATTGAGTCTGGCAGAGCCCGCTAGCCGGGGGGCAAGTTCTTTGCCTGCGTTTACCTGCTGGGTCGTCTTCGCAAACGGGTCCGCCGGGGTCTCGCGCTTGGCCCACTGCGCGCCGTCGAGCCATTCCTCCTCTAAGGAGTGGTCTTCCCACCAAAATCCGTCGAGCACTGCGTCGGCACCCAGCCCCCAAACATCCATGACGGGTGGTGGCATAACGTCCAGTTCGGCATACACCTCGGGGCGAATCTCGGGCCGCAGCGCAAGCCAATACTCCCCCGGTTCCGTCGGGCGATCGAATGTCCAGTTTGGTTTCATGGGGTCTCACGGTCAAAGTGGTCTATGCGATCGTTGAGCACGTTTTTGGCATCAGTAAAGATCCATCCGCCGCCAGGGTGGGGCTGGCAAAACGGAAGTTGAGTCTTCACCATCCGCCGTGTCCGCGTCTTGCTGTCGTCGCGGATCGCTCGCACCATCGGCGCGCTGAATAGGATCGGTCGTTCGGTCATGACTGCTTGTCCTCCGTCATCACGAGCGAAACGTGCGGCTTGCCGACGATGCGAATGTGACCACTGCGGTTGATCCCACCGTCGCCACGGATCGCGTTCTCTACCTGCAGCAACGCATGCTCCCTTGCCCGCATGTAGATCGTCCCGACGATGCAGTCAGATGCCCAAGGCTGATGATCGATGACCTCGACGGTCACTTGCACGCGCGTTGTCGTCTTCTGTTCGCTCATCCTTGCTCCCTCCGTCGTCGCTGTGTCCCGCCCTTGCGCCCGAGATTAGCCATGTGCCCCGGACGACTCGCCACCGCCTCGCCGCCTTTGCGCCCGGCAGCCCGTGCCTCTTCGCGCGTATAGCGGTGGGGGTTTCGGATCAGCGCTGCGGCTTCCTTTGGCGTCCGCTTTCGTGGTGCGCTGGCGGGAATCGGAATCTCACCGCTGACCAGTCGCATGCAGCGCGTGGCGTAGGCTGGCGGTACTTCCTCGCCGGCTTCAAACTTCTGCCACATCACCGTTGGGACATTCGCCAGATCGGCGGCAGTCGCCTGAGTGATCCCCCAGCCGTCGCGCAGGACTCGTATCGCGGTCGGCTCCTTTCGGAGGCGGGCCCTGCGCTTCCGTGGCGTGCTCTTGGGGATCTCGATCTCGCCGTTGAGCAGTTTCATGCACCAGCTTGCGAGGTACGGCGCGATCGGTTTGCCGCCGGTCTCGAATCGCTGCCACGTGGGCTCTGATACCCCGGCGAGTTCGGCGGCGGTCTTCTGCGTCAGCCCGAGGGCTTCCCGGCGCCCGCGGATGGCGGTGGTGTGAAGGGTGGAACTCATGGCGCTATCCCCACGTCCCAGTCGTAGGTATCAGGCCCGTCGTCCCCCGCCTTTGCCTCTCGCACGAGTTCGCGGTACTCGCCAGACTCGCCCATGGCATCGTAGGCGTAGGGCTTGCCAGATGAATCCACTGCGGTCTTTTGGATCGTCGGGCAGCCCGTCAGGGCCCGCACCATCTGGTCGATAACCCAGGCCTTGTGATGGTCGCCGTCCGTGCCGCCGTATCGGACAGCGACATCGAGAGCGGCTTTGATTCTTGCGTCGGCGATCATGGATAGAACTCGCGCTCGCGCTTGCAGCAAACACTCGCGCATAAAGGTGAGCCGGCTTTTCCGCGCTTCCTCCAGCACTTGAACGGCTTTCTGCAGCGCATCCTTCGCCGCTACAAACTCGGCGGTGTCTAGTAGGGTGGGCATTAGGCGGCCTTCCGCAGCTCATCCGTGCGACTGAGGTAATAGCGCGTCGCTGCCGTCAGGTCGTCCCCGGTCAGCGTCGCCTTGGCATCCTCATAAACAGCGTCGAGCGTCTTTAGATCCGCGGCGGCACCCATGCGGGCGGCAAACGATGCAGCGGGGCTATTTTCGATTGCGGCGTCAGCTTTCTCCCGCAGCCGATCTACAAGCTGCGACTCGTCAGCCACCATCGGCACTTCGACGAGGCCCCCGCTCTCAGCTTGCTCGTCAAGGTCTAGCGCTGTGGCCAACTCAACCGTCAGCGGCAGGTACTTGCAGATCCGGCGCACGGCCGTCTTGCGAGCCATCTCGTCGTAGTGATCGGCCCACGTGTACTGGCTCTTGCTGCCTTTCTTAATGCGCTCGATCTGCGCCCGGCTCATCACCTCGATCTGCACCCCGCCGCCTTTGAGGCGAGCAATGGCATAGACCGCCACAAGCGGCCCAGGGTCGCCATCCATGCACGGGATATGCTCCAGGCGCTGCTGAAGACCCAGGTGATAGACGAACGTGTCGCGCTGCCACACCGCCCGCGCCTCAATGGTCTCGATCTCGCCACTGCGCCGCGCCAGCGCGATGAGGCCGCGGTAGCCCGGGATCAGTTGGCACTCCATCTGATAGCGATCGGGCTGGCCATCGACTTTGACCTTGACGTTGTAGGGCACCAGGTACGCGTGACCAAGCGGCCCGCCTGGCTCTAGCCCGAGCTGCGCCGCAATCATCACGCTCTGCAGAATGCTGGCCTGCGTGCATTCCAACAGCTTTGGCGTGCGCGAGGTAGCGACCAGTGCCACCTTGAGCACGCGATCCGCCGTCAGGTGCTTGGGGATCACCTGCTCAATCGCGGCCTTGCTGCGCTCTAGCAGCATCTTCAAGCTTGCCTGTCGGGGGTCTGTTTTCGTAAGCGCTGTCTGTGTCACCTGTCCGTCGCCGCTTGCCATGATGATTTCACTCCCTCTCGTGTACGTAGAGCCGTCGGCTCCCATCTTTGTCTGGCTTCCAACTCACGTAGCCGGTTGACCACTTGAGCCCCTTCTTCTCCCCAATCGCGAGGCGCAGCGTGTTGCCTAGCGCGTCGCGTTCTTTCGTCAGTGCCCCCGTCTGCTTGGTCAGCTCTCGGTAGCGCCGGGCCAACTCGATCACGCTCGGCACTGCGTCTGCCATGCCGGCAGTCGGCGATGGAAAGCGCCGGGCCAGGATCTGCTTGGCGGTCTCACTGCCGTCGATGTCTGGCATGTTTTGGCCGACGATGTGGTCCTGCCAGAAGCGCCCGCAGATTTCGATCAGGTAGCTAAGCGCCATGTTGTCGATCGCGACCTCGTGCTGCTGATAGTCCGTGCCACCAACGCACGCCACGACATCCGTGACTTCCAGCCCCGCGACCCACATTTCCCACTGAACTTGAACCTGCACATAGTCAGGGACGCCCGCCTGCCAGTGCCAAGCCATCTCAGCGCCAACGATTTTGGCCTGCACATTGCGCGTCTCGTCGGCGATCGCGTCTGGATTCGCGGCAGCCCAGGGCAGATCGTTGCGTCGCAGTGTTCCCGGGCTCCTCAATGTGCGGCCCGTTTTGCGCGCGTAGTAGCTCAGCAGGGGCGCCTCGAATAGATGGCCCATCTCCGCAGCCACTGAGCTTGCATCCTCGCTCAGTCCCATCTTGCTCGCCCATACAGTCAGCGGCGATCCGAACGGGCACAGACCGCACACCGCTGCGACCTCGGACGCTCCCAAGTATCCGCGCCTCTCCCGTAGCCACTGCGCGCGGGTCATCACTGGCCTACGCTCATCTGCCGCGCCTGCCAGCGCTTCGACGGGGGCTCTGCGCTCACCGCCATGTACGACAGCAACGCGCGAATCGCCGGCTGATCCTCGCAGCGCATGCTTAGTTGCTTGGCATTCACTGCGCAGCGCCCGGTTGATGGCCACCAATCGACCTGCACGCCGGGCCGCTTGAAAATCCAGTGCTGGCTTTGGTTTTTCACTTCGAGCACGAAACCAAACCCGCCCGCGATGCTCTGTAGGGTCGGCAGGTCGGCCACGCTGCGCTCTACTCGCTTAGGGCTGCCCATCACTTCCCCTCCCCTGCGCCGCCTTGACCTTGGCATAGTTCTTCATTGTCTCTCCTCCCTCTGCGCAACGGGGCGGGCTCGAACCGCCGACCTCCTTACGGGCTCTACCATCTGAGCTACCGTTGCTGCGGGCGACTAGCGCCCGGATTGATTAGCCGTAGCCGGAGCCGTCGCCGGAGCCGTAGCCGGAGCCGTCGCCGGAGCCGTCGCCGGAGCCGTAGCCGTAGCCGGAGCCGGAGCCGGAGCCGTAGCCGTCGCCGGAGCCGTAGCCGGAGCCGTAGCCGTCGCCGGAGCCGTAGCCGGAGCCGTAGCCGGAGCCGTAGCCGGAGCCGTAGCCGGAGCCGTAGCCGGAGCCGTAGCCGTCGCCGGAGCCGTCGCCGGAGCCGTAGCCGTCGCCGGAGCCGTAGCCGTCGCCGTAGCCGTCGCCGTCGTGTTCTATGGCCGACATGCCGGAAACTCCCGCAGGATCTTCTCGGCAGCCGGCGACACCTTAATTACCTCGATCGCTTGCGTCAGGGTAATTTCCGACACGGCTACGGACGGCTTACTGCCTTCCTTGATGCCTTCGTGCGCCACTTCGTGCAGCGTAAACGCACCCTTCCACATCCACAGCCGGCGCGCATTGACCAGAGCAACTTCCTGCCCCTTGCGCGCTGCCAGTTCCCCAAAGTGGACTCCTGCGCTGTAGGTGCGCACGACGACATAGGGGCGCTTCTTCTTCGGTGCTGGCTTGTTTTTCACGATCTTGGTTGCCATGTGTGTTCTCTTTCTGCGCTTGCGCGCTGTTTGTACGGGCTCTGCCGCCCGATCTGCCGTTGCTGGGGGCTACTGGGCCGCTTGCTTGACTGCAGCCTCCCGTCGCGCTCGAATGCGCAGCCGCGCGCTGGCCAAGTTGCGTTCCTGCTTGGCGAAAAACCGCTGCTGATATCCCGGCCGGTCAACGCACCGACGCTTGGCCTTTGGCTTCAGATGCATGGCCGGCAACATTCCCCGAAGTGCTTTCTGATTGTTTGTCATGTCTCGCTCCTCACGCCGCCACGCGGCTGTCCTTGAATCGGTCGTAGTCGTCGTCCGCCTGTTCGTGGTACGGGTCGCGGTCGTAGCCGGGGGCCGAGTCAGCAGGCAGAACCAAGTCCTGCAGGAACTTGTCATCCTCCATGCTCAGCGTCTCGGGGTCGGTGTCGTGCCCCACCGGGTAGATCTCGACGTGGCCGCCCTCGTGCAGCACGACCTCCCAGAGCCAGCCGCCAGCCATGGCGGTCTCAGCGCGCAGGACGCGGGGGCAGTAGCAGCCACCGTCCGCGGGCACGACTACACCCCCACCTGAGCTTTGAGCGCATCCAGGACGCTGCAGCCTAGCTTGTGAAACTTCGACTCGTGCGCCAGTTCTGCCGACGTTTGCGCCCCGGCGTCCGGCCCAAGTTCGCCACACTCACCGCACTCCGCGACCTCTAGATACTCGTTGCGCAGCTTCGCAGCAGTTTTCTGCAAGCGCTCAATCTCCGCCTGAATGCTGTTGATACGCTGCTCTGCCCACAGGGCATCTAGGCGGGCCATGCGCTCCCTGCACCACTCGTGCGCTTTGGCCTTTTCCTCTCTGGCGCTATCGATCCACGCGCGTTTCGCCCTGGCCTCCAACAGGGGAAGGACTTCGCTCGGAGGACGATTCTCTGTGTCTGGCTCGTCGCCTTCTGGGAATGACTGTTCGATCCGCCGTACTGGCGCCCACTCCGGCAGCGTGACCACCACAAAGACGTAGGGCCTGCCGCCGATTGACTCGGTTCTGTAGCTGTGAATGCGCATGGCTACACCCCCACCGGGAAGCAAGCGTCACCCATCGCGCGGGCTTCATCAACGGTGACAGGCACGACATCCTTGCCGATGCGCACTTGCACGCGTTTGCCCTCGATGCGATCGATGCCGTCGCGGGGGTCGTGCGCTGGCGTCAGGTGCTCGGCGACCGTCTCGACCTTGACTTGCCGCGCCCCCGTCTGCTCAAGGTGCAGCAAAACCGCCGCCAGCTCGACCGCCGACTTGACCGGCACGCGACGCACGCTCTCCGCATCGAGGTAATCGCCCTCGACGAACTCCACATGCCGCGGCGCGAAGTCCTCAGCCGCAGTCGCCAGACGCAGAGCTACCCGCCAGAAGTCCGCCTGCGTGGTGACGTACTGCACGCGCTCCGCACGGCGATACCCAGCCTGCAGCCACAGCGCTAGCGAGCCTTCCCACTCGACCCGCAGCTCAAGCTCGAGCGTGACTTGGCTCGCGGTGGGGCTGCCGATCGGCGCGTCGGATGGGACCACAGCGCACCGGATGCCGTGAATCAAGCCAGCGGCGGCATCGGCCGCAAGTTCAATCCGAACCGCTTCGGGTGATTGATTTGCCATGCCCCCAAGCTATTGCAGCCCGGGGGCGATGTCAACAAAAAACTGTGGTCAATTCCTTTTTTCGTGTCGCGCCGTCGCTGAGATATCGATAAAGAGCCGCCCGACTAATACCCACCTCGGCCGCGATCTGCTCCATCGTCAGCGGCTCGGTCGCGGTTTTGTTGGCCTGCAGCAGGTCCGCGATCTGTTTGCGCCGCTCCTCGGTGCGTGCCCTGGGCTTGCTATCTAGGCTGCCCTTGGGACGTCCGCCGACAGAGAGCCGAACCTTGATTCCCCGCGCGATCTCGCGAATGAACGTAACCGACACAGCGAGCCCTAAATCCTCGACGACGCTTGCCGCCTCGGGTCTTTCGCCTGCCTTTTTCTTAGCCCGCAGATGCGCCACGATGCGATCGACGACCTCGTCATCAATGCGCCGAGGCATGGGCCGCTTTTGCTTGCTGTAGAGCTTGGTGTTCCGTCGCTGGCGCGGGCCACGGACAGCGCGCGCACGGGTGGTCTTCGGTTCGTCGCCAAACGAGCATGCGTTCTTTGTCGGCTGCATGCGGCCCATTTGATATCCGGTCCTATCCTTGTTTTTCGGTCTTTGTTTCCGTCGGTGTTGTTGTCAATTCGGTTTTTGCGCTAGGGCTCGGTACGGGTGTCGGATTCTGTGCCAGCCACCGCCGGGCCGACTCGTCGCCGTTTGCAGCTAGGTACAGCATGTAGTGTCGGCCGGCGGGGGACATGGCTACTAGATGGCCTCGGGGGCGCCAGCCAGCGCAGGAACACCCGTCTCCTGGCTCACGCGTGCCGCGATGTCGGCGAACGCGTCACGCAGGAGCTTATCCGTGCCCCGCACGACCCAAGCGAACAGCGCCTTGCTGTCCTGCTTGCGGAAGCGGATCGCGCAGGTGATCCGGTAGCGCTGGCCGCCTTCGTAGATCGGGATCTCGATGTCGAACTCCTTCGGAATCTTCGTCTGGCCGGTGGTCTTCTGCTCTTGCTTGGCGACCAGGGAATATTCGCCGGTCGTGCGGTTGATCGCGCTCTCGATGACATCTTCCGACGTGACCTTGAGCGTCAGCGCCATCGTCGCTAGGTCGGCCACGGTCGGCACATCGGGCCGCGACTCGCTGGGCATGGCCACATCGCAGGCGTGCTCGTCAAGGAAGTCCGCGAAATCCACCTGGCTTAGCAGCTTGCCGGCCCCCTGCACCCAGGCCTTCCACTCAGGCGAGAGCTGAGGCACATAAAGCGCGGTGTGCCGACCCCAGCGCGCCTTGTCGTTGCGCAAGATTGAGGGCTGGCCATCTGGCGGCGGCGCCATCGGGCGGTGATAGTCATACACGGCCAGCAGCCGCGCGCCGTCGTAGAACAGGGCGCTGTCAGGGTCGCGGAAGCGCTGCATATGTGCGATCAATGCCGCCTCGCTGATCAGCTTCGCCTGTCCGGCCAGTTCGCGGGGCTTCTCGGCCCGCGCCTCGGTCATCTTCAGCAGCGCATCGATGATGACCGGCGTGCCGTCTGCCTTGATGACGTATGGCACGTCGCCATGTAGCTTCATAAGCTGCTGAGCTGAGGCAATCGCTTGCCCTGCGTCGATCGCGGCCTGGGTGTTGTTTTCCGTGGTCATTTTTGGTTTCTCCGTCTTGTTGCGGGGTGACTTAGTTGGTCTTGCGAATCGGTTTGACGTTGTCACCAAACAGGGGCTCTTGCTTGTGCGGCAAATCCGACAGCTCGCCAGTCGCCGCTAGGTTGTCGTCCAGCGCAAAGAACGCGATTCGCACACCGGCCGCTGGCTTCGGCACCTTGGTTTTTGCTGCCACAGCGTACTGAACGCTGTTGTCGCTGTTGCGCTTGAAGCTAATCTTCAGATCCAGCGTGCCGGCTTGGCCGGTCGCCTGCACGCCGCGCACTACCTCGCGTACCTGCTGATCGAGTTGGTTCAGTTCGTCAGCTTCCAAGCGCCCCAAAATCTTGCTTACGTCACACGGTTTCATTGGTTGCTCCTAGGTTTGTCGTTGAGTGGGCCGGCTCTATGCCGGCTCACGAGGTCTTTCGGTTTCGCCGCTGCGCCTCGCGTATGCACCGGCGCTGCGCCGCCTTCTCTTCTTTGCGCTCGACAACCGGATCCGCGCTGGGATCGCGCTGAGGCGGTGGATAGTCCGGCGGGAGGACGGCGAGCAAGCCACAGAGCAGGCCCGAGATCGCGCCCAGCACAGCGACCGGAAGCGCAGCCAGAACAGGCAGCGGCAGGAGCAGCATCGTCCTACTCCTTCCCCTCGATCACGGGCTTGCGGCGTCGCAGCTTGTTCAAGCGATCCGGCAGCGTGCGCATCCGCTTCTCGACCTTTTCGATCGCGGCGGTGCGCAACTTCTCGAAGTGGGCCAAGGCTTCGTCGGCGGTCAGATGCAGGCTGCCAGCGCCGATAATGTGAATCCCATGCGCGCCTTCGCATGACGCAGCGCCAGACCACGCATCGCGAACTGCGGCCCTGTACGGGTTCCCATCCGGGCAGCCCTTGGTCACATACACCTTGTCGCCGGGCTTCAAGCCTGCACACTGCTCTCGGGTCATGGCTGGCCACCGACTTGCGCCACGCCAGCGGCAGCGCCGTTCAGTTCGTTGAGCGCTCGCACATACCAAACGTTGGTGATATCGGCGTCGCTGATCTGCCGCAGATCGTCCGGTCCATTGATCCGCCCCCACCACGACTCGCAGCCATGCACGACGCGCCCCAAGTCCGGCACCCACATCATCGGGTTGTGGTAGCAGTGCGAGATCATCAGCGCGCCCGTGGCCTCATCGTGCTTGACGCTGGCGCCTAGCGCGTGGTCGCCGATCAGGATGCCCAGGTAGGTCTTTTCTGGCACGCCTTCTAGGCACGGGCGCACCGATACCCAAGTCGTCTTGGTAGCCGGTTCGAAGATCTTCACCGTGTCGTCCCAAATCAACCGGCGGAACGTGCGCGCAGGGGGCTCTGCGTCCGGCCCGCACCGCGCAAACAATCGAAAGATCTCGCTCGCGGTCTCGTCGATGGCTTCATGGCCAGCCAGAGCGTTTTTGCACAGTTGCTGCCGCTGGGCCTGTAGTGCTTCGATCTGCTTAGTGATTTCGTTGAGTTGCTCTCTGGTGGTCATCGTCCGTTCCTTGCTCTCTCGATCGCCGCCCAGTTCTGCGCGATCACCTCCGCGCACCGCCGGTCAAACTCCGCCAGCCACTCCGGCGAGTACAGCCCCGGGTCTGGGCTGTAGGGGTCTACTTCCGGCGACCGCTCACGGTCCGCGAGATGCCCCGGAACAGGCGGCGGCGCTTCGGCTGCGAGGCGGGGCGACCCCGGCCGCTGCTGTGGTAGTTCGACGTCCCCCGCTCGCGCATCGTTGGCACCTTGTAGGCGGGAGTGAGCAGCAGCTCCATAGGCGTCGGGCGCTGCGGTGGCTTCAGATCCGGATTCACGAGGTTCTCGCTCTCGTCCGCTGCTCCCACTCCGCCCGCGCTCATCGCCAGCGCCATCATCGCCATTCCCACAAGTCCCTTGCGTGTGTAGTTCATATTCGTCCCTTTCGTCGTCGTCGTCGTCATCCACAAGCCGCGCTTCGATGGGGCTTGTCCACTTCCGCCGCGCCGGCTCGCTGTGCTGCGCTCTCAGCCTCAGCAGCATCGCGTCTAAGTCGTCGAGCATGCGGCACCCGGCAGCACGATCGAGCCCTCGACTTGGTCGCCGTATACGTCCCAGCCGTCGTGACGCTGTCGGGCGAACATCTCTAGGCGCGGCCCGCTGTAGTTGGTCTGGATGTCCACCCGCACGCAGTTGGGCTTTGCGCTGTGCTTGCCCCGCGGTGCGTAGATGGTCTGTCGCGTCTTGATCGGCGGCAGGTCCACCTTGCCCCGCACGCAGAGCAACAGGATCTCGGCGTCGCATCGCATGTACTGACCGAGGCCGGGGTTCTGAGGGAGCGCAGCAAAGCACTCGCCGCCGTTGCTTTGTGGACCAGGCGGAATCATCACCTCACGCATCACGGCCTTGACCCACGGCCGGAAGTTCACCACCCGGAAGCCCCACTCCCGCGCGCAGTCGATCGCGTCTGCCAGGTAGTTGCCGGTCGCCCACAGCCACAGCACGCAGCCGGCAGGGTCGGCCAGATCGCCGACGGGCAGCGCCTTGATCTGGCGCACGGTCATCACTTTGTAGTGCCGATCGGCGCCGCGCTTGCTCTTGCCGCCGCCGCGCTCTGGCCATGGCGGATCGGCGTAGATGGTGCGGTAGCGGGTCATCGGGCACCAAACGGGAGGCTCTTTTGCCGCTGCTCTCCCTCTGCTTTAGCCACGGCGGCAATCGCGTCCTTCATTGCCGTTATGTACTGTCCCGTCGGGCGCTTATCGACCTCCTGCCCAGGGCGATACAGTAGCCAGATCCGCCGCTGAATCTCTGCCGGCACCATGCGCCAGTGCGCCGGGCACATCAGGTATGCAGGGGCGATCGGCTTGGTGCATCCATCGGCGTGGCAAGTGTGCTTACCGTTGTGGCCAAGCCCTGCCTGGCTGCGAACGTAGTCTGCTTTGCTCATCGCCCGACCCTCGCCGCGCGCTCCATTGCCTCCACGTGCGCGATGCTAGCCATAGCCAGAAATTCAATCCGGGCCTGCCCTAGAGCTACCGACTCCTGCGCCGCGCTCTGGATCTGCAGTCGCAGGCGCTGCGGCGTCGGTGGCATGGTCTGGGCTTCGGGCTCCAGCGCGTCGGGCTTCGTCTCTATGCATCGTGGGCACGTCTTGCAGTTGTTGCCAAGCGCCCACGCGCCTTTGCAGTTGCGCTCTGGCGCTTCGGGCTCAAGTGGGCGGACGATCGGGGTCCAGCCGGCAAGCACTGCGTCTTGATACGCGCCGTCGCTATCCGTCAGCCACATGGCGCAGCCTGTGTGATAACTCGCAACATCGGGGTTGTAAGTCGCTTCTTTCCACCACAGGAGCACCGCCGTCCCGTCGCGCGGCGCCTCGCTCATCGGTCGCATGCGGTCCATCACACCCTCCTCTGACTCGGCCCGTCGAAGGCCACGGCAACGGCCTTTAGCCGCGCACCTTTGATCTCGCGCGTCGCCATCAGCCGATCCTGGGCACGAATAAAGGCGTCGCCGCCCGTCGCCCCGCGCAGGTTCGTTGTCGCAACGATCTGGCCGCTGTAGTTGTCTAGAAAGCTTCCCAGGGTCGCAAATGCTCTCTCGTTCTCGCGCTCGTCGCGTGTCCCGAGGTCATCGAACAGAATCAGCGCCTGCTTGCGCCAGCGGTCGATCGTCATCTCTGCGGCCTTCTGCGCTTCGCCGTCAAAGCTCGACTGACCGTTGGCCACCTTGACCAGATCCGCCCAGCTCACCCGGCAGGCCCGCTTTCCGTCCCACAGCGCCCAGAACAACAGCGCCAGCCCGATCCGCGTCTTGCCCGTTCCCTTGTTGCCGTGCATCAGCAGGTGGTAGCCAGAGCCGAGGCCCATGCTGGCCAGCTCATGCGCGCGGTGCAGCGCTTCCCCGGGGCCCGGATAGTCCGTCTTAAGCCCGCCCTGGTTTGACTCGCTCCACTTGGCGAGCAGCACCTGATGCACGGGATCGGCGAGCGGGTTTCGCCCCTTGCTGTAGCCGGCGAGTTCCAGTGCGTCGGCAAGCTCAGCGCGCACCGCTCGATACCGATCCAGCGGACATGGACGACTATCCCCGTCATCGATCACGCTGTAGTGCAGTCGTCCGTCGCAGGTTTCATCCTGCCGCGTCTTTGGGCAGACGTACGCGCGCCGACTCGGCGGAGCACGCAAATCGCCCTGAGTAACCAGGGCCACCAAACTACCCACCGATTGCGCTAGGTCGCCCATCACTCACCCCTCGCCGGCAGCACGGCGTCCGCCGCATTGCAACCTGTCCCGCTGGCAAGCTCCCAGTCACGCACCGTCGGATGCTGCTTGCCGCAGTTCTTGCAGATGCCAGGCGTTCTGCCATCCGACAGCGGCGGCACCGAGCGCGTCTCGTACTTCGGCTTGCGCTTCATGGTCGCTCTCTCCCCATCAGCCAGCCCGACCCGCCGCAGTTCTGACAGTCAAGCCAGCCCCCGAAGGTCAGCGGCATCCCGCAGCGCTGCGTCGCGTTCTTCGCCGTGCGCGTTTGCAGCCACCACCCGCAGCGCCGGTGACGCTTCGCCGGCAGCACGCCGGAGCCGTCGCAGATGTGCATGCGATGATGCTCGCGCTTGCAGGTCCCGTTCTCGCAGGCCAGACAGACAACGCACTCAACGCACCCCGGGCACGGTCGCAGGCGCTCGCCGAGGCGGTACTTGGCGCGGATGCTCGGGTACGCCGCAAGCTTCGGCATGCCACCAAGGCACCCCTGCCGCCACCACAGCAGCCACACCTTGCGCGACTGCAGAGCAAGCGTCGCCGCGTCTCCGCTGATGGCCTCGACCCTCGCCGCCCGCTTCCTAGCACCCTGGCTCATCCCGCACAGCGACTGCGCTCTCATCCCGTTCGGCTTCATGGCTTCACCTCTCGCGCCGCGTCCATGAGGTGCTGCCGAATCGCGATCATCTCTTCGTTCCGATACAGCGACTCCACATAGACATGCGCGCCGTTGTAGCGGTGCGAGTTCGCGGCAATGAAGCGCTCGGCACCGTCGCGCGTCAGGCACGCAGTGATGAACCGCCGGCGCTCCGTATACAGACACCGATGCCACCCGGCGGGCTCCTCGCCGGTTTCGGCATACTGCTCATCAAGTGACCTTGCCGTTTCCCGGTCTGCCGCGTCTGTCCAGTCTTCACTGCGCCATTCGTGGTCCTCTGCGTCGTTAGCGCCATAAATGCGTTCCCACTCAAACACCACAAACAGCGGATGCTCCGTCGCGTGGTTCTTCGGGTCCGCGGCGATCATCGCGCCGATGCTCTGGATTTTGTTCACGGCTTCACCTCTCGCGCTTCAAAGCAGGGGCACTTGGTTGCGTCGTTGTCAGCCCACACGCTTGTCCGATAGCCTTGATTCACCTGCACCATCGGCACGGGCGCAGCCGGATAGACGCACTTGCCCGGATACGCTCGCAGCACATACGGCTTTTTGTGCCAGCTCATCAGTGGCGGCGGGATCTTGCTGTGCTTGCAGCCTCCGCAGGTCTGGGTCATGGCTTCACCGGCAGCGGGAGGAAGTGGGTGGGCTTGTAGTGGCCATCCTCGTCATTCCGCTCCCAGCCATGAGAGCCCGCCCAGCGCAAGAACTCTGGAGTTAACCTAAGCACATCCGGCC
>WBZP01004705.1_pt1 | contig 14130 bp, 11 predicted proteins | sample 5204301 | NCBI WGS metagenome assembly WBZP01 (sample SAMN12412401, study PRJNA552823) | activated sludge metagenome | isolation source: activated sludge from nitrification reactor of wastewater treatment plant... | place: USA: Pennsylvania | collected 2017 | reverse complement strand
CAAACCAGGCAGGGAAAGCGAAATGAAACGAGTGGGTATGGTGGGCTGGCGCGGGATGGTGGGCTCCGTGCTGATGCAGCGCATGCTGGAAGAGCGCGATTTCGACCTGGTCGAGCCGGTCTTCTTCACCACCTCTCAGGTGGGCGGCAAGGGCCCGGCGATCGGCCGCGAGCAGCTTCCGCTGCAGGATGCGCGCAGCATCGATGCTTTGCGGACGATGGACATCGTCATCACCTGCCAGGGCGGCGACTATACCTCGGAGGTTTTCCCCAAACTGCGCGCGACCGGCTGGAACGGCCACTGGATCGACGCCGCCTCGTCGCTGCGCATGAAGGAAGACGCGGTGATCATCCTCGACCCGGTCAACCAGGATGTGATCGGGCAGGCCCTGGCCCGGGGCGGCCGCAACTGGATCGGCGGCAACTGCACCGTCAGCCTGATGCTGATGGCGGTGGGCGCGCTCTACCAGCACGACCTGGTCGAGTGGATGAGCGCCATGACCTATCAGGCCGCCTCCGGCGCCGGCGCCCAGAACATGCGCGAGCTGCTGACCCAGATGGGCGAGGTGCACCGCGTCGCCAAGGGGCTGCTCGACGATCCCGGATCGGCGATCCTCGACATCGATCGCGAGGTGGCCGGCATCCTGCGCGAGGAGCGTTTCCCGACCGCCAATTTCGGCGTGCCGCTGGCCGGCTCGCTGATCCCCTGGATCGACAAGGAACTGGAAAGCGGCCAGAGCCGCGAGGAATGGAAGGGCCAGGCCGAGACCAACAAGATCCTCGGCCGCGAAGCCAATCCTGTGCCGGTCGATGGCATCTGCGTGCGGGTGGGCGCCATGCGCTGCCACAGCCAGGCGCTGACCATCAAGCTGAAGCGGGATGTGCCGCTGGCGGATATCGAGGCCATGATCGCCTCCGCCAACGAGTGGGTGAAGGTGGTGCCCAACCACCGCGAGGACACCATCCGGGCCTTGACGCCTGCGGCGGTCACCGGCACCCTGAACGTCCCGGTGGGCCGGTTGCGCAAGCTCAACATGGGTCCGCAATACCTGGGCGCCTTCACCTGCGGCGACCAGCTGCTGTGGGGCGCAGCCGAACCGCTGCGCCGCATGCTGCGGATTTTGCTGGAGGCTTGAAGTTTCCCGGTGCCGGCCTCGCTCCCCGGACCGTCAATTATTCAAATAAGCGGCCGGGATCTGACCCGGCCGAGTGGCAAAAACCGGTTGATTTCCCGCCAGGTTTGGCCAAAATGTAATAATGAAGTTTAGCTTGCATAGCTAAGCTCATGATGTTATGTTACTTGTTCAGAAACTCTCCGCGAGGGGGACGCGGTGCATAAAAATCGCCTGAAACTATCATTCAAGACCTCTGTGCTGGCTGCGGCATTGGCCGCCCTGCCGATCGTTGCTGACGCCGCCGGCATGGGCCGGATCACGGTGCTCTCGGCACTCGGACAGCCCTTGCGCGCTGAGGTGGAACTGTCGGCTTCCCGCGAGGAGTTGTCCTCGCTCTCGGCGCGAATCGCCGGGCACGAAGCCTTCAAGCAGGCCGGCATCGAGTTCGTGCCGGCGCTGGCCGCGATCAAGGTGGTGGTGGACAAGCGTTCCGGCGGACAGCCGGTGATCCGCCTGAGTTCCGACCGGCCGGTGAACGAACCCTTCCTCGATCTGCTGCTCGAGTTGAACTGGAGCGCAGGGCGCCTGGTGCGGGAATACACCTTCCTGCTCGATCCGGCCCCCGATGTGCTGGCGCCGAAGCCCGTTGCGGCTCCGGTCGCGAAGAAAGAGGCGGCCCCCGTGGCCCAACCGGCGCCGGTCGCTCCGACCAAGCAGCCGGAAGTGCGCGCCGCAGCGCCGGTGGACGAGAAGCTCCTGGCGAAGAAGGCCGAGGAAACCAAGCCGGCAGGCGATGCCGCCGGCCGCGAAGTGAGGAAGGGCGAGTATCTGCGCAAGATCGCCGAGGAAACCCGTCACGAGGGTGTCAGCCTCGACCAGATGCTGGTGGCAATTTTCCGCAGCAACAAGGACGCCTTCATCAATAACAACATGCACCGTCTGAAGGCGGGCAAGATACTCAACATTCCCGATCGCGAGGCGGTCGCCGCTGTCGAGGGCAAGGACGCCCGCAAGACCATCGCCGCACATACTTCGGATTTCAACGCCTACCGCCAGAAACTGGCGGCCGCGGCAGCCGGTTCGGAACCCGTCAAGGAAGAGGCCGCCAAGCAAGTGGCCACCGGCAAGATCGGCGCCAAGGTCGAGGACAAGGCGCCGGCTCTGGCCGAGACCAAAGACCAGCTCAAGGTGAGCAAGGCCGAGACGGCCAAGGACGCCCGTGCGGCCCAGGGCAAGATTGCCGCCCTCGAGGAAGACCTGGTTGCCAAGGACAAGGCGCTCAAGGAAGCGCAGTCGCGCCAGGCCGATCTCGAGAAGAGCATCAAGGAACTGAAGCAACTCGTCGAACTGAAGAACCAGAACCTCGCCGAGTTGCAGAAGCAGGCCCAGGCCAAGGCGGCACCGTCGCCGGAACCGGCAGCCCCGCCCGCGGCACCTGTCAAACCCGCCGAAACCCCGATGGCCGCAGCGCCTGCGCCTGCTGAGAAACCGGCCGAGCCGGCGAAGCCCGCCGAAGCGGTTGTGCCGCCCAAGCCCGTCGAAGCCGAAAAGCCGCCCGTGGCCGACAAGGTGGCCGAGGCGCCGAAGCCCGCCGAAGCACCCAAGCCTGCGCCAAAAAAAGCCCTGCCTCCGCCTCCACCTCCGCCGGAACCCGATTTCTTCGATGAACTGATGGACAATCCTGCCCTGCTGGGCGGCGGCGTCCTGGTGCTCGGCCTGCTCGGTTTTATTGCCTACCGCCAGCGCCAGAAAAAGACTATGGATGGCGCCGAGGCCCCGCCGACCACCACCGCCAATCTGACGGCCAATTCGGTCTTCGGTGCGACCGGCGGCCAAAGCGTGGATACCACGGCCAGCTCGATGGCCACGGATTTCAGCCAGGCCTCGATCAGCGCCATCGATGCCGAAGAGGGTGTCGATCCGGTTGCCGAGGCCGACGTCTATATGGCCTATGGCCGCGATGCCCAGGCCGAGGAAATCCTCCTCGATGCCCTCAAGACGGATCCGACCCGCACGGCGATCCATGTCAAGCTGCTCGAGATCTATGCCGGGCGCAAGAACAACAAGCAGTTCGAGACCCTGGCGAGCGATCTGTATGCCCAGACCGGCGGTGTCGGCGCCGACTGGGAAAAGGCCGCCGCGATGGGCATGAAGCTCGATCCGGCCAACCCGCTCTACGGCGGTAGCGCCGCAGCGGAAAAGCAATCCATTCACACCGATACCACCATCATCGTCCCGGCCGGTGACAAGCCGATGCGCGATACCTGGACCATGCCGGGCGAACTGAGCCAGATCGCCGAGGCGGTGGAAAAGGGCGGCGCTGCCACCGTGGTGCTCGAGAAGCCGGTCGAGGCCGCGGCCGAAGCGTCGCCGGCCCCGGCGCTGGACTTCGACCTCGATCTCGGGGCGTCGGCCGCACCGGTTGCCGCTCCCGCTGCGCCGGTCAAGGCCGAAGAGCCGGCGGGTCTCGACTTCGACCTTGGACTGGATTTCAAGAAGCCCGAGGAGGCGCGGCCTGCCGCCTACAATCCCGAGGCGACCATGGTGATGGATGTCACCAAGCCGGCCCCTGCTGCGGCGGACCTGAAGCTGGACATCAAACTCGATGAAGCGGCCGCCACGCCGGCCGCCGAGGAAGGCTTGCACTTCGATCTCGATCTGGGGGCGTCCGCGCCAGCCAGCCAGGCGGCAAGCGAAGTGATCGATCTGGAGAAGACCATCGCCGGCGCCAGTGCCCTGGATTTCGACTTCAATATCGGCGCGCCGGCGGACAAGCCCGCCGCCGCGGTCGAGCCGAAGCTCGATCTTGGCGCCATCAGCCTTGATCTGGGCGCACCGGCCGCCGCGGCGCCGACCGAGGGCGACGACGTGGCGACCAAGCTCGAACTGGCCAAGGCCTACGAGGAGATGGGCGACAAGGAAGGCGCCCGCGAACTGCTTTCCGAGGTCGTCAAGGAAGGCAATCCCGAGCAGCAGGCCAAGGCCCAGGGCATGCTTGCCAAACTGAGTTGAAACGCGTGACGGAGGGTGCCCGCCCTCCGTCGATCTCCCTTCTCCCATGCTGCATCCGTCGGTTCGGCTCTTGGCCTGGGGCGAGGGGGTCATGTTCTCCCTTCTGCTGCCGATCTTCTGGCTCGCCCTGGCCAGTGCCCTCGTGATTGCCCTGGCGGCCGGGTTTGCCCGCGCCCGACTGGGCCTGCTCCTCAGGCGCGCCCGCTGGCTGATCGTTTCGCTGCTGCTGCTGTTTGCCCTCGCCACCCCTGGGGTGTATCTCCTGCCGGTGCTGGGCGGCTTGAGCCCGACCGGGGAAGGCTTGCGGCTCGGCGTCGAGCACGCCCTTCGCCTGCTGGTGGTGCTGGCCGCTTTGGCGCTGCTGCTCGAGAGCACCGGGGTGGAAGGCTTGCTGAGCGGCTTGCACGGGCTGATGCGACCGTTGGCCTGCCTGGGCATCGATCGCAGCCGCGTCGCCGTCAGGCTGATGCTGGTGCTGCGCTACGCAGAGCAGGCGCCGCCCGGCCGGCACTGGCGCCGATGGCTGGAGGAGGGCCAAGCCCTGCGCGGGCCGGACCGCCTGAGAATCCAGCGGCAGCGCCTGACGGGCGCCGATGTCGCCGTGCTGGCGGTACTGACTTTTGCCGTTGTCGCATACGCCGGAACGGCCTCTTGAAAATCGCCCTCGGCCTGGAATACGAAGGCAGCGGATTTGCCGGCTGGCAGACCCAGCCGGCGGGCAACACCGTCCAGGATGTCCTGGAACGTGCGCTGGCGGAGATCGCCGGCGCGCCGGTGCGGGTGGCCTGCGCCGGCCGCACCGATGCCGGCGTCCATGCCGCGGCCCAGGTGGCGCATTTCGAGGCGCCGGCGGAACGGCCGGAGAGCGCCTGGGTACGCGGCGTGAATGCCTTATTGCCTGACAGCGTCGCCGTGCGCTGGGCGCGTCCGGTGCCGGACGATTTCCATGCGCGCTTCTCGGCGCTGTCGCGCAGCTACCGCTACGTGCTCTACAACCATGCCGTGCGTCCGGCGCTGCTGCACGGCCGAGTCGGCTGGTTCCACCTGCCGCTCGATGTCGTGGCCATGCAGTCCGGCGCCGCTCTGCTGGCGGGCGAGCGGGACTTTTCCGCCTTTCGCGCCGCCGAGTGCCAGGCCAAGTCGCCGGTGAAGACGCTGCATGAGGCGCAGGTTCGACGCCAGGGCGACTGCATCGTCTTCGAGTTCCGCGCCAACGCCTTTCTGCACCACATGGTGCGCAATATGGTCGGCGCCCTGGTGTATGTCGGCAAGGGCGCGCATCCGCCCGAATGGATCGCCAAGCTGATCGCCGCGCGCGACCGCAGCCAGGCGGCGCCGACTTTCTCCCCGGCCGGTCTGTATCTCTCAGGCGTCGGATACGAGCCGCGCTGGCAGTTGCCCATGAATGGCCGTATCATCGCGCCTTTCGATCCGCTCTCCCTCTGACAGTGCCTCGCACCCGCATCAAGATCTGCGGCCTCACCCGTCCCGAGGATGCGCGCGCCGCGGTCGAACTCGGCGCCGACGCGCTCGGCCTGGTCTTCTACGGCCCCAGTCCGCGCTGCGTGACGGTCGAGCAGGCTTGGGAGATTGCCCGCCACGTGCCGCCCTTCGTCACCCTGGTCGGCTTGTTCGTGAACGAGACCAAACTTACGGTGCGGCGCGTCATGGAGGCGGTGCCGATCCAGCTGCTGCAGTTCCACGGCGACGAGGACGAGTCCTTCTGCCGCTCCTTCCATGCGCCCTACATCAAGGCGGCGCGGGTGAGGCCGGGCCTCGATTTGGTAAAATATGCGGGGTCCTATCCTTCCGCGCAGGGTCTCCTGCTGGATGCCCATGTCGAGGGCTACGGCGGCGGCGGCAAGCCCTTCGACTGGTCGCTGATCCCGTCCGCTCTGCCCCTGCCGATCGTACTGTCCGGCGGGCTGGATCCCGGCAACGTGGCCGAGGCGGTGCGCAGCGTGCGGCCGTGGGCGGTGGATGTCAGCAGCGGGGTGGAAGTCGCCAAGGGAATCAAGGACGCCGCGATGATCGCCGCGTTCATAGCTGGAGTGAAGCATGCAGATGTATGACCTGCCCGATGCGCGAGGCCATTTCGGTCCCTACGGCGGCACCTTCGTCGCCGAGACGCTGATCGAGGCACTCGACGAACTCAAGCGCGCCTATGCCGCCGCCAAGGCGGATCCCGCCTTCAAGGCCGAGTTCGACTACGAGCTGAAGCACTACGTCGGCCGTCCCAGCCCGATCTACCACGCCAGGCGCTGGTCGGAACTGCTCGGCGGAGCGCAGATCTACCTCAAGCGCGAAGACCTGAATCACACCGGCGCGCACAAGGTGAACAACTGCATCGGCCAGGCCATGCTGGCGCGCCGCATGGGCAAGCCGCGCGTCATCGCCGAGACCGGCGCCGGCCAGCACGGCGTCGCCACCGCCACGGTGGCGGCCCGCTACGGCATGGAATGCGTGGTCTACATGGGCAGCGAGGACGTCAAGCGCCAGGCCGCCAACGTCTATCGCATGAAGCTGCTCGGCGCCAGCGTGGTGCCGGTGGAGTCCGGCTCGAAGACGCTGAAGGACGCCTTGAACGAGGCCATGCGCGACTGGGTGACCAACGTCGGCAACACCTTCTACATCATCGGCACGGTGGCAGGCCCGCACCCCTATCCGATGATGGTGCGGGATTTCCAGTCAGTCATTGGCGAGGAATGCCGCGTGCAGATGCCGGAGTTGGCGGGGCGCCAGCCGGATGTCGTGATCGCCTGCGTCGGCGGCGGCTCCAACGCCATGGGCATCTTCTACGACTACATTCCGGACGAGACGGTGAAGCTGGTCGGCGTCGAGGCGGCCGGCTACGGCCTGGCCAGCGGCCATCATTCCGCCTCGCTCATCGCCGGCCGGCCAGGCGTGCTGCACGGCAACCGCACCTACCTGCTGCAGGACGAGAACGGCCAGATCGTCGAGACGCATTCGATTTCCGCCGGCCTCGACTATCCCGGCGTCGGTCCGGAGCATGCATGGCTGAAGGACAGCCATCGCGCCGATTACGTCGCGGCGACCGACGACGAGGCGCTCGCCGCCTTCCATGCCCTGTGCCGCTACGAGGGCATCATCCCGGCACTGGAGTCCGCGCACGCGCTGGCCTATGCCGCCAGACTGGCGCCGACGCTGCCAAAGGACAGGCTCCTGCTGGTGAACCTCTCCGGCCGCGGCGACAAGGACATGCACACGGTGGCGGAAAAGTCGGGGATTCAATTCTGATGTCGCGCATCAAGAACACGTTCGACAAGCTTGCGGGGCGGGGCCGCAAGGCGCTCATTCCCTTCATTACCGCCGGCGATCCCGATCCCGCCCTGACGCTGCCGCTGATGCGCGCGCTGGTGGCGGGCGGCGCCGACATCATCGAACTGGGCGTGCCCTTCTCCGATCCCATGGCCGACGGGCCGACCATCCAGCGCGCCTCGGAGCGGGCGCTCAGGCATGGCGTGTCGCTGCGCCAGGTGCTGGCCATTGTGCGCGAATTCCGTGCCGGCGATGTCGATACGCCGGTGGTGCTGATGGGCTATGCCAACCCGATAGAAGCGATGGGCGCAGGCGCCTTCGCCGCCGAGGCCAGGCAGGCTGGGGTCGACGGCGTGCTGGTGGTCGATTATCCGCCCGAGGAGTGCACCGACTTTGCCGCGACGCTCAGTTCGGCCGGGATCGATCCGATTTTCCTGCTGGCGCCGACCTCGACCGAGCAGCGCTTCGGCCAGGTGGCCGCGGTCGGCCGCGGCTACATCTACTACGTGTCGCTGAAGGGCGTCACCGGCGCCGGACATCTCGACTTCGAGGAGGTGGCGCGGCGCATCCCGGCCATACGCCAGAAGGTCGGCATGCCGGTTGGTGTCGGCTTCGGCATCCGTGACGCGGAGAGCGCACGGCGCATTGCGAAAGTCGCCGATGCGGTGGTGATCGGCAGCCGCATCATCGAGGAGATCGAAAGAAGCCCCCGCGATCAGGCGACCGCCAATGTCAGGGATTTCCTGAGCGGCATTCGCGGCGCGCTGGATGAACTGGCCGTTGCCAGGGAGACCATCAAATGAGCTGGCTGCAAAAACTCCTTCCGCCAAAGATCAAGCGCGCCGAGGGCGCCAGGAAGTCGATTCCCGAAGGCCTCTGGTGCAAATGCCCGAGCTGCGAGGCAACGCTGTACAGCTCGGATCTCGAGAAGAACCTCAACGTCTGCCCCAAGTGCGGCCACCATCATCGCCTGCGCGCCCGCGCCCGGCTCGACCTGCTGCTCGATCCGGAGGGCCGCTTCGAGATCGGCGCCGAGGTGCTGCCGGTCGATCCGCTCAAGTTCAAGGACAGCAAGCGCTATGCCGAGCGTCTCAATGCGGCGGCGGATGACACGGAGGAGGGCGACGCCCTGGTCGTCATGCAGGGCGCGGTGAAGACCCTGCCGGCGGTGATCGCCGCCTTCGAGTTCGACTTCATGGGCGGTTCGATGGGCTCGGTGGTGGGCGAGCGTTTCGTGCGCGGCGTGCGTCTTGCCGTCGAACAGCAGATGCCTTTCGTTTGCATCACCGCCACCGGTGGCGCGCGCATGCAGGAGGGCCTGTTCTCCCTGATGCAGATGGCCAAGACCACCGCTGCGGTGACGCAGCTCTCGGCCAACCGGCTGCCTTTCATTTCGATCCTCACCGACCCGACCATGGGCGGCGTCTCCGCCAGCTTCGCCTTTGTTGCCGACGTGGTGCTGGCCGAGCCGGGGGCCCTGATCGGCTTTGCCGGCCCGCGCGTCATCGAGCAGACGGTGCGCGAGAAGCTGCCCGAGGGTTTTCAGCGCGCCGAGTTCCTGCTGGAGAAGGGCGCCCTCGACCTGATCGTCGACAGGCGCGAGCTGCGCGACAAGCTCGCCGCGCTGCTGACCCTCCTGCAGAAAATTCCCGCGGTCTGATCCTGACCTCCCTGCCCCGCGATTCCCCGCTGCAAGACTGGCTGGCCCACATCGAGCGGCTGCATGCGCAGCCGATCGCGCTGGGCCTGGAACGCGTACTGGCCGTCGGGCGCGCGCTCGGCGTCGCGCCATGGGCGCCGCTGATCACCGTCGGCGGTACCAACGGCAAGGGTTCCACCTGCGCCATGCTGGAGCGCATCCTGCTCTGCGCCGGCTATCGCGTCGGCCTCTACACCTCGCCGCACCTGATCGACTACAACGAGCGGGTCCGGATCGACGGTGTGCCGGTTGCCGGCGCCGCGCTGTGCGCCGCCTTTGCTCGGGTCGAGGCGGCGCGCGGCGCAACGCCCCTGACCTATTTCGAGTTCGGCACGCTGGCGGCCTGGGTGGCCTTCGCCGAAGCCGGTGTCGACGTGCTGATCCTCGAAGTCGGCCTGGGCGGGCGGCTCGATGCGGTGAACGCCTTCGATGCCGATTGCGCCGTCGTCGCCTCGATCGATCTCGATCATATGGAATTCCTCGGCGAGACGCGCGAGGCCATCGGCTTCGAGAAGGCCGGCATCTTCCGCGCCGGCCGGCCGGCCATCGTCGGCGACGCGCAACCGCCGCACAGTCTTCTCGAATACGCAGCAAGCATCGGCGCCGACCTGCAGGTGCTGGGACGCGATTTCGGCTACCTGACCGAACCGGGGCAGTGGACCTGGTGGGGACGCCGCGGCCGCCGCGGCGGACTCGCCCATCCGGCGTTGCGCGGCGCCATCCAGCTGGCGAATGCCAGCACGGCGATCAGCGCATTGGATGCGCTGGCTGCGCGCCTGCCGGTGTCCATGCAGGACATCCGCCGCGGCTTGAGCGAGGTGGAGCTGCCCGGCCGCTTCCAGGTCCTGCCCGGTCGGCCGACGCTGGTTCTGGATGTCGCCCACAATCCGCAGGCGGCCGGCGTGCTCGCCGATAATCTTGGCTGCATGGCCTTTCATCCCGAAACCTGGGGAGTGTTCGGCATGCTGGCCGACAAGGACGCGGCCGGCGTGGCGGCGCGCCTCAAAGGACGGGTCGACCATTGGCTGCTGGCGGATCTGCCAGGTCCGCGCGGGATGTGCGCCGAGGCGCTGGCCCGGGTGCTGGCGGATCAGGGCCTGACGGTCGAGGGCTGTTTTGCATCGCCGGCCGAATGCTACCGAGCGGCCAGAGAGCGGGCGGGGGAAGATGATAGAATTGCGGCCTTCGGTTCCTTCCTCACCGTGGCGGGTGTGCTGCAGGCGATAAGCGATGAGCGAAAACGATCCACAACTTGAGCTGAAGAAGCGCGCCCGCCGCCGACTGGTCGGTGCGGCTGCCCTGGCGGTGCTGGCGGCCATCGTGCTGCCGATGGTGATGGACCAGGCGCCCAAGCAACCGGTGCAGGACATCCAGATCCGCATCCCCGCCCAGGACGCCGGTGCCTTCACGTCGCGCATCCTTCCCGTCAAGCCGGGCTCGACCCCGACGCCCCTGCCGCCGACCGCGGCGCCGGAAACCAAGCCTGTCGAGCCCGCCAAACCGGCCGCAGTCCAGGCCAAGGCCGAACCGAAAGCCGAAGCCAAGGCAGAGCCGAAAGCGGCCCCGCCCAAGGCAGAAGTCGGTCTCCCTGCGACGGCGGCCAAGGCGCCCGAGCCCCGCGCCACAGCCCCCATCGACGACAAGCTGCTGACCAAGAAGCCGGAAATGGCCAAGGCCAAGCCGACGCCCGCCGCTTCGAATGGCGAGCAATGGGTAGTGCAACTGGGCGCCTATCGCGACCAGGCCAACGTGCGCAACCTGACGGCAAAGCTCAAGCAGCAGGGCTACAATTTCTATACGGAAGCGCTGCCTTCGCCCGATGGCAGCAGCCGGACGCGGGTGCGAGCCGGCCCCTTCCCGAACAAGGAAGCTGCCGAGGCGGCGCGCGAGCGGATCAAGCGGCTCGGCGTGGACGGCGTGGTGGCGCAGAAGTAAGGCAAGCGGCGGTGACCTGGTTCGATTACGCCGTGCTGGCGGTCGTCGCCGCGTCGGTCCTGCTCGGCGCCTGGCGCGGGCTGGTGGGCGAGTTGCTGGCGCTGGCGTCCTGGGCGGCGGGGCTGGTGGCGGCGTATGCTTGGGCGCCCGGCATGGCGTCGATGTTCGCCGCATGGCTGAAGGAGCCGGCCCTTCAGTATGCGGCGGCGTTTGCCGTTGTAGTCGTTGCGGTGCTGGTGGCGGTTGCGCTGGTGCGTCTGGCCCTGTCCAAGCTGCTGCGGGCAATCGGCCTCGGCCCGCTGGACCGCTTCCTCGGCGCGGTGTTCGGCATCGCGCGGGGCGTGTTGGTGGTGTTGTTGTGCGTTCTGGTGGGCGGGCTGACGGCCTTGCCGCAACAGGCGTGGTGGCGGCAGGCCTGGCTGGCTCCGCCGCTGGAAACCGCGGTGCTGGCGGCCAAGTCCTGGTTGCCGCCGGCGGTGGCGAAACGGCTCAAGTACCGATAGGTGGTGCCAGATGTGCGGAATTCTGGGTGTCGTCGCGACGACGCCGGTCAACCAACTGCTGTATGACGGCCTGCAGGTGCTGCAGCATCGCGGCCAGGACGCGGCCGGCATCGCCACGGCCGAGGCCGGCGTGTTCCACATGCACAAGGGTCCCGGCCTGGTGCGCGACGTCTTCCGTACCCGCAACATGCGCAGCCTGCAGGGCAACTGGGGCATCGCCCATTGCCGCTACCCGACCGCCGGCTCGGCCTACAACTCCGCCGAGTCGCAGCCTTTCTACGTGAATTCCCCCTTCGGCCTGATGCTGGCGCACAACGGCAACCTGACCAATGCCGAGGAATTGAAGCGCGAGATGTTCCTGCAGGATCTGCGCCACATCAACACCAATTCCGACTCCGAGGTGCTGCTCAACGTGCTGGCGCACGAGCTGCAGGCGGCGGCGACCAAGTACCAGCTCGACGCCGAGACCATCTTCAAGGCGGTGGCCGGCGTGCATCGCCGGGTGCGCGGCGCCTACGCCGTGGTGGCGATGATCGCCGGCTACGGCCTGCTGGCCTTCCGCGATCCCTACGGCATCCGCCCGCTGATCGTCGGCCGCAACGTCACGGCCGAGGGCAACGAATACCTGGTGGCTTCCGAGAGCGTGGCGCTGGATACCCTGGGCTTCCAGATCCTGCGCGACGTCGCGCCGGGCGAGGCGGTGCTGGTCGACACCGCCGGGCAATTCCACAGCCAGCAGTGCGCCGAGCGGACGATGCGCGCGCCCTGCATCTTCGAGTATGTCTATCTGGCGCGGCCGGACTCGCTGATCGACGGCATCTCGGTCTACGAGAGCCGCGTCAAGATGGGCCAGCACCTGGCCGAGAAAATCCGCCACACCCTGCCGCACCTCGACATCGACTCGGTGATACCGATTCCCGATTCGAGCCGTCCCTCGGCAATGGAGCTGGCCAGCCGGCTCGAACTGCCCTACCGCGAAGGCTTCGTCAAGAACCGCTACATCGGCCGCACCTTCATCATGCCCGGCCAGGCCCAGCGCCGCAAATCGGTGCGGCAGAAGCTAAATACCATCGCCCAGGAATTCCGCGGCAAGAGCGTGCTGCTGGTGGACGACTCGATCGTGCGCGGCACGACCAGCAAGGAAATCGTGCAGATGGCCCGTGACGCCGGCGCCCGCAAGGTCTATTTCGCTTCCGCCGCCCCACCGGTGCGCTTCGCCAACGTCTACGGCATCGACATGCCGTCGCGCCACGAGTTGATCGCCAGCGACCGCAGCGACGAGGAGATCTGCCGAGAGATCGGCGCCGACGGCCTGATCTACCAGGACCTCGACGCGCTCAAGACGGCGGTGCATTCGCTCAACCCATCCATCACGGTGTTCGAGACCTCCTGCTTCGATGGCTGTTATGTCACCGGCGACGTCAGCGCCGAGTACCTCAGCAGCGTCGAGAACCAGCGCAACGACGGCAAGCTCTCGGCGGAAGACGCCGACGCCGCCCAGCTCGACCTCAATCTCGTCGTGGCTGATTGACAGGAAAGCGAACCACGTGTAGTTTGCCATCTGCGCCGATTTGATTTCAGCTTGCGGGCGCTTAATAAATGCGGCTAAAGCGAGGGAAAACCCGGTCGCTCAGCTGCGCCGGGTTTTTGTTTTTTGGGGCTTTGACATGGACAAGGAATTCGATCTGGACACGCTGGCGGTGCGCGCGGGCATTCAGCGCAGCCAGTTCAACGAGCACGCCGAGGCGCTCTACCTGACTTCGAGCTTCGTTTTCGATAACGCCGCCCAGGCGGCGGCCCGTTTCTCGGGCGAGGAGGCGGGCTTCGTCTACGGCCGCTTCTCCAACCCCACCGTCAGCATGCTGCAGGAACGCCTGGCGGCACTGGAAAGGGGCGAGGCCTGCATCGCCACGGCGAGCGGCATGGCGGCGATCCTGTCGACCGTGATGGCGCTGATGAAGGCGGGCGAACACATCGTCGCCTCGCAGGGCATCTTCGGCGCCACCCAGCAATTGTTCGGCGGCATCCTGCCGAAGTTCGGCATCGACACCAGCTTCGTCGGCTCGAGCGATCCGGCGGCGTTCAAGGCAGCCCTCAGGCCGCAGACCAGGCTGGTCTTCATCGAGACGCCCTCGAACCCGCTCACCGAGGTCTTCGACATCGCCGCCCTGGCCGAGGTCGCCCATGGCGGCGGCGCCCTGCTGGCGGTGGATAACTGCTTCTGCTCGCCGGTGCTGCAGCGACCGCTCGATCTGGGCGCCGACCTGGTGATCCATTCCGCCACCAAGTACCTCGACGGGCAGGGCCGCGTGCTCGGTGGCGCGGTGGTCGGGCGCAAGGAACTCACCGAGGAGGTGTTCAAGTTCCTGCGCACCGCCGGGCCGTCGATCTCGCCCTTCAACGCCTGGGTCATCCTGAAGGGCCTGGAGACGCTGCGGATCCGCATGGAGGCGCAGTCGGCGGCGGCGCTGGAACTGGCGCGCTGGCTGGAAGCGCAGCCAGGAGTGGCACGGGTGCATTACCCCGGCCTGCCTTCTCATCCCCAGCATGCGCTGGCGATGCGCCAGCAGAAGGCGGGCGGCGCCATC
>WBZP01001224.1_pt1 | contig 14132 bp, 15 predicted proteins | sample 5204301 | NCBI WGS metagenome assembly WBZP01 (sample SAMN12412401, study PRJNA552823) | activated sludge metagenome | isolation source: activated sludge from nitrification reactor of wastewater treatment plant... | place: USA: Pennsylvania | collected 2017 | reverse complement strand
AGGGCTTGGTCTTGCCATCTGCGCTTGGATCGCAGATCTCCATAAGGGACGGGTTGAGGTCAAGAGTGATCTCGGCCAGGGATCGACCTTTACGGTCGTATTGCCGCTCGTGACTCTTCCGGCTTAGCCACGTTTAATCCTCGATTAATCTCCCTCTCATCACCGGTTGTTATTTCTAATACTCGGTACCGAACAACAGGCCGTGTAGTGATGAGTTTGAAGCGTCTCAAGAACGTCATCCGCAGCGTGACGAAGGAGGGTTATCATGTCATCGCATTTCCATCCTACGATGGGTTCTCTTCTCGGAATCGGACTTGTGAGCGGGGCTTTAATTTGGGCCGGTCATTCACTCACTGTGTCCCATGCATCCAATGCCTTGTCACAGCGCGCCACGGTGGCCGCCGTTGCGCCACCGGCACCTGGCTTTACGGATGTTGCCAAGCGAGTGACTCCGGCGGTTGTGAATATTACGACGATCATGACGGAGAATGTGGCGGACGGCTCCCCTGTTCCGGACGAGTTACGAGAGCGAATGGAGGAGTTCTTTGGGAAACCATTCGGACCGCGTGGTCGGCGACCTGGCGATCCATTTGACCAGCGAGCACCTCGGAGAGGGCAAGGATCCGGCGTGATCATTTCATCGGATGGCTATCTTGTGACCAATAATCATGTGATTGCTCAGGCCCGAGAGGTCAACGTCACACTTCCCGATAAGCGGGAATTTAAGGGTACGATCATCGGGGTGGATCCGAAGAGTGACCTCGCTGTGATCAAGATCAATGCCGATCATCTTCCGACCGTGACCTGGGGTGACGCGTCGAGTCTGCAAGTCGGTGAGTATGTCTTGGCGGTTGGCAATCCCTTTGGGCTCAATTCCACTGTCACCCTCGGGATCGTGAGCGCGGTGGGTCGAGGTCAGATGGGCATCACCCAGTACGAGGATTTTATTCAGACGGATGCCGCCATTAATCCGGGCAACTCAGGCGGTGCACTGGTGAATACAAAAGGAGAGCTGGTGGGCATCAACACTGCCATTTTTTCCCAGACCGGAGGGTATCAGGGTGTCGGGTTCGCCGTGTCGACCACGATGGCCAAGCCGATTTATGAGAGTCTCATCAAAACCGGCAAGGTCATCCGAGGATATCTTGGGATTGGGCTTCAGGGATTGAGCCAGGATCTGGCCACGGCATTCGGTCTCAAGGATGCGAAAGGCGCGTTGATCAGTGATGTGAAAGCAGGGAGTCCCGCAGATCACGCCGGCCTGAAGCAGGGAGATGTGATCGTCGGCTATCAAGGGACTTCGGTGGAAGATGGTGTCGCGTTACAACGACTCGTCACCAGGACCACTGTTGGTGCCAACGTGACTCTCAACGTCATTCGCGATGGACATGAACGTGAAGTGACCGTCAGGGTCGGTGCGCAGCCTGAGGAATCTAAAGTCGCGAAGGTGCAGCACGGAGGTTCCGACGATGCGTTGTCGGGCCTCGTGGTTGAGGAGCTTGATCAGGATGGGGCAAGACAATTGGGATTCCACGGAGTGCAAGGTGTTGTGGTGACAAGGGTTGATCCGGATAGCAGTGCCGAGAAGTCTGGTCTCTCTGCCGGTGATGTAATCCAAGAAATGAATCGGCAACCGATCAGATCAGTCAAAGATTTTGAAAAGGCATCCGCAGATCTTAAGAAGGGAGCCAACGTCCTGATGCTGATTAATCGCCGAGGGAATGCACTGTTTCTCTCCGTGAAGGTGTGAGTCTGGACAGACGATTTCAGAAGCGGAGCGTGTCCGTGGACACGCTCCGCTTGCCGTTATCGGTTCGGACTTCACGATGGGTATGGACGACACTGACGCTACGTGAGGGAAAGAATGCGTCCGACGAGATCGAAACCAGCCGCATCGGTGATCTCGACTCTGCAGAAGTCACCAGGTGTCGGATCTGAAGCCTTGCCACCAGCATCGGCTGAGTCCTCGTCGATATAGACGACGCCGTCTATTTCAGGCGCAAGCCCTTCATGGCGCCCTTCGAGAACGCCTTCCGTTTCGTCGGATCGCCCATCAATAAGGACATCGAGGATAGATCCAATCGCAGCTCTGCCTTTGGCAGAGGCAATCGCTTCTTGAACAGAGAGGATGATATTCCGGCGGTCATCCATCACCTCTCGTTCGACTTTATCGTCCAAATCAGCTGCCGGAGTTTGGTCCTCATCCGAATACACAAACGCTGCGACTCGGTCGAACTCCGCCTGCTCCACATAGTCACGCAGCTCGGTGAACGCGGCGTCAGTTTCTCCTGGGAATCCGACAATGAAGGCCGTCCGGAAGGTGATTCCGGGGATACGGGTCCGGATACGATCGACGAGCGCTTCGATTGATGCGCGATTGCCGAGTCGATGCATTCGGTGAAGCATCCGGTCATTGATGTGTTGAAGTGGCATGTCGATATACTTGGTGATCTTCTCTTCCCCGGCATAGAGATCTAGCAAATCGTCGGTGACTTGCTGCGGGTAGAGATAAAAAGGCCGGATCCACCGAAGGTCATCCACTTTGACCAACTCACGAAGGAGTGACACAAGGCCTTGGCGAAGGCCGAGATCGACACCATAGTTGATCGTGTCCTGGGAGATGAGGTTGATTTCTTTGACTCCCTCTGCGGCGAGCCGGCGTGCTTCTGCCACGATCGATTCTACCGGTCGGCTGCGCTGTTTGCCGCGCATCAACGGGATCGCACAGAACGTACAGTTGCGGTTACAACCCTCGGCGATTTTGACATAGGCGCTGTGTTGCTTGCCGAGTCGTAGACGCGGAGCCAGCTCGTCGTACAGATAGGGAGGTTGGCTGATCCAGAGACGTTGATGCCGTTTCTTAGGAGCCAACAGGTCTCGGCAAATGTTCGCAATCTTGCCGAATTCACCAGTGCCGACGACCCCGTCTAATTCCGGTAACTCCTTCAACAAGTCGCCTTGATAGCGTTGGGCCAGACAGCCAGCGGCGATCAGGACGCGGCAGCGTCCGGTCTTCTTGAGATGTCCATGTTCAAGAATCGTGTTGATCGATTCTTGTTTTGCCTCTTCGATAAAACCGCAGGTGTTGATGATCACCACGTCGGCTTGCTTCGGATCGCCGGTCAATTGAAACCCCTCCGTCACCAATGTGCCGAGCATGATTTCTGAGTCGACCTGATTCTTCGAACAGCCGAGGTTGACGAACCCGATGGTTGTGGCGGAGCCATTGACGCGAGCAGTCTTCGTGGAGCGTGCGCGCTTTGGAGTAATCAAAGGTTGTGACATGTCAGGCAGTCTACGGGAGGGTCAAAAAGACTGTCAATGAGACCCTTGCGGGGGGGCGCTGGATTCCCATAAAGTGTCTCGCATGATTCGGACTTTTCAAGGCATTAAGCCCACGGTTCCCAAATCCTGTTTTATCGAAACGACGGCGGTCGTGATCGGTGATGTCGTCATGGGGGAAGACTGCAGTGTCTGGTTCAACGCCGTGATCCGAGGCGATGTGCACTACATCAGAATTGGTGAACGGACCAACATACAAGATATCTGCATGTTACACGTGACCCATGACACTCATCCCTTGATCATCGGCAGTGACGTCACAATCGGTCACAACGTGGTGCTCCACGGCTGTACGATTCGGGATCGTGTGTTAGTTGGCATGGGTGCCATCATCATGGACGGCGCGGTGATTGGGGAGGACTCGGTTGTGGGAGCTGGTGCCCTCGTTGTAGAAGGGACGATGGTGCCACCCAAGAGCCTCATTCTTGGGTCACCGGCGAAGGTCAAGCGACCGGTTACCGAGAAGGAATTAGCTTGGATTAGGGAATCGGCGGGAAACTATGTTCGATATGCCAGGCAGTACATGGGCGATCCAGCGAAGAAAACCGGATTTGAGATCTGATACATCTCAAGTGTCGACCCCAGATTCTCACCTCTCAGTCCTACCAACCTTAATGAAGCAGAGCGGATCTCCTACGAGCGCCGTGGCATACTGTTTTCGATCCACGCGATACGGAACCTTGTGTCTATGGCACCAGTCTGCAATCCAAATAACTTCCTCGCTCGACGTCGTGACAAAACCGGGCAACTTTAGCTTCGGCATGCAGCGGTTGACGATGGATTGGACAATCTGTCGCTCTTTCTGAAATCTCGCAGGATCGAATGTAACCGGATCCGCCCGCCCGTACGACAACGGCGCCAAGTGAGGAAATCTTTCCGGATCGTTGAGCACGCTGACCATCCACAGATGGTCGAACCGGCCTCGTGCTGATCCGGCATCGCGAGCAAGGAAGCGCACGGGTAGGTCACGACAAGCACGGTTGAGCACCGTAACTTCAGATCGCCGGAGATTATAGGGTTCAACGTGGCGTTCACGGTCAATGGACTCTGCGATCAGCATGGGGAGCTCCGCGACACCAGCTCCGATGTACAGACTTCGGCCACCACGCGATAACTTTCCTACGAGGGCCTCGGCTACCTTCGTTCCCAGTCGCCGGCAGGGTTCCCGCTTCGCTTGCCAAAATTCATCACCGCCTTCATAACAGTAGACGGACTCCAGGCGCTTGTAATCGAGGTGGTTAAAGACGTTGGCGATCGCCTGTCGAGTTGATCCAGAAAGTCGCGTCCTCATCCTTGAATCGCGCTACGCGTCCTCCGTTGAGTGGGAGCAGATCCATTCCTTGGAGTCGTGGTCAGTTTATCCATGTCAGTTCATGAAAGCTACGTTCAGGAGGAACTGGCCATGGTGGAAATGGCTGCTGTCACCCCGTCAGCCACAGCAGCGATGAAGTCGAGATTCAGCGTCTCGAGCGTGTCGGTTGGACGGTGATAGTTTGGATTACGGAAGTTCGCGGTGTCGGTCAGCATGACGGCAGGAAAGCCCTGTTCCCAGAACGACGTGTGGTCGCTCCGTCTGGTGTCCGGGAGCTTTTCTCCATTGCCCGGCACGACCAACGGTACAATCGGAAGGTGTAACTTCATGGCTTGGGCAACAGAACTGGTTAGCAGGTGTGATCGTTCATTGCCGATGACGGCCAAAAAATTTCCCGTTGTGGGTACTGCGATTGGAATGCCAGGAGGGATTTTCTGTGAATTGGGTTGATGGCTTGCATAGCCGACACATTCCAAGACGATGGCTCCATGGATGGTTTCACCATTCTTTTGTAAGAGAGAGGTGTACGCCCGGCTACCAAGAAGGTCTTCTTCCTCTAAGTTAAACGCGATGAAACGGATCGGTTTGGCTAATCTCATGGTTCTGACTTGGCGAGCCACGTGAAGTATGACGGCGAGCGCGCTGGCATTATCGTCAGCACCTGGAGACCCTTCAACAGTATCGAAGTGTGCGGCAAGGATCAGCGGTGGTGCAGCTGGTGACGCCTCACGCTCAGGAAACACCGTGCCGATCACATTGTGTGAAGTGCCACTCAAGGCTGGGAAGGAGTGCGTGGTTACGGTCAACCCAGCTTCCGAGAAACGACGGTGCAGGTAGGCTTCCGTCTGTCGTAGGCGGCTCGGTGAGGTGAGGGGATGACGTTCCCCCACCAGGGCCTGAAGATCTTCTCTGAGTTGATTTCGATCGATGGGCACAGAACTGGTTTCCAGCTGCAAGCGGGTTAGGTCACGATTTCGGTGCCGATACCCTTCCGCGTGAAGATTTCAAGGAGGACCGCATGCGGAATCCGTCCATCAATAATGTGAGCTTTTCCGACCCCGTCACCCAAGGCATCCAAGCAGGCATGAACCTTTGGGATCATCCCTTCTGTGATGATTCCCTTCTTCATCATGCGCTGCACGTCTTTGCGGGAGACAGTCGAGAGGTGGCGTCCGTTCGCGTCACGAATGCCTTTGATATCGGTCATCATCAGGAGCTTTTCTGCTCGTAACGCGCCGGCTATGGCTCCCGCGACAAGATCGGCGTTGATGTTGTAAGTATTGCCCTCACGATCCGTGCCTATGGGCGCGATGATCGGGATGTAATGATCCTCTTGGAGGTTCCGTAACAGGCCCGGATCGACCTTTTCGATATCCCCGACTAATCCAAAATCGCCTTTCGCATCTTCCTCATCCAGGTCGCGATCGAGACTTTCCGCCCAGGCTTTGGCTGTCAGCGGTTTGCTAAGGATGAGCCCTCCATCCTTCCCGCTCAACCCGACTGCACTGCCTCCATGGCGGGTGATCAGGTCGGTGAGTTCCATGTTGATCTTCCCGGCCAGGACCATCTCCACGATTTCCATCGTGGCGGCGTCGGTGATCCGGACACCATGGCGGAACTTCGCTTGAATGCCCAGCCGGTCCAGCATCTTGTCGATTTGCGGTCCGCCGCCGTGAATGATGACCGGGTTGATGCCGACATACTTCAGTAGGACGACGTCTTGCGCAAACCGCTCTTTGAGTGACGGGTCTGTCATCGCGTGGCCGCCATATTTCACGACCACGGTTTTGCCGCGAAATGTCCGGATGTACGGCAGGGCTTCGATCAGGACATCGGCTTTCTTGATGAGTTTATTCATGCGCCACTCCCGACGATTGGTCCGCAGACTTATAGAATATACCGGCTCAGATCTTGGTCTTTCACGATGTCCCTCAATCGATCCCGGACATAGGCGGCGGTGATGTTGATGCGCTTGTCAGGCCAGCCTGGTCCCTCGAAAGAAATTTCTTCCAACAACCGTTCCATGATGGTAAAGAGGCGACGGGCCCCTATGTTCTCGGTTCGTTCATTCACTTGCACCGCGATCTCTGCGATTTCCTCCAGACCATCTTTGGCGAATTCGATCGCCAGTCCTTCCGTGGCCAGTAAGGCCTGATATTGGCGGACCAATGCTCCCTGTGGTTCCGTGAGAATGCGGACGAAGTCCTCTTTCGAGAGGGGGCTGAGTTCCACACGAATCGGGAAACGCCCTTGGAGTTCTGGAATGAGATCGGACGGCTTCGCGACATGGAAGGCTCCGGCGGCGATAAAGAGGATGTGATCGGTCACGACCGGGCCATGTTTCGTGTTGACGGTGCAACCTTCTACGATTGGAAGCAAGTCTCGTTGGACGCCTTCCCTGGACACATCAGGTCCACTGGAGCGTTCGCGCCCGGCGATCTTGTCGATTTCGTCGAGAAACACGATCCCGGTTTGTTCCACCTTATTGATCGCTTCACGCGTGGTGTCGTCCATATCGATCAATTTCTGTGCTTCCTCTTGCGTCAGGTGTTTCAGCGCTTCGGGCACTTTCATGAGCCGCTTTTTCTTTTTGCCCTGGAACATACCACCTAGCATGTCACGAAGATTGCTCTCGAGGTCATCCAAGCCACCTACATTGGAGATGACGCCGACAGGAACTCCCCGCTCTTTGACTTCCATCTCAACGGTTCGTTCATCCATCTTACCTTCTCGTAGCTGGAGACGGAGTTTCGATCGGGTCGCTTCGTTGGAGTCAAGAGGGGCTTGGGTGGCCGTCTCCGTCGTGCTGTCCACGAATCCTGGCCGAGGCGGAGGTGGAGGTAAGAGCAGATCGAGCAAGCGCTCCTCAGCTTGCTGTTCGGCTTTGTGTTGCACGAATGCCAGACGTTGGGTCTTTACCATATTGATGGCCAGCTCGGTGAGATCACGAATAATCGATTCCACATCGCGCCCGACATAACCCACTTCGGTGAACTTCGAGGCTTCAACCTTGATGAACGGGGCCTCAGCCAGCTTGGCCAGCCGTCGGGCAATTTCCGTTTTGCCCACCCCCGTCGGTCCAATCATGATGATGTTCTTCGGCATGACCTCATCGCGAAGGTCGGGCGACAGTTGCTGACGTCGCCAGCGGTTGCGAAGGGCGATAGCCACCATGCGTTTCGCATCCTTTTGTCCGATGACATACCGGTTCAGTTCTTCGACGATCTGACGGGGAGTGAGACCATTGAGATTCAATGCGACAGGCTCCGTCGTGAGCGGCTTCATCATTGTGGATTATCCTTGAAGTTCTTCAACAAGAATCTGTTGGTTGGTGTAGATATCAATAGAACCTGCGATGGTCATGGCTTCGGTGACGATCACCGGGGCTTCTAGCTGTGAATGGCAGAGCAATCCTCTGGCCGCTGCCAACGCATAGGGACCACCCGAGCCGATTGCCAGAATGCCGTCTTCCGGCTCGACGACGTCACCGGTCCCGGTAATGATGAACGACTGCTCACGCCCGGCCACGGCCAGGAGGGCTTCCAGACGGCGAAGCACGCGATCCGTCCGCCAATCTTTTGCCAGCTCAACCGCGGCCCTTGTGAGATTACCGCGATATTCCTCTAATTTGCTCTCGAATTTTTCAAAAAGTGTGAACGCGTCCGCCGTGGCTCCCGCAAACCCTGCCAGAACCTGATCGTGATGCAAGCGCCGAATCTTCTTAGCGTTGTGTTTCATGACCGTGGTGCCGACGGTGACTTGGCCGTCACAGCCCATGGCGACTCGTCCGTTGCGACGGACACAGAGAACGGTCGTCGACCGGATTTTCATGATGACTTGTGATCCTTTCCATGTGGGGGGCGAGTCGCCTGTGCGCGAGGATGGGCCCGGTCGTAGACCGCGAGCAGTTGGTCCATCGCCACATGTGTATACTTTTGTGTGGTGCTTAGTGATGCATGGCCGAGCAGTTCCTGGATTGATCGGAGATCAGCTCCTTCATCGAGGAGATGGGTCGCGTAGGAATGCCGGAGGGTGTGGGGACTGACTCCTCCACCCACGAGGCGGCTGGAGTACCGGGCGACCATCTTGGCGACACTTCTGGTGGTCAGCCGCCCACCACGATGATTCAAGAACATCGGCGACGATGGATGACGGTTGCGAGGAGTCGGCTTCAAGGACATGCGATACTCGCGGATGACCTGCAGAGCGACATCGCCGATTGGGACCAGCCGTTCCTTCCTACCTTTTCCTTTTAAACTCACGATGCCGTCTGCTTCGTCGAGATCATTGAGATTGATCCCGACCACTTCGCTGACGCGCGCACCGGTCGAATACATCGTTTCCAGTAGAGCGCGGTCACGGAGGGAGAGGGGCGAGGGTCCAGTGGGAAACGTCATGAGGGATGCCGCGTCATCCTTGGTCAACACACGCGGGAGGCGTTTGGGCAGTCTCGGGCTTCTCAGCGTTTCGGTCGGATTGGTTTTCACGAGCTCTTCACGGAGGAGGAAGCGAAAGAAACTGCGCAGGCTTGCCAGCTTTCTCGCGAGGGATGCCGCCTTCTCACCTTGACGATCCAACGAGTGGAGATGGGCACGAATGTCGTCGGTGGAAATCGTCTCGACGCGAATTGGCGAGGTGTCCTTCTTCGTTCGTCTGAGGAATCCGGTGAACTGCTGAAGGTCGGAGCGATAGTTACGGATCGTCTCAGGGGACGCATTCTGTTCGACCTGGAGGTACATTACGAAAGCCTTGATTGCGTCTTCCATGCGTCAAAGTCCTCCAGGGCTCGCTGACTCAGCGCACGGCGCTTCTGCTCCTTGTCCTTCGGTGACTTGCCCAAGGGTGGGAACAGACCAAAATTAGTGTTCATCGGTTGGAAGTGACGAGGATCCGATGAAGCGATGTGAGACACGAGGCAGCCGTGCGCAGTCGTGGGTGGGGGTGTGAGCAAGGATTGTCCGGTGAGGGCACGGGCAGCATTGATGCCGGCCAGGCCTCCCATGGCTGCTGATTCGGTATAGCCTTCCACCCCGACGAGCTGGCCGGCAAAGAAGAGGGAGGCGCGGGCTTTGAATTGCAAGGTGTTCAATAGGAGCTGAGGAGAGTTGATAAATGTATTGCGATGCAGACTGCCATAGCGGAGGAATTCGGCTTGTTCGAGGCCTGGGATCATACGAAATACGCGCTTCTGCTCCGGGTAGGTGAGTTTGGTCTGAAAGCCTACCAAGTTGTAACAGGTGCGATGAATATTTTCTGTCCGCAATTGCACCACTGCCGCCGGCTCCACGCCAGTTCGAGGATCTTTCAAGCCCACCGGTTTCATCGGACCGAACTGCATTGTCTGGCGGCCCCGCTCGGCCAGCACTTCAATCGGCACACAGGCTTCAAAATAGGGCGTCTTCTCAAACTCCTTCGGCTGCACCTTCTCTGCCGCCATCATGGCGTCATAAAAGGCATTGTACTGGTCTGCCGTCATGGGGCAATTCAAATAATCATCCCCGCCTTTGTCATAACGAGAGGCACGAAAGACGATGTCCATGTTGATCGAGTCGGCGTCGACAATCGGCGAGATTGCGTCGAAGAAATACAGGTGCTGGGATTTCGTCGCAGCACGGATGGCTTGAGAGAGCTTATCTGATGTGAGTGGACCCGTTGCAATAATACAGAGACAGTCGGTAGGTATCTCCGTGATCTCTTCGTGCAGAATTCTGATATTCGGATGGCCTTCCAGTGCACGGGTGATGTGTTGTGAAAACTGATCTCGATCCACAGCCAGCGCCGACCCAGCCGGCACACGGGCTTGTTCAGCTGCGGAGATGATCAGCGAATTCAGCCGCCGCATCTCTTCTTTGAGGATACCGGGCGCGTTCAGCGGATCGGACGAACCCAGCGAGTTCGAGCAGACAAGCTCGGCCAGGTTTCCGGTCTTGTGCGCCTTGGTCATCTCCTTCGGGCGCATCTCGTAGAGCGTGACCTTAGCGCCACGATTCGCCGCTTGCCAAGCCGCTTCCGACCCAGCCAGACCCCCGCCTACGATGACAATGTCGTCACGCATGATCCGCATTCCTTGTAAGGAAAGGCGCTCATTCTAGGAATCGTCTTTTGGTGAAGTCAAGGCAAGATGATCCCAATCCTTCACGAGCGTGATCGGATGGAGTAGAGCACCAAGCTACTCACTTCCGAATATATCGAGGTGCAATGAAGTGACGGCAGCAATTCGTTTGAAATCGCTATCCACACTCCACAGTGTCAGGCCATGGAGGAGCGCCGTGGCGGCAATGAGCAGATCAGGGAGCGGAACGCTTTGCCCTTTTCTCGCCAGCTCGTGACCGAGGCGAGCAGCCCGCGTCCATGTTGCTTCTGAGATGGATACCTGTTCGAGGGCCGAAAGTTGTTCGTTCAGAATGGCCCACCGTTCCGGCGTCTTCACACCGATGAGCAACTCGGCTCGAACGGGCCAGCAGGTCCAGACAAAGCCGGCCACGAGCAATTCCTGGAGCCGACTCTTTACGGCCTCACGGCCTTTGCGGTCTGCTCGAATCCAGACGCTGGTGTCGATAAGTCGGGGACCGAGATCAACGGCGGGCATGCGCACGATGGCGACGTGAACGGAGCTCAGCTTCGGTGGTCTCAAAGATGCCAGTGCCCAATGAATGCGCCAGCGCCTTGCGGTGCTCGAATTTGACGAGTTCCTCCAAGGCCTTGGTGATGGTGGCGCGCTTGCTTCGCATTCGGGTCAAGCGACACGCCTTGTCGAGGAGCCGATTGTCAACCGCGACGGAAAGCCGTTTTGTGCTCTGTGCCATAGGCACCACAATAATCGTGTTCTGGTGCCTTGTCAATGAACACCTGCTCCTCTGACTATCGTGGTAAATGTAAAAGGGCTGGTGAGATCGTGGGGTGTCTCTGAGGTCTGTCTGTGCGGTTCGACAAGGCTCACTGCGAACGGATTCAGCCAAGAGCAGTCGGGTTCCAATAGGCTATGGAAAGGCCTGTGCTGAGCTCTTCGATTTGCTCAGAGCAGGCTCACTGAAGGGTTGCCTTTGTCGGGCGAACGGGTACAATGCGCCACCTGGACTTCCATACTACGCATTATGACCAGGTTGCACCGAGGAAGCGAACTGATGCCTCAGATAGCCCGATGCTGATACGAGTGACTCAACCATGAGCAAGATCTTCATCTCCTATCGCCGCGAGGACAGTCCTGACACCACCGGGCGCATCTATGATCGGCTGGTTCAGCAGTTTGAGCGGACCGCCGTGTTCAAGGATGTGGATTCCATTCCCTTGGGGATCAACTTTCGGAAGCATTTGGATGAACAGGTCGCCAAGTGCGATGTGTTTCTGGCGATCATCGGCCCAGACTGGATGGGGAGCAAAGCCGGTGAAGGGACATCTCGACTAGATGACCCACGCGATTTCGTGCGGATCGAAATCGAGTCCGCATTGAAGCGGCAAATTCCGATGATTCCGGTGCTGGTTCGAGGGGCCACGATCCCCGATCCAGAACGGTTGCCCAGTAGCCTGCAAGAGCTGTCGGATCGAAACGGCATTGTTGTCCGCCATGACCCCGACTTTCATCGCGACATGGACCGGTTGATTGAGCATCTGAGGGTACAGATCGAGGAGAAGCTGGAACAGGCTCCGTTCCCGGATTCGCACCAGAAGACGAGCGATGCGAGTGCAAGGACGCAGGAGATTCATTCCGAAGTCGAGCCACCGGAACAGGAGCGCATTGACACGGTAGTTCCCTCTTCCAAGACGGCTCCGCCACAACGACTGGTGGAACCGATAGAAGAAGCACTCGCCACTTCGAAAGGCACGAACCAGAAGCCAACGGATCACTCCTCGTCGTACCTCTTTGGTGTGATTGGCCTGGTCGTCCTCATCGGGGGTGTGGCTGCGTTCATGATCCTTCAACCGACATCGCGTTCTGTTGAACCAATCAGATACGAGCCGCCACGTGTCGTAGAGAAAACAGAGGAGCGACTGCCGCAAGTGACCTCGCCGCCTGCTCCCCCGAGACCTTCAGAGCCGACGGTGGCGCCGAAACAGCGAGAGAAGCCCGTTGAGAAACGGATAGAAACAAGTCGGTCATCAGTCCCTACCCCAGAGATGGTCCGGATTTCGACAGGATCATTCATGATGGGGGAACCGGAGTCGAAGTTGGAAGTTCCTATTCACAAAGTCCAGTTCACCAAACCATTTGCAATTGCCCGGTATGAAACCACCTTTGAGGAGTACGACAGCTTTGCTCGGGCAACGGGTCGCCCATTGCCAGAAGACAGCGGTTGGGGGCGTGTGTCTCGTCCCGTCATCAACGTGAGTTTGGAGGATGCAAACGCCTATGCCCAATGGCTGTCTCAACAAACCGGCAACCGATACCGGCTCCCGACGGAAGCGGAGTGGGAATATGCAGCGCGAAGTGGCGGTAAGAATGAGTGGTGGGCTGGAACCCCCGCCATGGCTCAATTGAAGAAGTACGCTGTGTATGCGGCGGATCGCACGGAGCCGGTTGGTAGCAAGAAACCCAATGGGCTCGGTCTCTATGATATGAGCGGCAATGTGCATGAATGGGTCGAGGATTGCTGGCATGAGAATTACACAGGTGCCCCAACTGATGGCTCGGCTTGGTTAGAGGTGAATGGCGGAGACTGCGGCCGGCGCGTGATCCGCGGTGGATCCTGGAACGACTTATTACCGGCTTACCTCCGTGCGTCGTCCCGGTACAAGTACGCATCCGTCAACCTAAACGACTTCGGCCTTGGGTTCCGTCTCGTTCAGGACCTTCCCTAACCCTTTGCGCTGTGTCCTTTGACCCTTTGCCTCCGATTTCTCAGTCAGTGGGTAATGGCAGGACTCTGAGATTAGGAGTCGAAGCCTCTAGCTTTAGGCTGCTGTGCACATTGGCATACGGGCTCACTTATCAAGTAACTATCATGTGAGGGGCTCGGACTCAGGTAGTGGGGGCAGGCTCTAACGAGTTGTAGGATTGATAGATATCCTCAAGAAACTGGTTCGGCTTGCCCACGTTCTAGTTCAATTTGAGTGCAGCGAGCCGTAACTGCGGCGCGTAACATTAGCCCAAAGTCATCACGCTTTCCGTACTTTGGGGTATGCATGCTCACAACTCTGTGTGGAGTCAGGAATTCCAGAAGGGCTCTCTTTGCCGATTCCTTGTCGGGTTTGAAGACACCGAATGGAGTACCGCCAAGGTTTTTCAACAAGGAAAAACATGGGATGTCCGTTAGCCCGTCGCCTACGTAAATCATGTTTTTGAATGGTACCCGTCTTGAGTGAGGTGGAATGTCCTTATTCACCAGATAGGGGTTCTTCTGTGTAGCACTCGGCTCTAGGCTCAGGACTCATTAATTTTTAGCATTCCCTCAGGACATGAGATGTGATTCACTCTGGCTGGGGAGGTGGCTATGAGTGACGTGTTCATGTTGACCCAGGGGCAGTTGAATAGGATCAAACC
>WBZP01004703.1_pt1 | contig 14134 bp, 12 predicted proteins | sample 5204301 | NCBI WGS metagenome assembly WBZP01 (sample SAMN12412401, study PRJNA552823) | activated sludge metagenome | isolation source: activated sludge from nitrification reactor of wastewater treatment plant... | place: USA: Pennsylvania | collected 2017 | reverse complement strand
AGGTGGCATGGGCATCGTGTACATGGGCGTACACCCCCAGATCGGCAAAAAAGTCGCCGTCAAAGTGCTGCACCCCGAGTTGTCAGACAAAGCCGATGTCGTCACCCGCTTCTTTAACGAAGCCAAGGCTGTGAATGACATCAACCATCCGAACATCGTCGACATCATCGACTTTGGTGAGTCCACGGTGGATGGGGTGACGTTCAAGTACATCATGATGGAGTTCCTCGACGGCGAGAGCCTCTCGGCTCGGATGCGTCGCGAGGGCGTTACGATTCGTGAGAGTGTCAGCATCTTGGCGCAGTGCTGCTCGGCGCTGTCGGCCAGCCACGCCAAGGGCGTTGTGCACCGAGACCTGAAGCCCGAGAACATTTTCCTCGTTAGTCGGCCTAGCGATCGCAACTATGTGAAGCTGCTCGACTTCGGTATTGCCAAGCTGACCACCGAGGACGGGGCGATGTCGCAAAAGACGCGCACCGGCATGGTGATCGGTACGCCGACGTATATGAGTCCGGAGCAGTGCGACGGCAAGGGCAACATCGATCATCGCGCCGACATCTATGCGCTCGGCATCGTGATGTACGAGCTGCTGTCGGGCAAAGTGCCATTTCCGGGTGAAGGGTTTGGCGAAGTGCTCGTCGCTCACTTGACGCGTGAGCCGGACTCTCCCCGGACGATTAACGCGAACATTCCGCCCGAGCTGGAAGCGATCGTGATGCGCTGTCTGCGCAAGAAACGAGAGGAACGCTTTCAGTCGATGAACGATATGCAGCTCGCGCTGGTGGACCCGATGCCGCACTACCAGACGTGGATGAATGGGCAACCGGCACCTCGGGCAAATGGGCCAGTGCCGCTGCCGGGGAGTGGCTCGGTGATGATGTCGGCGGCGATGATGCCGAGCGGCTCGATTCCGGGAATGATGAATCCGATGCAGTCGGGGGCCCTTCATCCGGGGCAGAGCGGGATGATGCGGCCGGCGGGACAGAGCGCCGTGATGCCAGCGGGAATGATGCCGCAAGCGGCCATGAGCAATCCCGGTCAGTATGGCCAACCGGGGTGGCAGCAGCAGCAAGCGTGGCAGCAGCAGCAAGCGTGGCAGCAGCAGCAGCAGATGCAGCAGCAGATGCAGCAACAGCAGATGCAGCAGCAGCAGATGCAGCAGCAACAGCAGATGCAGCAACAGCAGATGCAGCAACAGCAGATGCAGATGCAGCAGCAAGCGCAGATGCAGCAGCAAGCGCAGATGCAGCAGCAAATGCAGCCGGCGCAGATGCAGGGCCATCCGATGGCTTCGGGAGTCGTGCATCAGGGACAGATGCCGCAAGGAATGATGTCAGGGAGCCCGATGGCATCGTCGGTGATGCCTGCTCTGCCTGCACAACCTGCCGCTCCCGTCGAGGTCGTCTCGAGTCCGGCAGCGCAATCGGGAGCTCGCTCGACGACGCTGTCTGGTGCCTCGGGTGAGGCTGCGCCCAAGCGTCGAAAACCGGCCTCCGTGCTGATCGGCTTTGCGGCCGCCATGGCGCTCGGGTCGATGAGCATGGTCGCGGTGAAATTTCTGCGGGGTACCCCGCCCACGGTGGTTGCCTCGCCTCGACCAGTTGCCTCGATCAAGATTTCGGTGAAGACCGATCCTCCCGATGCCGAGATCGAACAGACCGGGCCGGAAGGCAAGGCGATTCACAAAGCGCCGCATACCTTCGTCGTGAAGAAGGACAGCGGCGAGATGAGCCTGAAGATTCGATCTGCTGGGTATCAGGAAGAGAGCCGGGTGGTGAATCCGTCCGAAGACCAAAACATCGAGATCACGCTGGCCAAGCAGGCGCAACCTACGGAGCCGCCTGTGACCGACACGGCTTCGACTCCCAAAGCGAAGACCGAGAGCGTTTCGGGAAAAGAAGGCAAAGAGGCGAAGGAAGCCAAGCCCGCCAAAGAGCCGAAGGAAGGCAAAGAGGGCAAAGTCGCGAAGGAAGGCAAGGAGCCGAAGGAAGCCAAGCCCGCGAAGGAGCCCAAGGAAGCGAAGGAGCCCAAGGAAGCCAAACCGGCGAAGGAGCCGAAGGAACCCAAGTCGGTGACTGCGAAGGAACCGAAAGAAGCCAAGCCGGCCAAGGAAGCCAAGCCCGCGAAGGAACCGAAAGAGCCGAAGGGTCCGAAGAAGAAGAAAGAGGACCTACTGGCACCGGTTTTCTAGCTTTCGAGTCATTCCCTCCTGCTGCTATTCGCCTCAGGCACCACGCTCATACATGAACCATTGTCGTCATCGTTGGACGCGGGCATCCCAGTCCATCATATTGGGAGTGCTGGTGTGCACCGGCTGTCCGGGAATGCGGATTCGCGATGCGCAGGACCAGGTCCGCATCGTCGAGGATTTGCCCTATGTGAGCGGCAGTCTGGATCCCAAGCAGCGGCTTGATCTGTACCTTCCGAAAGACCGCCAAAACTTCCCAATGGTACTGTTCGTTCACGGCGGCTTTTGGCGGAATCAGGATCGCCGATACTACCAAGCGTTCACAGGGTTACATGGCAATGTGGGAGTAGCGCTTGCCAAACATGGATTTGGTGTTGCGGTGGCAAGCTACCGACTCCTGCCCTCTGCATCGCTTGCCGATCAGCTCATCGATGTGGCGGCTGCGGCTCACTTTACCGTCGAGCATGCACAGGAATACGGAGGCAATCCACACAAGCTGGTGCTCGCTGGCTTTTCAGCAGGAGGACACCTGATTATGTCTCTGTGTGTGGATCCAGCGCGACTCAAACAGGTGTCTGCGGAGCCCTCTGTGGTGCGCGGATGCGTCTCTGTGTCCGGGGTGCTCGACATTGCTGCCATGGCAGCAGGGCAAGATGCCGAGTTCAACAAAGAGGTCACCGACCGTCACTTTGGGACAGCGCGGGAAGGACTCCCACGGTTTTCACCGATTCAGAAATTCTCTGCACAGATGCCGCTGCCGCTGATTCTATGGGCCGAAAAGGACTATCCGTTTGTGAAGCAAGCGGGGCATTCCGCCGTCGAGAAGGTCAAGTCATTAGGGCTTATTCCGCATGCCAAAGAACTAGCGGGTCACGATCACGCGGACATGGTCCTTCGCATCAATAGCAAAGAGGATCAAGTCACGGAGTCGGTCGTGGCGTTTCTTACGAGCGTGATGAATCAGCCGTAGCGGGCTTGACGAGCAGGATGATCTATTCCTGTCCGGTTGCGGCGTTTTTTCGCCCGATCCACAGATGTCCAAGCAGGGTCAGCGTGATTCCTGTGAGGAACACTCCAACCATGATGCTACCGAGCTGCGGGAAGCTGTGGGTGGTGAAGTTGGCGACGTCTTTGGTTCCCAAGATCACGGGTGTAAACGGCTTGATCTTGACCGGGGCTTCTGGTGACAGGTCGTGTCCATACAGATAGAGCTGATAGACAAAGCGGCCGAATGCAAACAGGCCTCCGTACAGAGACAGTACCGTGAGATCAACCAGTGCTCGGATATCTCCAATCACCGCCACTCTTAAGGTAAGGAGTGCCAGCGCTCCGAGAAAGAACGGAAGAAAATCCAGATCCGCGAACGCACGCTGATCGAGCCTGCGCATGCCGATGTAGTGGTTGAGGGTGTTGATCTCTTGGATGTCGTGTCCCTCATTTCCTCCGACGATCTTGTACGCGTAGATGTCCATCGACAGTCCCTGCGGGTACTGCGGGGCCTCCATGCTGATCTTCCACAGTGGAAACCACAGAGACAGAAGCAGCGGCACCGTCAGCAGCGCGAGGACCAATCGGGAGTGCGGCAGAATCGGTCTAGACAGAAACTCATAGAACTTCGCTAGGTATAGCTTCATCGCTGTTACACCAAATCGCTAGAACGGAACGAGCGGGCCGCAGCGGCCAGACAGAGTCCGCCAAAGAGGGTAGGCCAGGCCAGTCCAAGTCCCAGCAGCACGCTGGAGCCGAGACGATTGGCCAGAAAGAAACCCACCGGGCCCAGTGTGGACAGCTCGGGCTCGACGGCAGATAGGAGTGCCAGGCGGGCCGCTTGGACCGGATTACTGGCCGACAAAAGCAGGACCGAAGCTGCCGGCAGGCGCATTCGCAGCAGCAGCCCAATCAATCCAAAGTCGAGCAGCAGAACTGCCACAAAGTACGCGAGCAGCATGTAGATCATGGCGCGAGTCTGACTGCGTACCATGGTCGAAATGAGCAGTCCTAGTCCTGTGAATGCAAACAACAGAGACGCCGAGACCAGCAGTGAACGACCGAGGAATGACCATGGAATTGCTTGATGAAGTAGGACTCGTAGCAGCACACTACAGAGAAGTAGGAGTGTAGCCAACGGCAGTAGGAGGGATAGATAGCGCACGGTGGCCACGGCCAGAAAGTAGCGATCGCGGTCGAGAGGATGGGAAAACAAAAGCTCAAGGGTACCGTCGAGTCGACTGGAGACGATCACTTGACCGGTGGCCATCAGCGCGAGCAGCGGCAGAAGTAGCAGCAGCGCATGAACCAAAGAGAGCAGGACTCTACCTGTCCCCGTAAATCCCATGAAGCTCGACTCTCGCATTCCGACCAGTACAAATGCACCGCATAGGAATCCATACAGGACGATACACAGTAGCAGCCAGCGTGAGCGGCGAACCTCGGCCCAATCGAGTCGAGCCACCGATCGGAAGCCACTTCTCACTTTGCCAGGGACCGGCGCGGTGCTCATGGGGTCGCTCCAGATGCCACTACCTTGCGTGTGGCTTCCTCATAGGAGAGCGCGCCGAGAACACCGGACGCGGCTGCCCCGAGATTGTATCCCATCGGTGTTGGCTCTACCGGAACGAACACCGTATCCCTTCCTGTGAGCCAGCGGTCCTCGCGGTGGTGATGAAAGTAGATTGCATGTACGACGCGATGCTGCTCCGCTTGATAGCGCAACAGACAGCCGGGATCATCGAAGTTCAAAATGTCGCCCTCTTGGGTCTGTAGCTGGGCCGCAAAGCGCGGTTCGCCAACGTGCATGTGACAGTGCGCACAGGCCTCTTTGTCCCAGACAATGTCCACAGGACCGCTCGGGAGTCGCTGGAGCCAGCGCAGCGTGAACAGCAGGCCCCCACCGATCGATAGTATCAGCGCGAGTAGAAGGATGAATCGCTTCATGCGGGTACCTGGGACGGGGTCGAATCGGTTGCGGCTGCCGTGGGAAGCTCAATCGACTCCAGCTCGCGGACATTTAAGTTGACGAGATGGCTACCTAGCTGCTGGTTGAGTCGACCGAGCAGGCCAAGCTTGTCACCGTGCCGCACCGTGGCTGTCCATAGCGAGCGCGCTCCCTCACAGAACCCGAGATCGATGAGAACTTGCCGGGACGCATCCGCATCCACCACCAGCTCGATGATGCTGAGCGCTCGCTCTCCCAAAAACTCCTGCACCGGGCCAAAGTAGCTCGCCCGACCTTCTGCCAAGACCAATACATGATCAACCAAGTGCCGCACCTCTTCCAAGCGATGAGAGCACAGGATGAGAGTCGCAGCAGAGGCGTGCTTGGCATAGAGCCGAAAGAAGCGATCGCGGGAGTGAGCATCGAGGCTGGCAGTTGGCTCATCGAGTACGTAAAGCTGCGATCGACTGGCCAACGCGAGGGCGATGAGGAGCTTTTGTTTCATTCCTCCGGATAGGTTGCGGAGTGGTCGATTGCGAAGCTCGCGGAGGTCAAGCGCCAGCTCTTCACAGAGTGCTGAAACAGAGTCTACAGAAATTCCGCGAAGATCGCAGACCGCAGCAACCATCTCGGAAACGGGGGCCCCCAATTGCGGTGCAATCTGCGGGACGTAACCAATCTGAGTGAGTAGGCTTGCATGATCACGAAAGGGGTCTTTGCCAGCAATGCGGACGTCGCCTTCTGCCGAGCACAATCCCAGCAGGAGTCGCACCAGCGTCGATTTTCCGGATCCATTTGGACCGACCAAGCCGACTCTCTGTCCACTCGCGATGCGGAGGTTCAGTCCACGCAGAACTTCGGTATCGCCGAAGCACTTGCGGACGTTGCGAAGCTCAATTTCCACTGGGCAACTCCACATTTATTGTGCGCATCACAGGACTCTTATCAATCAGCACCGGCTGTGGTTTGAGCAGCGGCAAGATGTAACTGAGTGCCTCAGTGAGCCGCAGAGACGGAGTGCCACGAAAGAACTGAAGATCCGCGAATCGTTCCATAAGGTTGGCAGTCAGGCTCCGTAGCTCATAGGGAACATCACCGATCCCATCTCCATCGAGATCAAAGCCCGCGTAGTCATCCCAGTCATTGCCTTGCCAATCGGTGCCGAGCGCATCACCGCCGCCCTCGACTCGGACCTGGGTCTGGTTGTCGTGGAAGCTGTTGCCGACAAAGCGATTGCCGCGCTGGCTGCTGTGAAAAACGATCGCCGCATCGGACAAGCGGAATGTGTTGCGAGCAAAGTGATTGTGATGCTGCTGCTGAATCGGTGAGGTATCAAGATATACGGACAGAGTGTTTCGCAAAAATACGTTGTTTTCGACGGTGAGGTTACCTGACTCCTTGACCCCAAGGCCCATTCCGGCCGCTCCTCCTGATGCCGCGACCAGGTTTCCGCGATAGTCAATGTTGTGGCTGTACATCACAAACGTACCAACGACGTTGCCGAGTGATCGATTGCCACGCATGGTGATGTCGCGACTGTACATTAGGTGCATGCCGTAACGGCTGCGAGTGATCAGATTGTCTTCGATGTGAATGCGCTGGCTGTAACGCGTCACCAGATCGCGAGCGTCTCGGATGAAGTTGGCGGACAGAGTCGAGTCCTGCGTTTCCCAGAAACGAATGCCATCACCGCGCAGTCCGAACGGCAGATCGGTGCGTCCTGCAATATCACAGTGATGAACGCGGACTCGCTTGGCCTTGTCGACGAGGATTCCGAAGGTTGCACCGCGTACCGTGACATCCTCAACCACGATGTCCTCGCCCTCGATTTGAACTGCGGCATCGAGCTTGTCGAAGCGCGGACCACTGCCGCTGACAGTGACTCCCAATAGTCGACTGCCCTTGCCGCGCAGACGAACCGTGGTTCCCTCTCCGCTCGTCACAATGGTTGCGCTACGGGGGCCAAAGACAGTCTGTCCGCGTGCGATAAGGAGTGGTCCCTGATGACGACCTGCCGCAAGACAGAAGTGGGCTTGATCCGGGGCTTCATCCAGAGTCCGCTGGAGTGGTTGTTGCGAACTCACGGTGATGCAGTCCGCAGGTGGAACTGGAGCAGCGTGGGGTGGTGCCCTGTCCGGAATGGGAGAGATCGGCTCGCTGCAGGCAGCGACCAAAGGGAGTAATGCGATGGAACACAGGAATCTGGACACGGCGTGGGTGCGATCTGGGCGAAGCCCTCGGGCTGGTGGCTACTTGGTCTTCGCCGGTGATGGCTTGGCGGCGGCGGGTTTGGTAGCAGCAGCGGTGGGCTTGGCGGTTCCTTCACCCTTTGGTTCAACCAAGAAGTAGCCAGCCATCTCAAGGTGGAGCGCAGAACAGAACTCGGTGCAGTACAGCGGATAGACGCCGGGCTTGTCGGCCAAAAAGCTCACGTTCGCGTGCTTGCCGGGCTCGAGCGACAGATTGATGTTGTAGCTGCCGATGGCAAAGCCGTGGGTGGCGTCTTTCGCTTGCTCGACGTTGGTGATGTGGAAGTGAACCATTTCACCTTCCTTTACGCGCACGATGTCGGGCGTGAAGTGGCTACGGACTGCACTCATGTAGACATGAACACCGTCGTTTTGACGCTCGATCCGCTCCTTGCCACCTTCTGTTGCTGTGGGATCTTTTTGGTGCGTGACCGGATCAGTACCGATCGGCTTGTAGACATCAATGGACTTGATCTTGTCGGCCTTGATCATCTGCGCATAGTGCGGCTCACCCAGCGGCAGCGGCATGTCGTATAGGAGCTGGAGCTTCTGGCTCGTCAGGTCGATGAGCTGGAAGTTCTGCGGCAGAAGTGGACCGACATCAGCGAAGCGATCAATCGCCCACTTGTTCATTGCCACCAGGTACTTGCCATCGGGGCTGACCGTGTCTCCTTCCGCTGCGGAGAGGTGTCCGATGTTGTAGTGGGTCGAGATTTTTTCGATGACCTTGAGATCCTTGAGCGACCACTTGGCGACTTTGGATTCGATGAAGACCGAGGTATAGGCATTCCCCTGGCCATCAAACTGCGTGTGTAGCGGTCCCAGTCCGATCTCGCACTGACCCCTGATCGAGTCTTGGAAGGGCAGAATCGGGACTCCGTAGGGGTCTTTGCCCTGGAACTTCTTGTCGGCGATAAGCTGCTTGATCTTGTCGATGCTGTAGATGGTGGTGTGGGTGTCGAGCTTGCCACCGACCACGATCTCTTGGCCATCGGGTGTGACGTCCACGCCGTGCGGACTCTTGGGCTCTGGGATGAAGTAGAGAATGCCTTCCTCGATGGCGGTTTGCAGGCGAATTACCTTCATATCGCCAATCTGTTCGGCCTTGCCGGCCTTGAAGACTTCCTCTGCTTTCTTCCAGTTTACGACGTGGAGATAGTCCATGTCGCTCTGCGATGCGCCCGATTCCAAAGAAGGCTTGCCTTCCATGTTGCCGCCGGTGGCGCGCTCGGTATTGATCGAGTTGAAGAATGCCCAGCCATCTGAGGCGAGCTTTCCAGCGTCCGCCAGATCCTGCATGTACGGTGGGAATTCCACCGCAAACGACTGCTCCCGATCGATGCGTCCTTTTTGACGATCGAACTTCCAGAACACACCGGCACCGCGATACTCATCATTGAACTTGTCGATGTCGGCGTACTTCCCACCAAGCGGCGCGGGATACTGACTGCCCTCGATTACATAGTCGGTGTTGGGTGTCACAAAGGTCGCTCCGTGCTCGCTCTGCAGGACGTTGCTGGTCACGATCTGCACGGTCGTGAAGTCCTTGAGATTGATCACCGCAACCCGTGGGCTGGCCTTGTCGTTCACAAAGATGAACTGACCATCGTAGTCGCCCGCTGTTTCACTGAGCGCCGGATGATGCATGTCACCCCAGGTGATGTCTTTCCCGTTCCGCTGGCCCCCTTTTAGTACGGCTTTGCTGCCATCATCAAAGCCATAGCCTTGCCACGGTTCGGGTGTGAAGACGCCAACGTACTTGAGGATTCTCATGCTCGGGACGCCGATGACAATGAGGTTGCCGCCGTGTCCTCCCGATGCAAACAGCAGGTACTCATCCTTCTTGCCGGTGGGCGTGTACGTCTTGAGTGCAGCAACCGCATCGGCTTCGCTCAGACCGCGCGCCTTGAGTAGTTCTCCGAGGCTGCTTCCCGCTGCTGCACCGCTTCCCGAACCACCTGGCCCTTCATTGCAAGCCCCGAGAAGAAGCGGTCCTGCCGATAGTGACAGGGCCAGCGCGACACTCCTGTTTGTCTTTCGCATGGTCATCTCTCTTCACTTCTTTGTGCGTTGCCGAGGACGCGTTCCGAAGACGATACGTCTTGCTGCTGGGAATGGATCGGCGATCCAAAACCATATTTTCAATGCCTCCTATGTACACACGACCACGAGGCGAAGATCAATAAATATGTACGCAAAATGCGCTGATAGCGCACATGGTCTCTTTTGGTCGAGAACCATGAGCGTTTCCGAGTGCTTTGGCGGTCCCGTGATTTTTTGCAGCGAGGAGCGACTGTCGCGGTGAGAATCAAGCAAGTTCCGCTCACAAGGAGTTCTTATGACCACTCGTCCCTCGCTCGTTGCGATGCTCTGTACCGGTGCGCTGCTACTCGGAGCCTACGGCGGTTCGAGCATGAGCCTATCGCCTGCCCGTGCCGATGATGCACCACCGAAGCCGTCGCGAAGCTCAGCCCATGCAAAGCGGCCGCCACCGGACCCGAACAAAGCCCAGGTGGGCGATCGCTGTAAGACCAGCAGCGACTGCGATCACTCCTCCGAGAACATTGATTGTGTGCCGGTTGGCGATCACAAGGAGTGTGCCCGTGTCCCAAGTAAGCGTCCGCTGGTACCCGTGGTGACGTAGCACTCGATGCGCGCCGCGAGTTCTGTCACCGGGCCAGGTGCCCCTTCGGTGTGGCTCAAAGATCGGCTGTTCGATCTGAGCTTCATCTTTGGAATCGCAGTCCTTGCCACGCTGATGTCGGGGGCGACCGTGCTGTGGCCGATTCTGTTTCTGCCGATGTTGACTGCCCATACCTGGCTGTTTGGATACGATCATCTGATTGCGACGTACACCAAGTTGGCAGGGAGTCCCGAGGACCGGGCGCGCCACCGCCAGTTGATTCTGTTTCTGCCGCCAGTGGTTTTTGGGGCGCTGCTTGCGGTCAGTCGATGGTCGGGTCTGACCGGACTGTATGTGCTGTATTTCTTCGGTCAGTTTTTCCACACGGTCCGTCAAAGCTGGGGCATTGCGCAGCAGTATCGTCATCGCGCTGGCGGACTCTCTTGGGACTCTGTGTGGCTCTCGGAAGTGACGCTGTGGTCCGTGCCGTTGTGGGGATTTTTGCATCGCTGTGCGCAGCAACCGGAAGAGTTTCTCTACCAGCCGCTGTGGCTTCCTCAGGTCTCGGAATCGGTTGCCCTGTCCGTCGGATTCGCGAGCGTCGTGCTGTGGCTCCATTTTGCGTACACGCGTGTGCTGGCCTTTCGTCGTGGTCAGCTTTCCTGGGGGCACACGCTGTATATGCTGTCGCATGGTGGGATTTACTTGGGCGGCTACGTGATCATCGACAACATCAACTCGGGATGGTTGCTGGTGAACGTGTGGCACAACGTGCAGTACCTGGCCTTTGTGTGGCTGTACAACCGTCGTCGTTTTGCGGCGGGAGTCGTCCCTCAAACCCGGACTCTGTCCTGGCTATCACAACCCGGCTATCGTCGCGCTACGTTGTATTTTGTGACCTGCCTGGCCATTGCGACGCCGGCCTACTATCTGGTGCTGCGCCTAGGGGCTGGAGTGGATGCGCTGCTCCAGCGTAGCGCGATTCCAACCGCGATCCTGCTCTCGCTGAGCCTGACGGTTCATCACTACATTGTGGATGGCATCATTTGGAAGCGAAAGCACACTGTTGGCTAGTGAACGGACTTGCGCAGTAGGAATCGCCAAGCTTAGGTAAACAGGAACGTCAGGTTTATCAAAGTCAGGGCGCAGATTCCTAACCGGAGAACCCGAAATCCAACCAGACGAGCCCCCAGCCAGTCGTGTCGGTGCAGACCCAGCCACAACTGATACCCCTGAAGCATCCATACTGGCGCGAGCGCGAACACGTAGCGGGACGCAATGGTGTGGCTGAGCAGAGTCGCTAGCGTGCAGATCCACACCAGCATAAATACTGCGGCGATGTAGATTTGGTTTCCTCGCTGCGTGGTACGTGCGGCGATGGTCATGCGACCGGTTGCGCGGTCGCCCGCAGCATCCTTGGTGTTCGAACACATCACCACCTGGGAGTGCCACAACCCGACCAGGACAGAGCAAAACACCAGAGAAGAGGGCGCGCTCTTGGCCACTAGCGCATAGGGAATCAGCACCGTGCCGGCCCCGCCGAGAAAGATCACCAACTCTCCGGCTCCGACATAGCTCAGCTTGAGTCCATAGGAGTAATTCAGAGCGATGAACATGGTCACCGTCATGGTTGCCCAAAAGAAGGTCGGCAGTGGCCAGGCAAGTACCAACACGGCACCGTATGCGAGCAGCCCCACGATGCCAAGTAGGTGGACAAACCGCAGCGCGGAGCCCTCCGCAAGGTGTCCAGTGAGGATCGGTTTGTTCACTCCCCAACGGGTTCCTTCGCGATGATTGGCTTGATCCACACCATCCCGTACCCCTGCGATGTCATCCAAGCTACACGTCGCCGCGATCACGGCAATTCCGGCAACCAGAATCAGCGCCAAGATGGCCACCGATCGACCGTCTGCGATCGCTCGTGGACCGAGCAGAGACGTCCCGACCAAGAAGCCCAGCCATAGCTCTACGATCTTGAACTTGCCAAGCTCGAAGAACACCGCCAGACGTCGCCAGGAAGAAATCGACTCGTCCTTTGCTGCCATGTGCTTTCGATCCAGGGCGTGGCTTTCGTGATGCTAGGTGAGTTCAGAATGTCTTGTGAGTGTGTCGCACATTTCACCGCGAACGTCCATAGTGTCAGCAGAACAGACGGTAGGGAGTACATCCGCCTTCGAAAATGAAGGCTTCCGTAGCCTGATAAGATACGGTATTCTGTGGCCAAATGCCCAGTTGGTGTCACGCGCTCCCTATTGGGGGCCAATGGGGGAACCTACTTTGCGGAAGTGCGGCGCACTGTTCCCAGTAGGCACCTGGCGTGGCGACTTCCTGTGGTCAGAAGCATGAGGATAACGATGTCGGACCAGCCAGATCAGAATCCAGAGCGGCAAGCCGCAGCGCCACAGACCCTAGATGGGGCATGGTTTCGTCGGGAGCGGGAACGGGTGGCCATCGGGCGGCGGTCGCTTGCGGCGCGGCTCGGGACGACCGAGAGTCGATTGAACACCTTGGAGTGGCGTCGACAACCGGTTCCTGCAGAATGGATGACCGTGCTTCGGGAACTGGAGTTTCGCATTCCTGACGGAGCAGCTCCGCAGGTGGCAGTAGCGTTGGCGACAGTCACGGGGGAGAGCCCTCCGGAGAGTGTGCCAGCCGCTCCAGAGGCGACTCCGGTTGTGCTTGCGGAAGTCTCTGGTTCTGCGGCAGCACAGGAGATACCGAAAGCAGCGGAGCCTCCGGTTGTGGTGGAAATCCCAGTCGCTGAGAGTCCGCCGGTGGCAGTGGTTGAGAGTCCGCCGGTGGCAGTGGTTGGGAGTCCGCCGGTGGCAGTGGTTGAGAGTCCGCCGACAGCGGTTCCGGCAGATGCGCAGAGTGTGGTGCCGACGGCAACTCCAGTGATTCCTGCTGAAGCTACGAAGGTACCCCCGGCGGTGGATTTCTTTCATGGTCGATGGCTGCGTGAGAGGCGGCATCAGCAGGCAATTCCGCTACAATTTTTGCTCCAGAAGTTGGTCACTACCGAGGCGGAGCTTTATGCACTAGAGCGCCAGAACATTCGATTGCCGCTGCGCTGGATTCCCCGTTTGCTAAAGCTCGGCATCCTAAGTACGGAAGAGGGGAAGGCGGCTGCGCGTCTGAATGTTTCGTCGCAGCTACATGGTTCGTGGCTTCGCCAGCAGCGGGCTCTGCTCAGGCTGACTCCCGAAGAGCTGGGTCGTTATCTTCGGGCCAGTGCGGTGGATGTGCGCTTGGTCGAGTCGCGGATGTGGCCCGTCCCAAGCGAGTGGTTTCCGATTCTGACGGCGCTGCTGGAGAGCCGAAAGGCGGCCAAGCAGAAGTCGACCTCAGCGTCGAGTACGGGCGCTCCGCAACCAGCGACGCTTCGCAAAAAGACGTCCGGCCCGGAAGCGTCCGGTCAAAAAGAGCCAGTCGTTCAGCCCGCGAAGCCGGAAGTGAAGTCCGGCCCGGTGAAGCCCGTGGTCAAAAGGACTGCGGAAGTGACTCTGCGCCCAGGCGCGAACTTTGCGGAGAGCATCGTTGAGTACCGACTACAGCTCGGTCAGCATGCCGGACTGCCAGCGGTGGATGTAATGGCGATGATTGCGCAGGATCTGCGGCTGGCGCAGGGCAAGTACGCGCTGACCTACGATTCCCTGATCGCGGCGATGAAGACCCTGCTGCATCGCTAGATTCGACCGCGTCGCAAGATCCCCACGCAGGCAAAATAAGAGTCATATTAAATAACTCTTATTTCATTCCTCAAAGGCCCACCTCCTCGTAGCTGCCAGCACTGTCGTTTCTTCTGGCAGAGAACTAGTCACGCTTGCGGGCCACGACCAACAGGAAGCCACCGAGCCGCCGTACCCCAGGCAGAACCGCCGCCTGCCGTTCCACAATGCGTAGCGCTGGACCGACGAGGGGCCAGCGATGAGCCTGCGAAAATGGTGTCACCACGCGGATGCCATGGACGGTTTCGACCTGCACATCGCTGGGTAGATAGGAGCGGATCTGCTCGAGCGAGTCGTAGCGGGTATAGACCGCTTCGTCGTTCACGGCTGCCGAGATCGCCGTCGGTCGCTTGAGCCGCTTGATCAGGTAGCGGAGCGACATCGTGTTGTAAAACTCGGCGAGCAGATAGC
>WBZP01004702.1_pt1 | contig 14134 bp, 14 predicted proteins | sample 5204301 | NCBI WGS metagenome assembly WBZP01 (sample SAMN12412401, study PRJNA552823) | activated sludge metagenome | isolation source: activated sludge from nitrification reactor of wastewater treatment plant... | place: USA: Pennsylvania | collected 2017 | reverse complement strand
TGTTATGCAAGAGTTCATCGTAACGCGTCAATCGATGATCCCGCTGAAACTCTCCGGACATGCTGGCCACATGCCCGACACGACCATCCAAAACCAGCCGGATACCAGGAGACGTCGTCGACCATTCTACCTGCGTGATGACAACGCGATCGAGGTCATCGATTGCCAGCAGATCGGGAGATACTATTTTGACCGCCATGAGGTCGGCATAATCCGGATACGTGATGAAGGCTTCTTGTTTTTCGGTCAAGGTCGACACTGGCAGTCCAACGCGATTTTGCTTAAACAGATTGATTGCGTTGATGGGAATGCTGGTGCCCCCTTCGAGCGCCTGGGTGGCGCCTGCGACGGGACGAATCGAGACCGCCAGGGCCTTCGCCTCACCCTCCACTATCATGCTCGGATTTCCGGCTTTGGGCGACACGCGATAGATGCGCCCAGTCGATTCCGAAACAGCTGGAGCAGTCACGCCCTGGACCGTCGTGTGGTGCGGCATGACCCAGTAGGTCGAGGCTGGTGTGAGATTAGCCTTCGGCGTTTCGGCGAGGATTTCCGCGGTAACGGACGCCCTTGCTCCACCTCCTCGATGAAGGATGACCGTGGAGCCTCCGACCACAGACACCGCGTCTAGGCGACCGGCTGGCGCGATCCCTGTCTGCCTGGTATTCGCTGTTTGGGGGTCAGCTTGAATGGTCACGGTCGGCTGCAATGCGGCCTCTCCGGCCACGAACTGCAGCGAATCCTGCGTGAGCCGGGTTGGTTGCCAGACTACATCCAGGAAGGTATTCTTCACTACATCATATTGTGTTGGATCGGCCGCGTCGACGGACTTGGGGCTCATAGATATCTTTGCAAACCGGCTGAAGATGACGGCCTCGACATCGAGCGGGCCCATAATATTCTTCCATCCACCTTCGATTTGGCCAACTTTGAACTGGACTCGGTCTACCACCAGCTCAACCCGCACGTGAGTCGGCACGCGCCACATCATTAAGCCAGCCACAAGAGTTGCAACTAACAACGTCGGCACAATGAGCCAGAGGTACGGACGGAGTCGTGCTCGCGCGGACGAGCGCTCGGCGTCCGGGGTCGGACGAGGCTCCTTCAACGCAGCGCCAATGTCTCTCAACAGCTGATCGTAGCCGGGGTGGCAGTCTCCTTCGTGCCATCCGATCAACGACTGTACCTGGCGGAGGCCAAAACCGAAGGGCGGCTGGACGTCTTCAATCCGGATCGGAAACAGAATGTTTCGATTCTTAGCGTCGCCGGCCTCTTCCCTGACCCATTCCTTCCCGATGGAATGACTGGACCAAACAACCACCACACAAGAGGCCGCCTGTAGAGCACTCCAAATTGCGTTGTCGTAGGTCTGTCCGGTTGGAATCTGTCGATCCCACCAGACAGTCCACCCCTGCCCCTCTAAAGTTCTCGCAAAGGATTCCACCCAGGGCCGGTCCTCGCTTGCATAGCTGATGAAGACCTGACTCACTCTCGTTCCACTCCGACCGTCATCCGACGGTTCACTCGCGAGGTCTACTGCACCACCGGTTGATGATAGAACTGTACCGTTTGCTTAAACTGCTGGTTGTTATTGAGGAAATATCCAGATACGACGAGATGATAAATGCCTGCTGGCACAGACCCCGCCGGCCACCGTATCGACACCGGCTGATCTCCCGCAGCAAGCGGGACGGCGCTACTCCAGATCGGTCTGTCACCCGTGGCCCTAAAAACCTCGACCTTCATTCGCGCATCGCTGGCCGGCTTCATAGTGAAGAGATACGCCGCCACGGTAGACGGTAATCTGGTGTGATAGAGGATTGCCGGCGCAATCAGTTCATTCGCTGATGGCTGACCGTCCTTGAGACGTGTCACAATCCCGAGATTTTCGATCGGGAACTTGGGATCGATCTGCCGCAACACATCACCGGTAGGCCAACTGAATTCATTGAAGCCGACCTTCCAAGGACTTTGAGGGACGACCTTGTCCAGCCAATAATAATGTTCGTACCGCTGCTCCCTCACAGTGAGGTGAACTGAAACCGGATCTTTCAAGAAGAAGCGCACTCGCAGCGTCGGAGGCAGCACGCTTGTTGCTTCCCGAAAATCCACGAGTACGGAAAGCAGTTCGAGATCATAGCCGGTAACTGGCTTGGGTTTGACTCCTTCGGAGCGGTCACCACGACTTTGATAATCCAGGTTGGTTTGTGCCCAGAGCACCTGAGTCAGTGACAAGAGTATGACAGCGAGAACTATTTGCAACAACGTGCGAGCCATGAATACACCACAGAGACCGGTCAAGAATGGACTACGTGGGTCACCTCAATTTCGGCGGTAGTGTAGTCCAGATGCTGTAGGGAATCTAGGGTAGAAATAGGGGAACTACTCAGCCTCGTCCAGCGCTCCACCAGACTTGGCCAGATCGTCAAGTTTGACCTTGTCCGGATTGAACTTCTGTGCGGCCTGCGTCATCCGGTCAAGGGCTTCATCGAAGGACAAGGGCGGAGCCTCTTTAGAACGGAACCGAATGGGATTCACGCGGGCGACGACAAAACTCTTGAGATAGGGACTCGTCAACCCCTTGGCCTTGAGCGCTTCGACTTGTTTCACGACGAGCTCATCTAGTTCCAATACCGTTTTCGCGCGCTGCTGACGAATGCTCAGCCCAATATGCAGTGGCTTCTGTAGAAAGTCGTCTACTCGTTTCAGGACCGGATGGTAGGCACCCCCGCTGAATCGAGATCGCTCTTCATAACAGAGCCCCAGCGTAATCAGTGCCGGCTCCTCAAACTCCAACGCATAGGTTTCTTCCGTGGCATGATCAAGGTGCGCCAGCTCCCGGTACATCCGAATGACTTCCAACGCCTTCTCACGGAGATTATGGGCTTTCTCCGTATTCAACGCGAGAATCTGATAGGCCGCAGACGGTTCGGGAACCACGAGCGCAATGATGCTCTTCGCTCCCAGTGTCCGCATGGCGGACAGGCGATGATTCCCGTTCGGCGTCCAATACTTGGCCACATGGTCAGGTTTCGGGATGCGGACCGCAATGATGGGATCAAGAAAGCGACCGATCTTTCCGATGACCCCTTCCAACTTTCGGACATGGGTATCGGAAATATTCCGTTGATAGGGCGTCGGCTCCACAAGATCGATCGGCAGTGCCGCGAGGGCCAGCCAGTGGCCACCATAGGGTTCGCGATAGATGGAGAGGACTTTCCCCCTATCCTGCTCGATCGCTTGATGCAGCTCCGCGACAACTCTCGGTGGGGCAGCCGCCAGCAAGTCGCTTGCCGTCAGGCCGATCGATGTACCGCCTGGTTTCCGACGTCGCTTGGTTCCCTTGGGCAACGAAACCTTCTTCGATTTCTTGTCAGCCACGGCGCAATGGTAGGACAGCGGAAGAGTAAAAGAAAGCCCCGCGCAGAAACAACCTGTGCATCAGCCGGTTCTGATCAGGTCTCTCGAAGGGTAACCAGAGAACGGGTTACAGGCTGTTCACAAAGGCTTCGTTCTCACCCGCCCACCCCAGCGCGCCAAGATGCGCCGTTCACCGTACAAGCCCGCAGCGAGTGAAGGGCCGAGAAGGTGCATACCAAACTTTGCTTGAACCGCTCGCTCCGAATCATATGCGAGCGGATAGGCACCTTTCCTTCGACTGGCGTACGTTGAGGGTCTGAACGAGGCGAAAACGAAGCTGGCGGACTTTTTCAACATCCTGCCACAAACAGTACGGGCGACCTTGCACTGAGGTGGGAGGTCGCCCGTGACTTGGCGCTTAGGACGCCGACAGTATCTTGTGTTGTCGCGGCCCACAAGACCCACGCGATAGTTGGGATCCTCGGTTTCCAACCTGGGGAGACCTCGTCATTCCCAGGCGATTGTATACTTCCTGTCCCCGAAGATTTCTCCGCTCAATGGCTTTTAGCCTTCTTTATGGAAGGACATCTTGTGCCTTGATGGCACGGCCAGCGAAGAAGTCGGTCAACAGAACCGATGAGAAACCCGCCCAGGTATCGGTGGGCCTGATGGGCCAGGTGGCGTTGTGTCGTCCATGTCCACCCTCCTCTCATACTGAAGTCATCGAGAGACCTGGATGGCAGCCGCGCGGTCTACCCGATCTCTCGAACTTCGATTGATAGATGAGCCGCACTTTTTTCAATACGCCCATTAGGAAACCTTGTCAAGAGTCGTATGACTCGCTTGAACACCGGCATGTAATGCATAGCAAAGACCAACCAGCACCAAGTCTTCGAGTGGAGAATACCACCGCAACGGTTGCGGGAAGAATACGCCGTAGCACCCACAGATTGGAAGATTGAGACCACGCATGAACGTGACGATAAGCCCCATGGCGTAGAAACCGTTCAACACCATCGCCAGGAGGGCTCCCGTCGGCAATTGCCATCTAACAAGAATCCATGTTGCCAGCTCCACTCAATCCCCGTGATCCCAAACACCAGCCCCCAGAGAGACCAGTCTGTGAACAGGCGATAGGTGACCAACACGTCGACAACCCCCCGAAGATCAAGTGACTTTCCCAAGGCCGAAGCCAGCAGCACACCGATCAGGAGCCGACAACACCAGGTCAGCACAATTCAGTTCATCACACAGTCCTCACAAACACGAAGGAGGAGCGCAGCACCCCTGCCACACTCCTCCTTGCGTCGCACCTTACCCAATGACCGAGCGTCTATCACGGCACGTGACCCGTCACCCGCTGCCTCAGCCGTCTGTTACACAATCCTGAGTTTCGTGAAATCCACACCGTCCGGCGCTGGAGGTGTCTTAAGTTTCATGTCCTCCAATACATTCACGATGCGTTCCGCGACCACAAGATTGCGGTACCATTTCCGATTAGCCGGCACGATATACCAGGGAGCGCAGTCGGTACTGGTCGCTGAAATGACATCTTCAAACGCCTTGAGATAATCCTCCCACAACTTCCGCTCCTCCAGATCTCCCGAATTCCACTTCCAGCGCTTCTCGGGATCAGCAATGCGGGCTTCTAACCGTTCCTTTTGCTCGTCTTTTGAGATATGCAGAAACAACTTGAGAATGGCCGTTCCGTTTTCAGTCAGTAGCTCTTCGAATTCCTTGATTTGGTCGAAGCGCCGCTTGACCACTTTGTCAGAGACCCAACCATGCACTCGTGTAATCAAAACGTCTTCGTAATGGGAACGATTAAAGATTCCGATGTAGCCCTTGGGAGGAACCTCCCTGTGCACGCGCCAGAGAAAATCATGCGCCAATTCATCCTTGGACGGAGCCTTGAACGCCACCACCTTGCAGCCCTGCGGATTGACACCGGACATCACACTTTTGATCGTCCCATCCTTTCCGCTCGTATCCATCCCCTGCAGCACAATGAGGAGGGATCGAGTGGCGTTGGCATACAACCGTTCTTGTAGTCCATCGAGCCTAGCGATGAGCTTGGCCGTTTCAGCTTTCGCCTTGGCTTTCCCCTGATCGCTCTTTTTATAGTCTCCGGTGTCATCGGGATCGTAGCCCCTCAATGACAGTTTGCGCCCTGCTTTTACACCATATCGCTTCAAAGGCCCCTCCTTTGTGGTGGTGATCACAAAGCCTTAGCCTGAGCGTCGAATAAGATACGCTGATACCAAGCAAGGCCGTGCAAGGCTTGGTCTACTTGGGAACACCCTGCGCGCAACGGAAACCAACGTTCGGATCCTGTTCAGTCGGATTGCCTTTGGTGCGAAATGATGAGCGAAGCCGATAGGGAGTGTTAATGTACGACCCGCCCCGCTGGACTTTTGCCGTCCCTTCGCTGGGACCACGAGGATTGATGGCAGGATTATTGAGAAAGTTGGAATAAAAATCTTCCTCGTACCAGTCCATCACCCATTCGTAGAGATTCCCGGCCAGGTCCTGGACCCCGTACGGACTCTGCCCCATGTGGTGATCTCCGATAACAGATACCGTCTCGGCACCACCTTCCTTGAGCCCATAGACAGCATGGACCGGCGTTGGTGGATCGTTTCCCCATGGATACAGCCGCTCATCAGTCCCTCGCGCAGCCTTTTCCCACTCCGCTTCAGTGGGAAGCCGTTTCCCAACCCAGAGGCAGTACCCCATGGCATCCATCCAGCTCACCCAGCGCACCGGACGATCCGCATGAACCACCGGAGTCTCTTTATCAGAAAATCCCCATGGCGGCTCACTTTGGATCGCCTCGACATATTTGGCGAATCGTGCATTCGTGACTTCAAACTTATCGATGTAGAACGTATTCAAATACACCCGATGCACAGGGGCTTCATCTTCATCTCCCCTGTCGCTTCCCATGATAAATTCTCCAGCTGCCACCAACATCATCGGTGCGCCATCTTTTCCATGGAGTTCGGGGAAGGAGACGGCGGGTCTGGCTGTGGAAGGCTTCCCCTTGTCTCCGGATTTGGTTTCACCATTGGTCCCAGTGAGGTCCTGTGGTTTCCCTTGGACGAGAAGCATGTCGGGTTTCACTGCCCGGCCATCAGCCACCGTCGCGAACCCATCAGGCAGAAAGAGCGAACCCCAACCAGCCAGAAACACGGTAAGAATTCGTAGTGCGCCCATTCCTTCTCCTTGCGGAGTAAGGTACCCAAAAGTCACCTGGAAATCCAGTCGATCCGTGACCTGTGGCCATGGGGCTGATCCCACCACAGAAGATTCCAAGAGAGTTGCACTTGGCGATCGTCCAGTGTAGCGTAGGCTCCAGCATGCCTGGTTCGATATTTTCCGTCCACAACAGCTGTTCCCATCTCCTCCTGTGGTCCCTGCTTTTCACGCTCGTGATGAGCCTTTCTGGATGTGGCGGTCCCTGGCGCGACGCCTATCTCAAGAAAGGGGTTGGCCGACTGACGCAGGAGGACATCCGTGAACGACTGGGTCCCCCACATACTGCAAAAACGCCTGCCCTCGGCGGAGACAGCCTCTGGACCTACCGCTTCCCACTCAGCGAACAAGACCTGACGTCGTGGAGGTCCTCCATGCTCGGTGATGCCTCCAATTCACTCACGAGCATGATGGGCAAAGGGACGGAAACCACCAAGCCGACACTCTATTGTTACCGCTATGCGTTGACCTTCTCAGAAGATAAGACTCTCAAGACCTGGACCCGAGAAGAATGTGTTCCTGGTACCCGCGAGACACTGACTGCCAAATAGAGGATACCCGTGCCCCAGAACGAATGGTTCTCCATCGACAGTGTGGTGGCGCTCGACAGCTTGAAATCGCTGGTTCTGCTGCTGACCTTGGTCGTCGCCCGAACGCTCATTGTGCGGTGGATCTCTGGGAACCCGACACTTTCGATGGAATCGAAACGTCGATGGGTGGTCACGACGAGAAACACCGTCGTCTTCGCCTTCCTCATTGGCCTGGTCATAATCTGGGCGCATGAACTGCAAGCGTTTGCGGTGTCACTGGTCGCGTTGGCGGCCGCAATGGTTCTGGCGACCAAAGAGCTGCTTCTCTGTTGGAGCGGCGCGGCACTTCGGATGGGGGGCAAGGTCTATGCTGTCGGCGATCGAATTCAGATCGCAGGCCATCGCGGAGTCGTGCTGGACCACGATATGTTCGCCACAAAGCTTTTGGAGATCGGCCCAGGGCAGTCCGCCCACCTCTACACCGGACGCGTAACCGTGTTCCCCAACAGCTTGCTCTTCACGAATCCCTTGATCAAAGAAAATCCCGAACAGGAGTATGGGCTGTATACAGTGGTCGTACCGATCAAGAATGATGACGAGTGGCAGCGATCGGAGCGCGTGCTCCTGGAAGCGGCAAAAATCGAATGTGCGTCGTTCATGGAAGAAGCTGTACGACAAATGAAGCTCTTAGAACAAGCACATCTGCTCGAAGCCCCTTCCCCGGAACCCCGCATCACTATTCAACTGCCGGAGTCCGGGAAGATCCATCTGGTGCTCCGATTTCCGGCCCCGGATCGAGGTCGCTCCCGCATCGAGCAAGCCATCCTCCGTCGTTATCTTCTCCGCATGAACGATCGCGGATCCGTGCCTTTGGCCTAACAGGCTACGGAAAAACCAAATTCGACATCTGTAGCCGTCGCAGAGATCGAAGTATTCACCGACTGTGAACAGCCATGCAGAGTGCGCAAAAAGGCCGTCAAGCAAGGCCGCAGCGAGCTCAGAGGCGAATATCGTACTCTGCGCCGTACGGTGAGCCTCTGAGCGAGGCGAGAACGCCGCTGGCAGTCTTTTCCCGCATCCTGCTATAAGAAAAGGGCCATCTTGCGATGGCCCTCCCCTCCGCTTCATCTATCGTGAACGGTTCGCGTTATTTTGGATACGACTTCGGCGGGGCAACATGCTGCCATCCCTCGCCGTTGAGCGACTTGAGCATGGCCACCAAATCCTGTTGCTCATCCTCCGTCATTTCCAAAGGGATAATAGTATTGTCCTGATGTGGATTCTTCACACCACCCTGGTTATAGAATTTCACGACCTCTTCCAAGGTTTTAAACCGCCCGTTATGCATATAGGGAGCGGTTCGCGAGATCTCGCGTAAGGTGGGAGTCTTAAAGGCCCCGATATCCTCAGGATTCTTCGTCTCCATGTATCGGCCCAGATCGACCTTATTGTCGTCCCAGCCAATTCCCAAATTGTGGAACTTCTCGTCCGTAAAGTTGAATCCGGAATGGCAACGCGTACAACGGGCCTTCCCGCGGAACAGTTCAAGCCCCCGCTTCGCAGCATCGCTCAAGGCATTTTGATCTCCGCCAATGTCATACTTGTCCACCGCGCTGTTCCCAGACAACACCGTCCGCTGAAAGCTGGCCACCGCTCGCCCAACATCCTGAATCGTAATCTCCCCGCCGAAGACTTCTTGAAAGAGCTTGCGATAGCCAGGCATCTTCTTCATCTTGGCAACCATTTCGTCATGATTGGCAAACCCATGCTCAATGGGGTTCGCAAATGGCCCGATGGACTGATCTTCCAACGTTGCCGCTCGACCATCCCAGAACTGTGCCTTGCTGTACACCCGATTGAATGACACCGGCGCACTTCGCCCGCCCTTCTGGCCCTTGATTCCGGTCGACACCGGCATGCCGTCCGCGAAGCCCTTCTTCGCCATATGACAACTGGCGCACGCGATCGTGTTGTCCTTTGACATGCGCTTATCGAAGAAGATCGCCCGTCCTAATTCAATCTTTTCCTTCGTGAGCGGATTATCAGCCGGCACATACGTATTCGGATCCTCTAACCCTGCGATCGTCGGCAGGGTCACCGGTTCTCCAGCAAACGCCTTGTGCCCCTGTCCATCTTCACCAATCACAGGGACAAGCGGCATGGCCGTCACCAGTCCAAATGCCAATGCCCCTGTCCATAGTCCTCTCCCTGCTATCGCCCTCCGTACCATTACATCCTCCTCTCTGCACACGTTGATGTGTGTGTTGATGCCCATCCCTGGCTCACTCACTCATCGCGCTTATTGCAGTTCACCCTTCACGACGGTCATCGAGACCGCCGTGAGTGCTTAACCGAATTGCGGCTGTGGCTTGTCATACCATGACTTGTCCTATCGACTCAATCGGTTGATCCCGAACAGAACTTTCTCTCCGTATCCATCCCTCCTCACAGCTATTGATAATCCCATATGTACAGCATGGCCTACGAACCAGAAAATTCAGAAATCCATCCGCATGCGTGAGTGCACGATACGTGGCCCGCCGTACTTAGTCTAAGTGATAATGTATTGTGAGGACATAAGTCCTATTCATGAGCTGAGACCTGGGAACAGATAACACTTGCTGAGCTGCAATATGTTGGGGCCGGCGTGCGAGTCTTCGTCACACAGCCAACCCTAAGTCTCGCGATCAAAAAACTGGAACACGACTTAGGCACAACCATTTTTGAGCGTCGACAGAACAAGGTGGAGCTGACGCCGCTTGGCGAACAAATCGTCCATCAGACTCAACGAGTATTAGGGAAGGTCTGTTGCCGCATACCGGTCATTGTTTTCGGCAACAGGTCCTGGAGGCATGTCCTGAACTCGGTCGCTCAGACGCAGGAGGTCGGCAAGGGAACTCCCTTGAAACCATCCGACAGATGGTCGTCTCTAGGGTTGGGATCATCGCGATGCCCTACAGTACCCTCACACCCAACTACCAACACAAACGACTGATTGGGATCAAGCTGGCGCAACCCGTACCTGGCCGACGGATCGGTCTCGCCTGGCATCGAGGTTACTCTCGCCCACAAGTTGCCGAAGTTCTACGGGAAGCCGTCAGGGCCTTAAAGATCCCCGGCCTCAGCATGGTGGCCGGATCACCACCTTCAACCGGCGCTTTGTTCTGCTTGTTGCCCCGGGGTGCATTTGTTAGGATGCGGCAAGTCGACTGGAGCACCTTCCGATGAAAATCGCCACGTTCAATGCAAATTCCTTACGCAAACGCCTGCCGATCGTGCTTGCCTGGCTTGAACAGCACAAGCCGGACGTCCTTTGTATCCAAGAAACCAAAGTTCAAGATAGTGAGTTCCCGTTACTGGCATTAGCACCCAGTGGATATACCATTACCTTTCGCGGCATGAAGTCCTACAACGGCGTCGCAATTCTCAGCCGTCGTAAGCCAGAAGCAGTCTTTTACGGGTTCGATGATGGCGGGGAGCTGGACGACTCCCGTTTACTGAGAGTCATCATTGATGGGATTCCCATCGTGAACACCTACGTCCCGCAAGGATTTGAAATTGATTCCCCCAAATACACCTATAAGCTCGGTTGGTATGAGCGCCTACGGAACTACTTTGCCAAACATCTTTCACCACAGGCCCCGGCCATCTGGTGTGGCGATATGAATGTGGCTCCTCGACCCATGGACGTCCATAGCCCGGAAAAACATCTCAATCATGTGTGTTATCACGAGGCAGCCCGCACGGCGTATGAGCAGACCGTCGCTTGGGGATTCGAGGATGTTTTTGTGAAACTCTACCCGACTCGTCAACAATACACATTTTGGGACTACCGTGCGCCCAGCTCACTGGCAGCCAACAAGGGCTGGCGCATCGATCATATGATGGCGACCGCACCACTGGCGGAGAAATGCGTGAAGGCGGATGTGGATGTCGAGCCGCGACGAGCGAAAGAACCTTCCGACCATACATTTTTGTGGGCAGAGTTTTCGATCTGACCACGCACGCGACACCCACTCCATCCGAACTCTCCATCCCCCTGTTACGCGGTGAGGCGGAATGGAGAGCCCCCTCTACGCGGCCTTTGCTCGCAGGTGGTTGTTGCGATTCAACTCGATCAATGGGTCAATGATCAAGCCGCAATTCAGACAACGAAGAATGACGGTACTGGAAGACACCGCTGGTTGACGCTCTTGAATCATCAAGCCTTTGCATTTTTGACAGGTCATGGAGCTCCTCCTCCTGATAATGATGACCGGTCTCTTCTAACACCTAAACATTAACGTCGTGTTAACGGTCAGTTAAAACTATCTAATGTGCTTTTCGGTCTCTTTCGCTGAAACGGAAGTTCCTTCTCTGTTTTCAAAATCTTGCACAGAATCATGAGAGGTTTATCCACAGATATCATGGGAAGACTTGTCATGCTTCCTCACCCAGCTCACCATGAATGTCCTGACGGAACACAACACGTGGCCCCCTTGCAGAGGCGATATAAATGGGCCTACACCAATACCAAGCTATGAAGCAGCAATGACAAAATGACACATCACCCTCCGACTATCGTCATTGTGGGTGCAGGCGCCGCTGGTTTGACCGGCGCGATCGCTGCAGCACAAGCTCTCACACGAGCACAAATCAACGGGAACGTCCTCCTACTGGATGGCGCAAGACACATTGGAGCAAAGATTCTCGTCTCGGGTGGGGGACGGTGTAACGTGACTCACGATGTCGTGACGCCGAAGGATTTCTTTGGAAATCGCAACATCATCCGGAATGTGCTGGCAGCTTTTCCTGTTGAGCGAACGATCGCTTGGTTCGCTTCTCTAGGCGTTGAGTTGAAGCATGAACCGACGGGTAAACTCTTTCCCATGACCGACAAGGCACGCACCGTGCTTCACGCACTAATCGATCGTGCTCGACACGCCGGTGTGACGATCTATCCGGGCCACCGCGTAGCTGCCATTTCTCGGACCAACACAGAATTTCTCATACAACACACCCATGGCACCACACATGCTTCCCGCGTCATGCTTGCCACCGGCGGGCAATCGTTACCAAGAAGTGGGAGTGACGGATTCGGGCTTCAGCTGGCACGCAAGCTTGGGCATCAGATCAATCCGACCGCACCAGCCTTAGTTCCACTGGTACTTGACCACTCCATGTTTCAGGCTACCCTCTCAGGTCTCTCCCATGATGTGGAACTCACGACACTGGTCGATACGCGAGAGGTTGACCGTCGCACGGGAAGTCTCCTCTGGACCCATGTTGGAATTAGTGGTCCCGTAGTCCTAGACGCCAGCCGCTTCTGGACCTTGGCAACGAAACGAGGCGCCGTCGTCGAAATGTACGGCAACTTTGTTCCCGGACAGTCGGCTGATGCACTTCGAGCATGGTTCGTTACCCAAGCGGCTCAGCATCCCAGACGCTCATTGGTTCGAACACTATCATCGCTTGTCCCGGATCGCTTTGCCGAATCCCTCTGTCGTCATCAGGCATGTGAGTCACAAACAGCGATGGCCCAAGTCCCACGCTCCACTCGAGATCGGTTACTGAATGCACTCACACACTTTCACTTTCCGATCATAGGTGACCGTGGATGGAACGTGGCGGAAGTCACCGCCGGTGGGGTTCCGCTCGAAGAAATTAACTATCGAACAATGGAATCGAAACTGGTCCCAGGGCTTTACCTTCTTGGGGAAATGCTCGATTGTGACGGCAGAATCGGTGGGTTCAATTTTCAATGGGCCTGGACAACCGGGTGGCTCGCTGGAGACTCAGTGGTAAGAAGCCTTCTCAAGGACAAGCCTCCCGCTCATCCAGCTTCATCACTCACATGACATCTCTACTTTTATGAGCCCTCAGTAATTCGAGGCAACAATCACCACGTGCCCGCTTCCGCCTCCGAACAAATCTTCGCTCTCGGGAGAGGCTGATACGAGATCGCTCCGTCCTCCCGAACAGGTTCGCTCGAAGGCAACATCGTGACTTGAAGCGTTTCGTCAGCGAAGCCATCATTGCGGGTCCGTAGGACCCCCTCGCGATTTAACATTTTGACCGCATTCGTGCGTGAAACAATCGGGGGATACTCTCTGAATTGCTCTGCGGCGACATAGGGAACCTGGATAGTGACAGGACGACGTTTAGCATAAATAAAGTCTCGCAGATTGTCATCGATGGGAGTCTTGAGGGTCACAACCACGGAGCTCTCCGCCGACAAGGTTGCAATTGAGATCACATACAAGGGTTTCACATCGGGAGGTGCTTCCTTGTTAGCCGTAACCATCACGGTAGGAGCAGCCGTCAACTGCGTCGTCTGATTGATGGCCGGAGACCGCACACCGACGCGGAGGTTCGTTAGGTCACGATTGGACACATTTTCAAGCAGAAGCTTGATGAGCACCCAGCCCTGTGGATCAAGCGCCTTCGCCCGCCCATTCGGGATAGACTGCTCCTCCCGTCGGATGCTGCAATCTGAAACGAGATTACGCCGTTCAAAGAAATACAGTGTATTCATACCCTGTGGCTGAACCCCCCGTTCATAGGTGTAGAACGATACCCCAACATGGATCATCGTCGGCCTAAACCAGGCTACGACCGTCGGAAGCACAAAGGGGACAAAGGCAGCAATGAGTCCGAGGATGGCGACCTTGCTGAGGACACTTTGCCGCCAGAACCACGCCCAGCCCTTTTTTAAACTATCCATGCAAAGCTCATTTGATTGCTTCAGCCTGACCGATCGTAAAGATACGCTCTTGGAGGAGCTCCCGACAAGGGTACGACTTCTCCTTGACCGTCGGCGGTCCCATTCGCCATGCTAGTGGTTCGTACGCCTGGAGAAGCAAATGCCGGATGGAATTCAGGAAGGTAGCGTCGAGACTAGGCTCAGGACTCATTCTTTGAGATAGAAGATGACGGTTGCGGCGAGACAGATCGCCGAGAAGAACGTGTGGGCGCAGCGGTCGTAACGCATCGCAATCCGCCGCCAATCC
>WBZP01004701.1_pt1 | contig 14135 bp, 14 predicted proteins | sample 5204301 | NCBI WGS metagenome assembly WBZP01 (sample SAMN12412401, study PRJNA552823) | activated sludge metagenome | isolation source: activated sludge from nitrification reactor of wastewater treatment plant... | place: USA: Pennsylvania | collected 2017 | reverse complement strand
CGCCGGATCAGCGCGGCGCTGAAGACCCGCGGATCCTCGGCCCGGGTCGGCCGGGTCTGACCGACCGCTACGCTTGTCGGCGGTGGCGTGGCAGAGCGGCCTAATGCACTCGCCTTGAAAGCGAGAGACGGCTAACACCGTCCGGGGGTTCAAATCCCTCCGCCACCGCCACCTCCCATGGCTGTGGACTGTCACCCGGGTTTGGTCGGGCTCGCTCATTTGACGCTCGAAAGGTGTTGTCCGACAAAAGAGAGATCCGAGGTGACGGCTACTCGCCGGTGAACTCCGGCCTGCGCTTCTCGAACATCGCCTTGATGCCCTCGCCGAGGTCCCGCGACGGCAGGAATGCCGAGTTCCAGGCCGCGACGTAGCGCAGGCTGGCGGCCACGTCGGCGGTGCGCTGCTCGTCGAGGACGTCCTTGATGCCGTGCACCACCAGCGGCGAGTTCGCGGCGATCTCGGCGGCGGTGGCGTGCGCGGCGGTCAGCGCGGCGTCCGCGTCGGCGAACACGTCGTTGACCAGACCGATCTTCTCGGCCCGCGCGGCGTCGATGTCCTTACCCGTCAGCGCCAGCTCGCGGAGGTGGCCGTCGGACAGGATGTAGGGCAGCCGGGCCAGGCTGCCGACGTCGGCGACGATCGACAGCTTGACCTCGCGCACCGAGAACTTGGCGTCCGCACTGGCGTAGCGGATGTCGACCGCGCTGATGAGGTCCACGCCGCCGCCGATGCACCAGCCGTGCACCGAGGCGATCGTCGGGGTGCGGCAATCGGCCACCGCGGTGATGGACTGCTGCATCCGCTTGAGCTTCTTGTGGAAGTCCGCGCGCGGCTTGGCCGACGGGCCGCCGCCCATGGTCGACGACAGCGTGTCGCCCATGGCCATCAGGTCCAGGCCGTAGCTGAAGTTCTTGCCGGATCCGGTCAGCACGATCGCGCGGACCTCGGGGTCGGCGTCGAGGTCGGCGAAGACGACCGGCATCTCCTCCCAGAACGCCGGGCCCATGGCATTGCCCTTGCCCGGGCCGAGCAGCGTGACCTGCGCGACGTTGTCCTTGACCTCGATGCTGAGGGATTCATAGGGCTCGCTCATGAGCAGAAGGCTACGACGCCGTGGTCGGCGTGGGGAGTCCAGGGTGCCGGCCCACCGCGGACGCGGCGCGGCAGGGGTTCTTGTGATGCGGACTACATGGACCCCTAACGGGCGGATCGTCTGATTCAAAGCCGTTGTCCGGCAATCGGTGTGAGCGGTGGTGGCGTGGTCGGGGGAGTGACCAACAGCACCCCAGTAATACCTAGGGGGGTATCAATGATAGGTGTAGAGTGAGGCGCACCGACCCACGAAGCCAACTTCGGCACCCTTTGGAGAGCAAGACATGAATGTTGTTGATGTCTCGCGCTGGCAGTTCGGGATCACCACCCTCTATCACTTCATCTTCGTCCCGCTGACGATCGGGTTGGCCCCCCTGGTGGCGGTGATGCAGACGCTGTGGGTCGTGACGGACAACCCGGCCTGGTACCGGATGACGCGCTTCTTCGGCAAGGTCTTCCTGATCAACTTCGCGATCGGCGTGGCGACCGGCATCGTGCAGGAGTTCCAGTTCGGGATGAACTGGAGCGAGTACTCGCGGTTCGTCGGAGACGTGTTCGGTGCGCCGCTGGCAATGGAGGCCCTGGTCGCCTTCTTCCTCGAGTCGACGTTCATCGGCCTCTGGATCTTCGGCTGGACGAGGCTGCCCCGTTGGCTGCACCTGACCGCCATCTGGTTGGTGGCCCTGGCGGTCAACCTGTCCGCCTTCTTCATCATCACGGCCAACTCCTTCATGCAGCACCCGGTCGGCACGCGATTCAACCCGGTGACCCGGCGTGCCGAGTTGGAGAGCATCTGGGAACTGCTCACCAACAACACCGGTGTGGCGGCGTTCTGGCACGCGGTCGCGGCATCGTTCCTGACCGCCGGCACATTCGTCGCGGCGGTGTCCGCCTGGTGGATGGTGCGAGCCAAGGGCTCGGCCAACCGCGCCGCGATGTTCCGCGCAGCCACCATCCTCGGGTGTTGGTTCGCTCTGTTCAGCGGTGCGGCACTGGTATTCACCGGTGACGTCCAGGGCAAGCTGATGTTCCATCAGCAGCCCATGAAGATGGCCGCAGCCGAATCCCTCTGCCATACCGAGCTCGACCCGAAGTTCTCCGTGCTCACCGTCGGCACCCACAACAACTGCGACAGCATCACCCGCGTCCTTGAGGTTCCCTACGTGCTGCCCTTCCTCGCCGAGGGCAGGTTCAGCGGGGTCACCCTGGAAGGGGCGAAAGACCTTCAGGATCAGTACCAGCACCGGTTCGGGCCGGATTGGTATGTGCCCAACCTCTTCGTCACCTACTGGTCGTTCCGCGTGATGATCGGCCTGATGGCGATTCCGATGCTGTTCGCGCTCACCGCCTTGTGGCTGACCCGACGAGGTCGTATCCCTGACCGGAAGTGGTTCTCCCGGTTCGCGGTGTGGACCATCCCAACTCCATTCCTCGCCAGCGCCGCCGGGTGGGTTTTCACCGAGATGGGGCGCCAGCCCTGGGTCGTTGCACCCAATCCCGACGGTGACCAACTCGTCCGCCTCACCGTGCACGAGGGGGTCACACCGCACGGCGTGGGGGTGGTGTGGGTGTCGTTGATCTCCTTCACGCTGATCTACGCGGTGCTGGCGGTGATCTGGTTCTACCTGGTGCGTCGTTACGTCGTCGCCGGGCCGCAGGAGCACGACGCCGAGCCGGCACCGTCCGCGCCGGCGGACGAGGTCGCGCCGCTTTCGTTCGCCTACTGACGCCAACCGATCCGCCGCTAGAGAGGAGCTGAATTCATGGGACTGCAACAGTTCTGGTTCGTGGTGGTCGCTGTGCTGTTTCTGGGCTTCTTCATCCTCGAGGGCTTCGACTTCGGCGTCGGGATGGTGATGGGGTGGCTGGGGCGCCGCAGCGCGGCGGCCGCAACGGGCGAGGTCGAATCGCACCGCCGGGCTGTGCTCAACACCATCGGACCGGTGTGGGACGGCAACGAGGTGTGGCTGATCACGGCGGGTGGCGCCATGTTCGCGGCGTTCCCGCACTGGTATGCCACCGTGTTCTCCAGCCTGTACCTCCCGTTGCTGGCCATCCTGCTGTCGATGATCGCCCGCATCGTGGCGATCGAATGGCGGGGCAAGATCGACGACCCGAAGTGGCGCACCTGGTGCGACATCGGCATCGCGGTCGGCTCCTGGGTGCCCGCGGTCCTGTGGGGCGTCGCCTTCGCGGTGCTCGTCCGCGGGCTGCCGGTCGGCCCGGACAAGAACGTGGTCGCAATGTCGATCACCGATGTCCTGAACCCGTACACACTGCTTGGTGGGGTGGCCACCTGCGCGCTGTTCCTGTTCCACGGCGTGGTGTTCGTCGCGCTGAAGACGGGCGGCTCCGTGCGGACCGCGGCCGTCCGGCTGGCCGCTGTCCTCAGCGTTCCGTCGGCAGTGCTGGTCGCGGCTTTCGGCCTGTGGACCCAACTTGGCCACGGCAAGGCGTGGACCTGGATAGTGCTCGTGGCGGGGTTGCTCGCGCAGTTGGCCGCCGTGGCCGCGGCGGCCGCCGCTCGCGAGGGCTGGGCCTTCCTGTCCACCACGGTGGTGGTCGCCACGGTCGTGATCGTGCTGTTCGGATCGCTGTATCCGAATCTGGTGCCCTCGACCATCGATCCGGCGTACAGCATCACCATCTACAACGGATCATCGAGTCCATACACGCTGAAGGTAATGACCTGGGCGGCCGTGATCTTCACACCGCTTGTCCTGGTGTACCAGGCCTGGACGTACTGGGTGTTCCGCAAGCGGGTCTTCGCCGAGTCGATCCCGCACCCGATCGGTCTGCCCCTGAGGCGCGTGCCCTGAGCCGGGCTCGGTCCGCACCGGTGGACCCGCGCCTGTGGCGGGTCTCGTCCGCGGTGCGCGGCTATCTGGTCGCGTCGGTCTGCTGCGGCGTGCTGATCGCGGGCTGTGCAATCGGCACTGCCGTCGTGCTCGGCCACCTCGTCGCCGGGGTCATCACCGAGCCGACGACCCGCACACTCGAGCACTGGCGATCGGCGCTACTGATCCTGGCGGTGCTCTGGGTGGCTCGGGCCTGCGGCCAGTGGCTGCAGGCCCGGCTCGGCCAGCGCGGAGCCAGTGCGGTGATCGGCGATCTGAGTGGTCAGGTGTTGCGAGGTGTGACCGCACTGCCCCCCGCAGCACTGGCGACCCGCCGCGACGATGCCGCGATGGTGGTCACCAATGGTCTGGACGGATTGCGGCCCTACTTCACCGCCTATCTGCCCGCCCTGTTCCTGGCCGCCGCGCTGACCCCGGCGACGGTCGTCGTCATCGCGTTCAACGATCTGCAGGCGGCGTTGATCGTCCTGATCGCACTGCCACTGATCCCCGTGTTCATGGTGCTGATCGGTCTGGCGACCGCGGACCGGTCGGCGGCCGCCATGGCGGCGATGACGACTCTGCGGTCGCGTCTGATGGATCTGATTGCGGGCATCCCCACCTTGCGAGCCCTCGGCCGCGCGGACGGCCCCGCCGATCGGATCGCCGAACTCAGTGCCGCGCAACGCCGCTCGGCGATGGCGACGTTACGCGTCGCGTTCCTGTCGGCACTGGTGCTGGAGCTGATCGCCACCCTCGGCGTAGCGCTTGTCGCGGTCAGCGTCGGCCTGCGGCTGGTGTACGGCGAGATCACCCTGGCCGCTGGCCTGACGGCACTATTGCTGGCGCCCGATGTGTTCTGGCCGCTGCGCCGCGTCGGCGTCGAGTTCCACGCCGCGCAGGACGGCAAGACCGCCGCGGACAAGGCCTTCGCATTGATCGGGCAGACCCCGGAGCTTCCGGTCGGTGCAACCACGGTGGCGGCGGCGGGGACGACGATCCGCTTCGAGCGACTGTCGGTCGCCGGACGTGACGGCATGTCGCCGCACCTGCTCACCGCGACCGTCCCGCCCGGCCGGGTGACCGTCCTGACGGGTGACAACGGCGTGGGCAAGAGCACCGCTCTGCAGGCGATCGCCGCCCTGGTTGCGCCGGCCGACGGCAGGGTGACCGTCGACGGCATCGACGTACGCGAGCTCGATCAGCCCGGGTGGTGGTCCCAACTCTGCTGGCTGGCCCAGCGACCGGTCCTGGTTCCCGGCACCGTCGCGGAGAATCTGGCGCTGTTCGGCGCGCTGACCGACGTGGAGGAGGCCTGCAGCGCAGCGGGTTTCGACGATGTGTTGGCCGATCTTCCGCATGGGATGGACACCGTGCTCGGGCGTGGGGGTGTCGGCCTGTCGTTGGGGCAGCGACAGCGGCTCGGCCTGGCCCGTGTGCTGGGCTCGCACGCCCCGGTGCTGTTGCTGGACGAACCGACCGCACACCTGGACCCGGCGGCCGAGGCGACCGCATTGCGCGCGATCGCGGAACGCGCCGCCGCCGGCACCACCGTGGTGATGGTGGGCCATCGAAACAGCGTGCTGGCAATCGCCGATCAGGTCATCGTGGTGGAGGCGGACCATGATGTCGCGGTCTGATTCGTTACGAGCCACGCTGGCCCTGCTGCAGCCCCGCCTCCCGCGGTTGTTGTTGGCGATCACCCTCGGCGCGCTGGCGCTGGGCAGTGCGCTGGGATTGGCCGGGGTGTCCGCCTGGTTGATCACGCGGGCGTGGCAGATGCCACCGGTGCTAGACCTGTCGGTGGCCGTGGTCGCCGTTCGTGCCTTCGGCATCTCGCGCGGAATATTGGGCTATTGCGAACGGCTCGCCTCCCATGACACCGCGTTGCGGGCGGCCGGGTCCGCCCGCAGCGAGATCTACCGCCGGCTCGCGCGGGGCCCGGCGGATGCCACCGCGCGACTGCACAGCGGTGATCTGCTCGCTCGCGTCGGCGCCGATGTCGACACGCTCGCCGATGTGCTCGTGCGCGCCCTGGTTCCGATCGGCGTCGCGATCATCCTGGGCGTCAGCGCGACGACGATCATCGCGCTGATCTCACCGGCTGCGGCCGCCGTGCTGTTCGTGTGCCTGCTGCTGGCGGGCGGCGTGGCGCCCTGGCTGTCCGGGCGTGCCTCCGGCGCCCAGGAAGAGGTGGCCCGCCGACACCATTCCGGGCGTGACATAGCGGCGGTCACCGCACTCGACCATGCACCCGAGTTGCGGGTCGCGGGCAGGCTGCCAAACCTGATAGCGCAAGCCGTGGCGGAGGAGCGGAATTGGGGTAGGGCGATGGACCGGGCCGCAGCACCGGCCGCCGTGGCCGCCGCGGTACCGGGTGTCGCCATCGGGGCCAGCGTGATCGGTGCGATCACCGTCGGGATCGGCATCGCGTCCTCGACCGCGCCCACAATGCTGGCGGTGCTGATGCTGCTGCCGCTGTCGGCGTTCGAGGCCACCGGTGCGCTTCCGGCCGCCGCCGCCGCATTGACGAGGTCGAGGATCGCGGCCGCTCGCGTTTTCGGCCTGGTGCCGTCGGTGCCGCCGCGGCCGGGTGAGCCCGTGGCAGTCACACCGCCGGCGTCCACACCGCATCTGCGCGCTGTCGAACTCAGCGCCGGCTACCCAGCCTCGCTGACCGGTCAGCCGATGACGTTCGACCTGGAGCCGGGTGCCCGGTTGGCGATCACCGGGAAGAGCGGTGCCGGCAAGAGCGCCCTGTTGATGACACTCGCCGGGCTGCTACCCCCTGTCCGAGGTGCGGTGACGGTGGACGGCGTGCCGACCGCGATACTCAGCGAGGCCCAATTGCGCAGCGCGGTCTGCTACTTCGCCGAGGACGCCCACCTGTTCGCCACCACCGTGCGGGACAATCTGTTGGTTGCTCGCGGTGACTGTACGGATGACGAGCTGACGGACGCCCTGCGCGGCGTCGGCCTGGGTGACTGGTTGGACGACCTGCCCGATGGGCTCTCCACCGTGCTTTCCGGTGGTGCGGCAGCGGTGTCGGCGGGCCAGCGGCGCCGGCTGTTGCTGGCCAGAGCCCTGTTGTGCCCGGCGCCGGTGATCCTGCTCGACGAACCGACCGAACACCTCGACGCCGCCGACGCGCACCGGCTCCTGAGCGAGCTGCTCGATCAGTCGGCCGACCTACTCGGCCCGGAACGCACGGTGGTGGTGGCGACTCACGAACCGGTCGACGACATCGGATGCCCGCGACTGTCCGTTTCCGAAGCTAGATGACGGTGCCGACCGTTGCGTCGTCGCGGACCACCGGTTGGCCCGCTTCCTGCCAGGCCTGCATGCCGCCGGCGAGGTTGTAGACGGTCACACCCGCGGCGGCGAGTCGGCCTGCCGCTACACCGGATCGCTTGCCGGACCGGCACACAGCGACAACCGGAACGGCGGCGTCATGATCCTGCGGATCCAGGACCCCCAGGCGCACGTGGACCGCACCGGGGGCATGCCCGGCCGCCCATTCGTCGTCCTCGCGGACGTCGAGGAGGACGGCGCCGGAGACCTCTACGAGCCTCAACGCCCCGGCCGGATCGACTTCCAGGACTTGCATCAGTGCGCGCCCTTCGCTCGAATGGCCGACTCGATCTCCTCGGCGGGAATCTCCCTGGTGCAGAAGAACCAGTCCTCACAGTGCATCCCGGCGTCCTGTCCGGACATCCGCTCCGCAGCGGTGCCGCAGGAGCCCGCGGGGGGCACGATCACCGGGTCGCCGGGTCTCCAGTCCGCGGGGGTGGCCACCTCGAAATGATCAGCGGTCTGCAGTGCCTTGATGACGCGCAGCAGCTCGTCGAAGTTGCGGCCGAGGCTCAGCGGATAGTAAATGATCGCGCGGACAACGCATTTCGGATCGACGACGAAGACCGCGCGTACCGCCTTGGTGGAGTCCTCGCCGGGCATGATCATCCCGTACTGCCGCGCGACCTGCATGCTGATGTCGTCGATCAGGGGGAAGGTGACCTCGACATCGTGCATGTCACGGAAGGTGATCTTCTCCTTGATGGTGCGCAGCCAGGCGATGTGGCTGTACAGGCCGTCGACGGACAGGCCGAGCAGTTCGGTGTTGTACGCGGCGAACTGCTCACGCATCGACGCGAAGGTGATGAACTCACTGGTGCAGACGGGCGTGAAGTCCGCGGGATGCGAGAAGAAGATGACCCACCTTCCGGCGTAGTCGCCCGGGAAGTTGATCGGGCCCTGCGTGCTCATCGCGGTGAACGAGGGGGCCGGCTCTCCGATCCGCGGCATGCCGGCGATCGGAGCGGACGTCTCGGGTGTGGTCACGATGCATCTCCTGGAGTGTTCGGTTATCGCCATCCTATATACCCCCGTGGGTATATCGACAGGGGGCTGCGCCTGATCAAGATGTCGGATCCGTCACACCGGGCCAAACGCCCTCAGATGTACATCGCCGGATCGATGTAGGTGGTCGGATCCACGCCGGACTCGCGCAGCCTCTCTGAGCGCGGCCGGATGACCGCGGGTATGCCGGTCGCGATCGACTCCGCGGGAACATGGCGGGTGACGACCGCATTGGCGCCGATCGCGGTGTCGGCGCCGATGTGCACCGGGCCGAGAACCTTGGCCCCGGCGCCGATGGTGACGCGGTCGCCGATGGTGGGATGGCGCTTGACCCGCTGCAGCGACCGTCCACCGAGGGTCACGCCGTGGTAGATCATCACGTCGTCGCCGATCTCCGCCGTTTCACCGATCACCACCCCCATGCCGTGGTCGATGAAGAACCGGCGCCCGATCGACGCACCCGGATGGATCTCGATCCCGGTGAGGAAACGGGTCGCCTGGCTCAGGACACGGGCCAGCCCGCGCAGCGCCGGCTTCGCCCACAGTCGGTGGGCGAGGCGATGCGACCAGATTGCATGCAGGCCGGAGTAGACCAGGGCATTCTCGAGGTCACCGCGCGAGGCCGGGTCATGGGCCCGGGCGCTCTGTAGGTCTTCGCGAAATGTCGACAGCAGGCCCACGAATCAGTCCCGAATGTGTTCGTAGAGCACCGTGGAGATGTAGCGCTCGCCGTAATCGCAGACGACCGCGACGATGAGCTTGCCGGCGTTCTCCGGGCGCTTCGCCAATTCCAGCGCCGCCCACACGATCGCACCGGAGGAGATGCCGCCCAGGATGCCCTCCTCGGTTCCCAACTCGCGGGCCACCCGAACGGCGTCGTCGATCTCGACGTCGACGATCTCGTCGTAGCTTTCGCGGTCCAGCACCTCGGGGACGAAGTTGGCGCCGATGCCCTGAATCTTGTGCGGCCCGGCGGTGCCCTCGGTCAGCAGCGGGGAGTCCTTCGGTTCGACGCCGACGATCTGAACGTCGGGCTTGCGGGCCTTGAGGACGTGCCCGACTCCCGTGATGGTGCCACCGGTGCCGATGCCGGCGACGAAGATGTCGACCTGTCCGTCGGTATCGGCCCAGACTTCCTCGGCGGTGGTCTTCTCGTGGATCTCGGGGTTGGCCGGGTTGGCGAACTGGTTCGCCGAAACGGCGTTGTCGGTCTCCGCGATGATCTGCTTTGCCTTCGCCACCGCGCCGGCCATTCCCTCGGAGCCCGGAGTGAGCACGATCTCGGCACCGTAGGCGCGCAACATCACCCGGCGTTCGGTGGACATCGTCTCCGGCATCGTGAGGATCACCTTGTAACCACGGGCGGCGCCGATCATGGCCAGCGCGATGCCGGTGTTACCGCTGGTCGCCTCGACGATGGTGCCGCCCGGCTTGAGGTCACCGGACTGCTCGGCGGCGTCGATGATCGCGGCGCCGATCCGGTCTTTGACGCTGTTGGCCGGGTTGTAGAACTCCAGCTTGGCCGCGATCTGAGCGTCGAGTCCCTCGGTCAACCGGTTCAGCCGAACGAGCGGGGTACCCCCGATCAGCTCGCTGACGTTGTTGTAGATCTTGCCCATGGCTGGTCCTTCCTCATGGCGGGGATGACAGCACGCTCCTTCTGGCATTGTGCGTGATGCACTTTTCCCGTTATCAACCGGTGCACGCACCGACAATTCCCGGGATGGCCCGTCCTCGCCGCCAACCTCTAACGTGGCGGGTATGCCCGCCGATCTGACCTCAGGACCCGAAGCCCCGCCCGCCGACGAGTTGGCCAGCGCCGAAGCCACCCTGCAAGTGCTGCAGCAGGTGGTACACGGCATCGCGACCGACGACCTGGCCAAGCCGACCCCGTGCCGCGAGTTCGACGTCGCCGCGCTCACCGACCACCTGCTGAACTCCATCACCTCGATCGGCTCGGTCGCCGGTGCCGAGAGCCCGCGGCGCGACCCCGCCGACTCGGTGGAGCGCCAGCTCATCGCCGCCGCCCGCCCGGCCCTGGATGCCTGGCACCGGCGCGGGCTGGACGGCGCCGTCCCGTTCGGGAACTCCGAGGCACCGGCGGGTGTGATGGCCGGCATCCTGTCGCTCGAATTCCTGGTGCACGCCTGGGATTACGCCACCGCGATCGGCAGGCCGATCAGCGCGCCGGAATCGTTGTCGCAGTACGTCATCGGCCTCGCCGAACGGGTCATCACGCCCGCAACGAGGGGCCGCGCCGGTTTCGACGATCCGGTCGAGGTGCCCGACGACGCCGACCCGCTGGACCGGCTGGTCGCGCTGACCGGGCGTCGCCCGGCTAGTGCGAACTGATCCAATCCCGCGCGAAGGCCAGGAACGCGTCGTTCTCCTCCGGCGCCCCGATGGTCACCCGCACGCCATCGCCGGCGAACGGCCGCACGAACACCCGTGCGTTGGCCGACTGCTGGGCGAAGTCGACGGTTCGATCTGCCAGCGGCAGCCAGACGAAGTTCGCCTGCGGCGGCGGCACGATGTAGCCCAGCTGCCGCAGCGCCTCGGTGACCCGAGTGCGTTCGGTGACGGTGGCGTTGGTGCGGGCGAACAGCTCGTCCTCGGCGGCCAGGGAGGCGATGGCCGCAGCCTGCGAGACCGTGGTCGCGTTGAACGGCACGTACACCTTGCCCAGAGCGACGATCACCTCCGGATCGGCGATCGCGTAGCCGACCCGCAACCCGGCCAGGCCGTAGGCCTTCGAAAACGTGCGCAGCACAACGACATTGCTGTGCTTGCGGGCCAGGCCCAGGCTGTCGGGCACCAGGCCGTCACGGATGTACTCGACATAGGCCTCGTCGATGCACACCATGATGTCGGAAGGCACCGCGGCCACGAAGCGATCCAGCGCGTCGGGGTCGACCACGGTCGAGGTGGGGTTGTTCGGATTGCACACGAAGATCAGCCGGGTGCGGTCGGTGATGGCGTCCAGCATGGCGTCGAGGTCGAAGGTGTAGTCGCGCAGCGGAACGTGCACCGGGGTGGCGCCGGCCACCGTGACCTGCAGCGGGTACACCTCGAAGCTGCGCCACCCGTACATCACCTCGTCGCCGACGGTGCAGGTGATCTGGATCAGCTGCTGGGACAGGCTCACCGAACCACCGCTGACCGCGATGTGCTCCGGCGCGAAAGGCCCGTCCTTGCTCAAATGCTTGGCCAGGTGTTCTCGCAGTTCCACACAGCCGTTGTCCGGGTAGCGGTTGATGGTCTCGGCCGCCGCGGCGATCGCGGCCTTCACGCTGGGCAGCGGGCCCTGCACCGTCTCGTTGCTGGCCAGCTTGATCGCACCCGGCACCGTTTTACCCGGCGTATAGGCCGGAAGGTCGGCCAGTTCGGGTCGAAGGCGGGCGGTCATCGGCCCAATTGTAGGGGCCGTGGGCGCTTTGCCATTCCCTGTTCGGCCTGTGTACTCTCATCGATCGGCGGCTCCGGAGCCTCGCCAGGGCTCCGGTACGCTCAGGTGGTTCAGGAGGCGTGCCAGAGCGGCCGAATGGGGCTCACTGCTAATGAGTTGTCCCCCTCAAAGGGGACCGGAGGTTCAAATCCTCTCGCCTCCGCCGCGGCTGACCAGTCAGTCACGAACAATTGAACATCGGCGCCCGTAGCTCAACGGATAGAGCATCTGACTACGGATCAGAAGGTTAGGGGTTCGAATCCCTTCGGGCGCGCTCGGCCGGCGCGTTTACCGTGGCCGGCGCCACATCGGTATCAAAGTCGGTCCGGCCGGCACCACGATCTCGCCGGTGACTTCAAACCCGAATCGTTCGTAGTAGGGCACGTTGTCGGGCTTGCTCGACTCCAGGTACGCGGGCGCGTGTTCGGCGTCGCACCGGCTGAGCCCCGCGCTCATCAGCGCCTGGCCGAAGCCGCCGCCGCGCACCGCCGGGTCGCTGCCGATCACCGCGAGGTACCAGTGCGGCTCCTCGGGGTGGGCTGCCTGCGCGATCGAATCGAGGCGCAAAGCCCTTGGCAGCCGCAAACCCAACGCGCGCAACAGACTCGGCCCTGCCCGCAGTTGCTCGGTCGGCGTGTGCTGCCAGCGATCGGGTGGATCCCACAGGGCGGCGGCGCCGATCGTCGCGCCTCGGCGGGCGACGTGTATGCCGCCGCCCGCGAAGTGGTGGTAGCGAACCAGCGTAGCGAACAGCCGTGTCCGCCCACGGGGATCCGGCAGCATCCAGTTCCAGACCGGATCGTCGTGAAAGGCGCGGCTGAGCACGGTCGACAACTCGTCGACGTCACGTTGCTGTGCAGCGGATACGTCGATTGTTGACATTGTCATGTGGCGGCCCGTCCGTCCTGCGCGAACGCCGGCGAGAGGTAGCGCGCTGCCATGATCTTGGTCTGCTCGATGATCGCCGGATCACCGTCGGGGTCGCTGCGGAAAGCGGTCTCCAGGAGTGCCTGGCTCGCCTCCCAGCAGACGTAGATCATCGTCGACAACTCGTCCCGTGGGACCTTCGCCTTGTCGGCCATCGCATCGGCGACGGTGTGCGCGAATCGGGTGTTGTTGTGCTGGTGGTCGGCGCGGATGAATTCCGGATCGAGCCGCGCCCCGACCCACAATTCCCGCAGCGCCGGTTCGCTGCGGTAGTACGCGGTGTAGGCATCGAGCAGCAGATCCAGTAACTCGTGCCATTCGCAGTCGGGGTCGAGTCCGGCCAAGGAGGCCTCGAGGACCTCGGCGAATCGCTGCGCGAACCGTTCGGCCAGGGCGTAGACGATGTCGTCCTTGCGGGCGAAGAACTGGTACAGCGTGCCAAGGGGGACGGCGGCCCGCTTGGCGATGTCGACGACCTTGAGGGCGTCCAGGCCCTCCTCGTCGACGATCGCCGCCGCCGCATCGAGGATGCGTTCGACGCGATCGCGGCTGCGCTGCTGGCTCGGTGAGCGCCGCAGGTGCGCCGGACTCGGCGAGGTCATGGAGCGAAATGATGTCATGTCGTTGGTCCGGCGCCCTCAGTCGTGCAGCGGCGCGTTGACGGCCCGCAGGAAGGCCAGTGTTTGTGCGGGGCGGTCACTTGGACTTCCCGTCGAAGGGCGCCATGTGCATGAGGGGGACGAAGCCACAGCGGCGCAGCATCGAGAACCGGCCGCCCCGAACGGCTTTGGCTTCCGCGGTGAAGTGGCCGCCCAGTCCGCGGGTGAAGCCGCGCCGGTCATATCGGGCAAGTGTGTCGTCGATCAGGCGCGCGGAGAGATCCCATATCCGGTTGCCTGCGATGTCGACCAGGGCGCCGTTCTGGATGTAATAGCCCAGTGCGCCGTCGCGTTCGACGGTGATGCCGGGTGTGGTGTGCACGGTGATGGCGTCGGCCAGGGTGGTTGTCCGCTCGTCATCGAGTTCGGCGGCCCTGGCGCATTCGGTGGCGCGCTGGGCGCTGCGCAGCGTGAAGTCCTCTCCGGGCACCACCGGCTCGATGCCGTGATCGTGGAGCAGCGCGCCGGCGAACAGCATCTCCTCGTCGACATCGCTGCCGTCGACATCGGCCAATGCGCGCCCGAAGATCCACGACCGGTAGCTGTGGGTGAGGATCACCGGATTCTGCTCGGCGGCCGCGGTCTCGACCTCGCGCGAATCGGCTGTCGGGGGGACGGATCTCCCGCTCGCCCGGTCGGGGAGTGGCCGAGGGCCTATCCCGCCGCAGTCGATGCAGAAGGTAGTCCCGCTGACTGGTCGCCACCGAGCCCAACAATTGGAGGCGCTCACGGCGGCTGAGCAGCCCCTTCGTCCGCCGCGTCCACTCCAGCCCGCCGATGCGGTTCGGGTCCGGGCGGGCGGTCATGGGGTGACCTGCA
>WBZP01004699.1_pt1 | contig 14136 bp, 11 predicted proteins | sample 5204301 | NCBI WGS metagenome assembly WBZP01 (sample SAMN12412401, study PRJNA552823) | activated sludge metagenome | isolation source: activated sludge from nitrification reactor of wastewater treatment plant... | place: USA: Pennsylvania | collected 2017 | reverse complement strand
TTACAAAAATATGCAAAGGGTTTTTCTGGCGGGGCGCAACGCGGCTTTGCCGTGCTAGGCGGCGGGGCTTGTGCAATTTAGCACTTTTCCTCAAAATAGGTTCTAGCCTCGTTGTAGAAAGACACCAGAAGAAAACTTTTTTCGGAATTGCCGCCCAACTGGGCGGTTTTTTCTAGGGTTTTGCGAAGCAAAACCCATATGTTCTTGGGGGAGAAACATTTTAGGCAGCCGTAGGCTGCGCCTTTTGGATTTTAGCCGCCATAGGCGGTTTTTGGTATAATGCAAGTGGACACAAACTAATTTTGGCAAATCTTTTTTGATGGCTTTAATAGCCGTCCCGTACAAATTGGGTTTGCCTAGTTTGTGTCCAGCGGGGCGGCTATTTAAGTCGAGGGGGTGTCATGCACAACAATAGATATTATCTGTACGCCAGAAAGTCTACTGACGTAGAGGACAAGCAGGTTTTGTCCATTGAGGCGCAACTGGTGGAGTTGCGAGCATACGCCAAAAATGAGGGTTTGATTATTGTAGACGAACTTATAGAGAAACAATCTGCTAAAATACCCGGACGAAAAGTTTTCGGTGATATGCTTGCTCGCATAGAAAACGGCGAAGCTAGCGGCATTTTAGCGTGGCACCCCGACCGACTGGCGCGCAATTCGATTGACGGTGGGCAAATTGTCTATCTACTCGACCAAGCACGCTTCAACTCGCTCAAATTCCCCTCGTTTTGGTTCGAAAACACTTCTCAAGGCAAATTTATGCTGTCCATAGCCTTTGGACAGTCAAAATACTATGTAGACAACTTGTCTGAAAACACCAAGCGAGGCTTACGCCAAAAGGTGCGTCGTGGCGAAATGCCTGGTCGCGCACCGCTCGGCTATATAAATGATATTCGCACCAAAACCGTTATCGTAGACAAACGGCGAGCGCCGTTTGTCATTGAAGCGTTTAAATTATATGCAAAAGGCGCAAGCCGTTTGCAGGATATTGCCGACTTCTTACTCTCAAAAGGCATAAAAACTAAAGGAAATAAATCCCTCAAGAAAGACCAAATAACCAAACTACTGACCAATCCGTTTTATTATGGGCATTTTCGCTATGCTGGCGAAGTGTTTGAGGGCAAACACACGCCGATTATCTCGAAAAAGTTGTTTGATGATGTCCAAAAAGTTATCGACCATCGTAAACACAAGCGAACTACTAAACATAACGATCCAAAACCGCTCTGCGGTTTGTTGCGCTGTGGCTCGTGCGACATGATGGTAACAGGCGAAAACCAAACCAAGCGGCAAAAGAACGGCAATGTCCACCGATACGTCTATTACCACTGCACGAAAAAGCGCAAGAATGCACCACACTGTCCTGAGCCGCACGTCCGCCAAGAATTACTCGACGAGCAATTATCTGCAATGCTACAGGAATACACCATGCCAAAGGCATGGGCGGACAAACTGCGCGAACTGATGAATACCGACCAAGCAAGCGAGCAAGCTCGTATCTATGCGCAAACCACCGAGCTACAAACGACCATCGCGCAATTTGTCGCTAAGCTCCAACGCTTGCTTGATGGTTATCTCGACCAAGATATTGATCGAGATACATACATGAGCAAGAAAGCGGAAATTATGAGCCAAAAGAAAGGTTTTGAGGAGAAGTTGTCCAAGCTGACGCTTGGTCAAAACCTTTGGCTCGAACCGATGAAAAAGTGGATAGAAACTGCCGTTTCTATCCGTAAAATAGCAAGCTCTGACAATCTTGAAGCCAAAAAGTCGCTTTGCCTCGAAATCTTCGGCTCTAACCTAGTTCTGAAAAACAGAAAAGCACGCATGCGCGTGCTCGAACCCCAGCTCTCCCCCCAGAAAAACAGATGGGTTTTGCTCCGCAAAACCGTAATTTCCCAAACAAAACAGGCGCTCTCGCGCCCGTCCGTGCAATTTTGTCCTGAAATGGTGCGAGTGGCGAGAATCGAACTCGCGTCTCGAGCTTGGAAGGCTTGCATACTAGCCACTGTACGACACTCGCAACAAAACTCAGTATACCAGTCGAGTGTCGTATAATAAAGACATGGTACGATTTGCGTCATTTCTAGGATCAGACGACAGCTCTCATTTTCACAGTAATACAATGGCAGATACCGATGCCCAGGAGTCACTTGGAACTACTCGCCACAGCACCTTTAGCGAGAGGCAGGCGATCAACAAAAGCCGCCAACATATTCGTAGTTACCGAGATGCCGGTATCCTACACACCTACCGCACGGAAGCACACGACAAAAAAGTTTCGGCCCAGGAGCAGTCCACTGAACAGGTGGTACCTGACGATCAGTATAGCGAGCGCCCGCTACCCAAACAGGCGACGACACATAGCAGTCGAATCGATATCGTCAGACCAACTCGCCAAGGATTTAATGCGACAAAACCACCCGCCGCTCCCGCAAAACTCCCCTATCAACGTCAGAGTTTCATCGAACCAACGTCTCGAAAATACAATCCCTTTGCCTAGAAACATAACAGATGACAAAACTGGGTTTCTTTGCTACAATAGCAACCGCTGCATATAGATATGGCGGATGTAGCTCAGTCGGTTAGAGCGCTGGATTGTGGCTCCGGAGGCCGTGGGTTCGACCCCCATCATTCGCCCCAAAGAAAGCATGTATCTCACGATATGTGCTTTCTTTTGTTATAATGACCCTATGCCCCGATAGCTCAGTTGGGGAGCCATCAGCAAAGATAGTGCAACTCTGCTCTATCCAACTGGTGATGATCAATCTTTGTCAGATTTTGAGCATGTTTGCCCCGGTAGCTCAGTTGGATAGAGCAGAGGACTTCTAAGCCTAAGGTCGCAGGTTCGACCCCTGCCCGGGGTACCACAAAAAATTGTCTATGCCCCGTTAGCTCAACTGGATAGAGCATTGGTTTCCGGTACCAAAGGTTGCAGGTTCGACTCCTGTGCGGGGTACCATGATTTTGTGATACACTATGCTTATGGTTAGAAAAAAATCCCTTCATCCAAACAAGCATGTTCAGACGACACCTACACACCTTGTCTTGCGACGCAGCCTCCTGGTGTATGTCATATTGGTATTTGTACTGTTTTCGACGCTTGCTATGAGTATTTATTTGGTTGATCGTCTGGTTATTTCAAAACAACACACTGACCGCCTCAATCAAATCACAGCAATTTATGACAGTCTTGGCCTCGATAGCTCCTATCGAGCCGCTCGGAGCGACTTATTTGGCGACAAGCGTGTCTATAGCTGGGACAAGGGCAGGACATTCGCTTCTACTATCGAGTACGGGCACAACGATACGCCGACAAATACGGCGAGTGATCTGAGAAAAAAGGTTGAAAATGCTGGCTTCACCTACATACAAACTGAGTATGAGGGTTCTATTAACCCCACCCAAGAATATAAAAATGCAAAAGGCAACTACCTACGCGTTAGCACGATGAGTGGTACTATTCACAATTCAATTGTCTACGGAGATGTCGACAGTAAAGCGCCACTCATCCAGCACGCAAACGAAGCTCCTACCTACGTCACCATCAAAGTCAATCTTGACGACAATAACGAGTAATTTTGCCTACTGTAGATTCGTGCATTGAGAGGGTTGACCACTCGTGTAACCTTTTTTGAAGGCGTTGACGCGCTCTGTACTACTCCCGTGTGTCCACGTCTCGGGGTTGATTTGTACACCCTCCACTTTTTGAATATGGTCATCGCCAACTGCAGAAGCTGCGCTGATGGCCTGATCGATTTCTCCATTCTCAAAGATGCCATTTTTTGCTTGTGAATAGGCCCATATACCAGCGTAACAATCGGCTTGTAATTCGACATCGATGCTGCCACTACGGGTCTTTGATGCCTTGGTGTTAAAGACGCCGAGTTGGTTTTGGACATTATGACCAACCTCATGGGCGATCACATACGCCTGCGCCACGTCACCAGTATCGGCTCCAAACCGCGTGCGTAATTCATCAAAAAATGTTTCGTCAAGATAGATTGTTTGGTCTTGCGGACAAAAATGTGGTCCCATATCGGTTGTTGCTATTCCACACCCAGATTGAGTCGCCTGGCGAAACAGCACTAGTCTCGGTTTTTTGTAGGTCGAATTATTTTGAGAGAATAGCCCACTCCACACATCATTTGTCGAGCCCAGTGCCTTGCGCGTGAATACTTCGTAGCTATCGTTTCCCCTAAACTGCTCAGGTTGGGTTGTCTGCTTTGCTTGACCAGCTCTCATTGTTTGGACAGTGCTAATGGCAGATTCCACCGTCGACTGAGATACGTTAAGCCCCATATAATTGAGGCCAAGTGTGAGGAGTAGGGCGACGAGACCACCTCCGCCACCCAGCAACAAACCAGACGATATTCCCCTCCTATCCTCTACATCACCGGTGCTTGCAATCTCATCCCATCGCGCCATAGCAAATCTATCTCCTGCCTATTGGTACGATTATACCATTATCCCTGTCCGTCTTTCGTTTCAACTTGAGATTCTCTCTGCATTGTCCTCACTTCGTTTTCTGACCGAAATACCTCTTCAACCTGACCGAGAGAGAGGCTAATGGTGCTTCCTGGTCCGACCAAACCACTCAACATTTGCTTGGCGACAGTACTCTCTACGGCCTTTTGAACAACTCGGCGCATCGGTCGGGCTCCAAGACGAGGGTCATACCCTTTTTCCACCAGAAATCGTTTCGCCTCATCACTCACTTCAACGCTTATTTTTTGTAAGGCAAGTGTTTTATTTACGTTTGCGAGAATAAGGTCAAATACTTGGAGCAACTCGTCTTTTGTGAACGGTCGAAATACGACGATCTCATCGAAACGGTTGAGAAACTCGGGCCGGAACTGTCGCGTATTTATTAGCTCATCGACAAGTTGTTCTTCAAACTGCTCAAGTTGATAGCCACGCTCGATATATTCCCTAATGCGCTCTGCTCCTGCGTTGCTAGTCGCAATAATAATGGCATCACGGAAGCTTACCTCGCGATTCTTGATGTCACGAAGTATTCCTTCATCAAGTAGCTGTAGCAATGTCGTGAGTACTTCGGGCGCAGCTTTCTCAATCTCGTCAAGTAAAACCACACTAAATGGTTGTTTCATGACTTCAGCGGTGAGACTGCTCGGATCATCGGCACCGTCGGCGATCAATCTACTAACGTCTTCAGCTCTGACATATTCATTGAGATCAATTCGAATCATCCGCTCCTCGCCATTGAAATACACTGCCGCCAGGGCTTTGCTCAGCTCAGTTTTGCCAACTCCGGTTGGTCCCAAAAATAAGAATGTTCCGATGGGTCTATTTTGATTACGCACACCCGCCCTCGCTCGCCTCAACGCATCACTTACTACAGACACAGCACGTGATTGATTCACCATACGCTCATGGATAAGGGTCTCCATATTTAGCAATCGCTCTCGATCTTCCGTATCAGTTGCTACGCTTATCTTTACACCGATCGTTTTTTCGATGGCCTGCTGGACTGAGTTGATGGTTACGATACCTGATTCACTATATGCCGCAGCGGATTCGAGCAGCTTGAGAGCGCGACCAGGCATAGCAAGATCGTGTACGTAGCGCTCGCTCAGACGATATGCTTCTTTCAATGCCTGGTACATGTACGTGACATTACGCTGTATCTCCGTAAGTATTAGCTGCTCTTGCATAACAACAAGTGTCTCATCCTCATCGGCAGGTTCAACGTTGATTCGATTGAGAGCATTGATAAGTGAGGGATTTCGCTGGCCTATCTTCAGGAATCGCTGCTCATCCATCGACAATATCACCCGCAGACGTCCTGCATCGAGGATCGGCAGCAAGACATTTGTAAGATCAACCGATCCCATACCCTCCTCAAAAAATAACTGTGCGTTATCGAGGCAGACGATAATATTTTTTGCGCTATACGCCTCACCAAGCACGCGCATAATCAGGTTTTCTAGCTCGCCCCTCCCCGGAGCTGCCGCTATCAACGAAGCCGAATCAAGGATAAATACCTGCCTGAACTTGAGGGTATCTGGCAACTTCGCCGACGCATCGAGCAGCCGCTCGGCGAAGGCGTGAATGATCGTTGTTTTTCCCGCCCCGGCGACGCCGACAAGCGCTGCATTTTGTCGACCACCCGTGCCAAATGTTTCTATAAGCTGATCAATAGCACGCACATGAGAGCTGACATCAACCGTCAATAGCCCACTACCATTGCCTATTTGCTCACTGATATTCTGCCCAAACTTTGTAAGTAGTGGAATATAGCCAAACGTCCAGTCCCGCCCGATGCCGCCCGTTCGCCTTGCGCGTGAATGCTTGTGGACCAGTTTCCGCAAATGATCTTGCCAGCGTACGCCATCATCGAGATCCTCATCATCAAGATGAATCTGTGCAAGAATATCCTGGTACGCCGGGAACGATCTTATCAAGGCTACCGCAAGTACGCTGCCACTTAAATGATCAATGCTATTTTGTTTTCTTACTGACTCTGCTTGCTTCCAAAATTCAGCAGTATCCTTCTCTTCTTTTGAGGCAATTTGCTGAAGCAACCTTGGCGTCAGTCCGAGACGTACTCCCATAAAAAGGCCGCTGTTGACTTGGCCCACTGCCGTTGCTATATCAAAAGGAGTCGGACGTTTTGGGAGACGGCCCAAGATATCTGAGGAAAGCCAGGCTTCTACTCCCCCGTGGTGTGCTGAGGGAATATGGCGCAGACCGTGAAAATACCACCAAACTAGCATGGCCGGCACGGCCGCAGAACCAATGCACGTCCATCCTAGCGGAGACGCGAGAAATAGAAGTAATACACCAAGGGCAAAGAGGATAGTTCCGATGACTATAATAACGATAATGGGCGCGCCTTCAAGCCGCACTCTGAGACGCGCTTCAGCGGCACGCGAGTGATAATAATCAAACGTCAGGTCTTCCATGGAATCCACCCTGCGAGTGTCATCACGAGCCCAACTGCTGGTAATAATGGGATGATCGACCATACCAGCACCAATATAATCCCGAGGAGCACTGTTATTAGAAGTGCAATTGCGCCGACAACAATCATGACGAGGCGTACAATGGCGCCAATGGTACGTGACAGGAGGCGATCAAACCAAGCACGAATTTGTACGCCGAGCGGACCGCGTATTGAGCCTGCTGAAATCTGCCGGAACGGCGAGAATAAGGTACGGACCAAAAGATCAATCGAAAAATAATCATAGGTACTGGCAATTCGTTCTTGCAACGAAATTAGCTGTTGTTTCCACCCAGCTCCATACCACCACGTGAGAAAGCTCACTATAAGCATATCCTCATTGTACCGTAATCTGTTGCCTTAGGCTATAATGAACCTATGCCTACCCAGCTCACCACCTTCCTCGGTAAAGGTGTCCAACGACTGGCTCGCCTCAGGGGCGGCGGTTCGGCTTTGCCGGGACTGTTTATCGAAAAGATTGATCCGACGTATATTGCTCGTACCCTAGCGCAACTCCCAAAGGGTGTTGTGCTCGTGAGCGGCACCAACGGAAAAACGACGACGACAAAAATGGTGGTTGAGCTCCTCGAAGGTCAAGGTCTGCGCGTGTTTACTAATCGTACCGGCAGTAATTTCATGAGGGGTGTCGCAGCCGCTCTCCTGCCAGAAGTAGATCATCGAGGAAGATTATCCGCCGATATTGCCGTACTAGAGCTCGACGAAGCACACGCTGTTCGATTCGTTGACTCCATCGCACCAGAATACTGCCTATTGCTCAATGTGATGCGAGACCAACTTGACCGTTTCGGCGAAATCGATAGCACTGCACAATTACTAAAGCAGATTGCTCAAAGGACGACTCGCGGTATTGTGCTCAACCGCGATGATCCTCGTCTCGCTAGCGAGACGTTCAGAAAAGAGCTTGTTGTCCCCGTCACAACCTATGGAGTAAGTCCGTCGTTATCACACCTTTTCCCTTCTGATGATGCATTACACCACGATTCTACTTACGCTAGTTCCCATCTCCAGTTAGATGATACCTGTCTCATGAAAGTCGACGGACAGATAGCGACGATTGCCTATGCAGAAAAAGAGCGGACAGTCACCCTCAAACTAAAAGGAATTTATAACGTCCTGAATTCAGTTGCCGCTATCGCGCTTGTACGAAGTGTAATGGGTACATCACTGGATGAAAAAGCGATGTTGAGCTCGCTGGAGCACGTCCTGCCAGCGTTCGGGCGTGGCGAAAGTGTCTTTATAGACGGAACAGAGTGCGAATTGGTACTCGTAAAGAACCCCGGAGGGTTTCGACTAAGCCTTTCGTCGTTTGATCCAAGTGGCTACAAAACTATGATCGCCGTAAACGATAATTACGCGGACGGACGCGATATGAGCTGGCTGTGGGACGTTGACTTTGATAGCCTCAGGCAGCATGGAGTCGCGATGGTCAGTGGTATCCGCGCCTACGACATGGCACTTCGGCTCCAATACGATGAGGTAGAGCCGTCGCGGGTTGAACCAAATCTTGCGCTCGCGCTCGACGCATTTCTCGCAAATCACAAAACCTTACCAAAACGCATTTACTGCACCTATACAGCGATGCTCTCGCTCCGACGAGAACTAGCAAAACGCACTGCCGTGGAGAAGGTTTTATGAGTAAAGGTACGCTTGTCATCGTCCAACTTTACCCAAAAAACATGAACATCTACGGGGACTGGGGAAACACGCTTACCCTTAAGCGTCGAATTGAATGGCATGGCTACGATGCTAAACTTGTCGCCTATAACCCCGGTGACACATTTCCCGAAGAAGTTGACATCATTGTTGGCGGTGGCGGGCAAGATAGCGGACAAGCTGCAATCGGCGATGATCTAAGATCGATTGGACCAGAGCTGATTCGGCTCGCAGATGATAACGTACCCATGCTTATGATATGTGGCCTCTACCAACTTTTTGGGCATTTTTTCAAAACGCGTGAAGGAGTGGTCATCAAGGGCATAGGGCTACTCGATATCGAGACGGTAGGTGGAGACGAACGAATGATTGGTAATATCATTACTTCGAGTGACGAGTTTGGCGACATCGTTGGGTATGAAAACCATAGTGGAAAAACCACACTAGGTCCTTTGGCTCAGCCGCTTGGTGCTGTTCGTAAAGGTGCTGGCAACAACGGACAGGATGCACTTGAAGGTGCGCGCTATAAGAATGTTATCGGTACGTATTTACACGGTTCGCTGCTGCCAAAAAACCCCGCTGTCGCTGATTGGCTCATCGAAAAAGCTGCCTGCCGCAGGTTTGGCTCGTTTTCTCCATCTGTCATCGATGACCGTTTTGCATCTGAGGCACGACGTATTGCAATCAACCGCCCGCGATAGTGTTTGCTCCATTTTCAGCCAAATCTGTTTGGTTATAGCACCTTTGTTATAATGATGAGATGGCCAATTCAGTATCACAGAAATCTGGGAGGTTAGTCGCACTCGACTACTTGCGTGGCTACTTCGTCATCGTCATTATCCTTGATCACCTCTGGCGCTATCCAAGCGCGTTTTCATTGGTGACCGGTGAAGCATCGCTTTGGGTAACTGCTGCAGAAGGATTCGTTATTATCAGTGGATTTCTCATCGGGTATATTCGTGGATTCAAGGGGTTAAAACTTTCATTCCTCACCGTTGCATTAAAGCTTATTTCAAGGGCTGCGGTTCTCTACCTCTCTATGATTGCTGCCAGTCTACTGTATATCTATATCGAGTGGTCCGACAAGGTACCGTCTATGCCCTACACCCCCATTGGCACTGAGACAAAACGGAACTGGAATATTGTCCTAGAACAGACAGTGGATCTCTCCCACCCCCATACTTGGGTTCATTTCTTAGCACTGTATACAATATTTTTGCTTGCCTCGGTTATTATGGTCGGGCTGCTACGTCGTCGCCTTCCTTGGCTTGTTTGCGGACTCACAATTTTACTCTATATTTTTGGTCAGATAACAGAAATTGAGTGGTTAAAATGGCAAATTATATTCTTTGTACCAAGCATTGCTGGATTTTATTTTGAGTCAATAAAAAAATGGTGGAAAACATTATTGAGCGAACAAAGACGGGCATGGAGTATTCTACTGTATGTTGCAGGATGTTCTACACTCATGATTTCAATCGTTTTCGTAAACTTTCACTCACTTCTGCCAACATCAATAAGCGAGCCGATAGCACGGCTCTTTGCGATCGAATCTTTTTCACCTGCTCGAGTTATCCTAGCATCACTTTGGTTTGTTATGTTCGCAACGCTGTTTTCGCGTTTTAGCACAGCTGTTCCTCGTTCAACACGCGGCGTGCTAGCGTACATAGGCACCCATTCTCTCAGCGCCTACCTCGTTCACGGATTGATTATTTGTGCTATCAACTTCTTCCTGCCGCCGTCTAGTGGTATTCTCGCAAATACTCTCTATGGTATTATCGCGGTCGCAGCCGTCACCTTATTCATTCGGCTTCCCATCATACGGTCACTTCTGCCACGCTAAGGTTCAAGTTGTATCTTGGCAGCACGAAGTCCTGATTTGTCATTGGGAAGAGCGGGCGCGTGTAACTCTTCGATGACTTTCCATTTACCGCTGACAGGCAAGTCGGGTTTTCCGTAGACGCTCCAGTCGCTTAGCCACCAGATGACACCACCGTGTTCCTGGGCAAATGTTGCGACATTTTGGACCTTGCGATAGTCACTAGCGCGCATCATGTCAAACGAGCCCCAAGGAACCTTGTCGGCTTCTTGATAATACATTGGGTGCTCATCTGTTTGATAGTAGTGTGCCTCATAATATCGAAATGCTGAGACCACAACTGGTGCGCTACCCGCCTTTGATTGTGCCTCCTGAATAGTCCACCTCAGCTGTAGCAAATCACCGTTGTTCTTGTTATAATTTCCCGTCTGATACACACCGACAATGCCAAATATCATCGCACCTATAGTCAACACGGACACGACAATTGTTTGCTTCAAAGCGACCTTGGATTGTAACAATATTCCTAGCGTTACACCTATTAGCGCCGACCAGTAAAGAATTGCAACTAGTAGGTATCGTTCAACATATGAAGGACGTAGCGGTGGAAGTGAGAGTAAAAGAAGCATAATCGTTGGGACAAATGCCAAGGAGGCAATCAACCAAAAGAGTTGTCTTTGATACGGGCTAAGCACCCGGTACGCTTTCGGGGTGAGCCAGCAGAGACCAGCTGCGATTAGGATGGCGACAGTAGCGAGAAGTGGCGTCATCTCCCACGTCTCACGGTAATACAACAGATTTGTGTAAAGATTCACGGGGGACAGTAGCGTGATAGGCTTTATCCAAAAACCGCCGCCTTGTATCCCGAACATCTGATGAAGCATGGTGGGGAGCCACGGCGAAAACAGTACGATCGCCAATGCATGCGCCCATAGCCATTCTTTGGAGAAAAACCGTCGCACTATGTCTTTACGAGACTCGCTCCGTATAATACTACTGCGCCAGACCCAGTGAGCAATCCACGCGAGTGCCGTGTAATAGTGGGTCCACATACCAAGTGAAACGAGAACTCCATAGTATACCCACCGCCTCTTAGTGGGCTTTTTAAGTTGGAGGGCGAGCACGTAGGTAGCGGCAGCAACAATTGCCATGACCATTCCGTACATGCGCGCTTCCTCGCTATAGCGAATCAACATCGGGGAAAGGCTGGCGACAACGATTGCAGAACCGGCAACCCATCGACTAAATCCCTGGCGTACAAGCAAATAGACAAGCACAATCGCGATACCAATGCACACGAGGCTAAAACTCCTGAGTCCTAGTTCGGACGTACCGAATACCGTGGTCCAGGCCTTGAGGAGCCAATAGTAAAGTGGCGGGTGTACATCTGCCGCCGTGAACTTTGCAACTTCACCATAATCATACCGGATGAGATAGGCACTAAACGCCTCGTCAAACCATATGGACCAGCGCGTGATATTGCCAAGCGCAAGTACCGAAAATCCCGCGAGAATACTTCCTAAAAGCCACCAGTCTCTCTTGGTAAATGATTCGATATTTCGTGCTGTATGACGAGAAAGAAATGCTTTTAGTTGTTTCATAGTACGTATTCTAGTGATATTATCCGATATATTCAACTAACTCCTAGGAAATCCTCACTTTTTCCGCTATACTATCTGTACACATCGGGGTGTGGCGCAGTTGATAGCGCGCTCGGTTTGGGACCGAGAGGTCGAAGGTTTGAGTCCTTTCACCCCGACCAGAAGGAACTTTCTCTAAATCCACCATCAAATTGTATGGTGGATTTAGCTTTATAACAGATACAACATCATTGCCAGCACGGAGGTTCAACACTACCTCACGGTACACTAAATCTTCTTCAATCAAATCCGACGTTTCAAGTATGGTTTTAGATACGAGTGTATAAGTTCAACGAACTCCTCACGAGTTGGCAACGCCTTACGCAAATCGTCTAGCTCTTTTTGAGTAGTTGTTATAGTGGCGTTGACGGCGTTAACCCGGTAGAGGGTATTAGCATAAGCACTTGACTTTTCCTTTTTAGAATAAAAGTTGTCTCTACCTCTGATAGCTAACGTCGCAGAGCGTTGATTGTGCGACGTTATATTTACAAACATCTCGCAACTTAAGCAACAGAGGCCGATCTTAGTCTTTATAAATCAGTACGGAACTGCCTATTACGTTAGGAAGAAATACTCGAACGGCACGCGTGCCACGTTATTTGCCGTATCAACTTCAAGCTTGCCGCTAGTGACAACAACTCCATACTTTCCATTTACGTCATTCATCGTCTGTATAACTTGCCGTGATGTTGTCTTATTTGCACCCACTTCAATCACGACAGAGTTTTGCTTTACTCCATCACTACTAACAATAAAATCAGCGCCACCTTGAGCGGGGTCATACTCGACTATTGCACGAGTTAGAGGAGCATCAAGAAACATTCGCTTTAGATAGAGTCCGACCACATCTTCAAGTAGCTTACCCCTAAGCGAGCTATCGCTTTCAGGAGTAATGACACCGCCAAAACCACATAGAGCCGCGCGCATAGCAGGCGACGTAAAGAGATACTTACTAGGCTTTCCTATATGCCCATGTGATGCGCCCTTTGGCGGAACAGCCGTTATTATTTCCGTCTTTTCCAAAGCAGAAAGAACTGATTTAATGGTGCGGTCATTGCTAGATAATGTACGCGCAAGCTTACTCACGCTTATCTCAACAGACGATGCGAGCAAGAAGAGCAGCTGCGGAATAGCTGCAACTGTTGGGTTATCGAACCTTTTGTACGCCATAACGTCTCTATCAAGTGATTCACTTAATATCCTATTAATCCTATCCCATACCACGGATGTATTTGGCAAGTCTAAGGTAAATGGCAAGGTGCCATGAGCTAGATATTCACCAAAAAGCGCATTGCGATTATACGGTATACTAGCCCAATATTCATTTACACGAGGCTTCACTTGAGACAGCGCATAGTAACAATCTTGAGCATTTGCGCTATTAAAAAGTGCGCTTTTAATTTCTGATGCAACGCCTGGTATCGGCTTGCGAATATCAGCTTGTACTACACCCTCATGCGCTTGCTTTATCATTACGTACTCAGTGAAACAAAGCGGATGAAGTTTGATTACATCCATACGCCTTGCTACGTTTGCATCTGTTTGCAAGCTAAGTGCCGATGAGCCAGTACAGAATATAAATATCTTATTACTTCTATCGAGAGCTGTCTTAAGACCGACCGCCCAGTTCTCTAAGTATTGAACCTCATCAAGAAAGAATACAATAGGTGCATGCTGCTCCTCAAAACTACAACCCATAAATGCCTCGCTTGCCATAATGAAGTCTTGAATATCTGCGCCGATAGTCTTTACGCGGTCAAAGGACGCATAAATTTTAACCGCTCCATCAAACACTGTATCGTCAAATAGCTGTGCAAGTATCGTCGTCTTACCAATACCCCTAAGCCCTGGCATTGTGACCCACATCTTGTTTGCGACGTGACCGTTGGGACTACCCATAAAATCCCTAGCTGCTTTTTGAGCAACAATAAAGCCACGGCGCGTAATGCCTGCATTAAAAGTGCTCGCCTGTTTAATTTGCCTAATCGAGCTTGCGCCACTTTTAAGCATATCGAGAAGTAATTGTGATTTAGTCGT
>WBZP01003003.1_pt2 | contig 14137 bp, 11 predicted proteins | sample 5204301 | NCBI WGS metagenome assembly WBZP01 (sample SAMN12412401, study PRJNA552823) | activated sludge metagenome | isolation source: activated sludge from nitrification reactor of wastewater treatment plant... | place: USA: Pennsylvania | collected 2017 | reverse complement strand
CTTATTTCAGGAATATCCCCACCGAGAGGCAGATGATACATACCAACAACAGTATCAAAAGAAGCGGCCAGATAAATTTCCACCAGGTTTTAAAACTGATATTCACCAGCGCCAATGAAGGAAGAACAAGGCCCGTAGGGGTTATAAATCCCATAATTCCCATTCCAAAAAGGTATGCATTTACGATTTCCCTGCCCGGTACATTTACCAATATGGCCAATGCTCCCATAATCGGCATCGTTAATACGGCCATACACGATGATGATGAAATGAAAAGCGTGAACAACATATACAGGAACAGCATCAGTATAATAAAGAATACCGGGGGCATTCCGCCTGCAAGTTTTGCAGAATAAAAGAGAATAGAATCACTGATATTGCCTTCATTGAGTACAATGGTAACACCTCTTGCTACCCCGATAATAATAGCAACACTCAAAAGCCCCTGGGCGCCGGTAAGAAACTGTTTAATAAAATCGCCTTCATTCAGCCTTAATATAAAAGCAAGCAGGATAGAGGACCCAAGGAACAGCGTTGTCATCTCCGGTAACCACCATCCGAATTTTACCACCCCGGTGATCATCACCAGGAATGTTGCCAGAAATAACAGTAATAAAAGCCGGGTACGCAGATCTGTTTTTGCAGCAACAGCATCATTGGCTTCAACAACAGGGTAGGGCGAAGTAATGTTTCCGTCAATCCGGTACACCAGGGAGGCTGCAGGATTTGCTTTTACTTTCTGTGCATAGCGAACCGTATACCAAATGGTGATAATAGTTGTGAGTGCAAACATGATGATGCGCTCCCACAATCCGTCCGACCAGTTAACCCCCGCAGCATTTGATGCGATGATGGTTGAGAAAGGGTTCGTAAATGAAGACAGAGTTCCCAGCTGTGTGCCGGCAAAAAGAACGGCAACCGGAACCAGCAGATCATAACCTGCTGCAAGAAATAAAGGAACAATAACAGGGTAAAATGCAAACGCTTCTTCAGCCATGCCATAAGAAGCTCCGCCAAATGAAAACAGGAAACCCAGGATGATGATAAGCCAGGATTCCTTTCCCTTCATGTTATGTGACAAAGCAGTAAGCCCTTTTACCATGGCTCCTGACTCATTGAATACATGCATGAATCCCCCGATGACCAATACAAAAAAGATGATATCGATAGAGTCATATACGCCCCGGATGGGAGCCTGTAATATTTCAATTATCCCTTGCCTGTTTGCTGCAACATGCTGATAAGAACCTGGTACCGAAACGGGCTTTCGTATGTCTCCGCTTTTAAACTTTTCAAGCGGTATGAGTATGTGCAGACTGTCAAGTGTCTGTTGCGTTAGTGGCAGGTTAATACTGGTATCTTTAGCGTTGAGCTGAAAATGATCTCCTTCAGTATATGATAAGCGATTGTATTGACCGGCAGGAATCAGTACGGTGGCAAGTGCTGCCGCAACGATAACCGCCATTAATATGGTGATCGGGGAAGGTAAAGACCTTTTAGGTTTCATACATTCACTGTTTGATTAAAGATAGGATAGTTCCGGCATGTTAGTTGTTTTGCTCTCAGCAGAGATTATTATAATCAGGTAAAACATTTTTTATGAAGAAAGCCATTTTATTAGTCCTGGGTTTTACCGTTTTTAGCCTGGCCACCGAAGCACAAACCAGGCACAGGAAACACTATAAGCATCCGCATACACACAAATACCACAAGCATCATCCGCCACGTCCGCCCAAACCACCGGTTTCTTTGCCACCGCCACCACCGTCGCCTCCAAGGCCTTAAAAGTACCTGTGCTGCCGTGTTGAATATTTAAATAATGAAAAGCTGTATTTTTCATTTATGAAAGCAGCATCGGTAAAGGATATTAAATCAGCATTGGAACAATTGGCGCCAAAAGAGCTATTGCCGGTTACGTTAAGGCTGGCGAAATTCAAAAAAGAAAATAAAGAATTGCTTACTTACCTGCTTTTTGAAGCAGGGGATGAAAAAACCTATGTACAATCTGTAAAAGATACCGTTAATGAAATGTTTCAAGAGATCAACCACAGCAATCTTTATTACGTAAAAAAAACACTCCGTAAAATTTTGCGTACCATCAACCGCTATAGCCGTTACAGTGAAGAAACAGAAACAGGTGTGGAATTATTGATACACTTCTGCACTAAAATAAAGGAACTGGAAATTCCCATTCACAAAAGCACAGCTCTTTCTAACCTTTACCAGGGGCAATTGAAAAAAATGAAAAAGGAGGTAAGCAGCATGCATGAAGACCTGCAATATGATTACCTCAGGCAAATTGAAAAACTATAAATACTTACTGCAGCGTTTCGGCTATTGTTTAAAATTCCCTTTAAATTCTTTTTTAAATTTCAGGAATTCAGGAATAGAAACGTTCTGTACATAAGGATTGTCGGGGTTATTGCTGATGTATTCCTGGTGATAATCTTCCGCAGGATAAAATGCAGTAAACGGAACAACCTCCGTCACAATTTTACTGTTGTATTTCCTGGCAGCAGTTAGCTTTGCTATTTCAGCAAGAATAACCTGTTTTTCTTTTTCATTCCTGTAAAAAGCAATGGATCGGTATTCTGTTCCAACATCATTTCCCTGCCTGTTGAGCGTAGTTGGATCCTGGCTGGCAAAAAAAGCAGCTACCAGTGTTTCAAATGAAATCTTTGAGGGATCGTAATATACCTGTACACATTCTGCATGCCCCGTATTACCTGATGCCACTGTGCGGTAAGTAGGATTATCTGTATGACCACCGGCATAACCTGATACCGCATCCCTTACACCCACGAGGCTCTGGAAAACGATCTCGGAATGCCAGAAACAGCCCTCGCCAAAAGTTGCTACAGCTTCATTGGCAGCCGGGGTTTTCTTTTCTGCTACCGGTATTTTGGGACTGTTTGATTGTGTTTGTCCGCAGGAAACAAAAATGATAAGACAAACGGCAGTAACTAGAAATGATTTCATGCTGATTATTTTTTGTTTCACTATAAACGATATGCGTATAAAGATGGTTTTTATTCAAATGTTAAGAATCCTCAAACATTCATCTCAACTCCAGGTAATTTCACTGTAAATTAGCATCCAATTGCAAAGCTACATGAGAAAGTATTTGATTTGCTTATTTACTTTATCAGGTTTCTGGGGAACAATATTTTCCCAGGAATTGCCAGGCAGTTTTTCCGAAGAAATGAAATCAGAAATGTGCACCAGGGTCAAAGAAGCTGCCCGGCACGCCTGGAAAGGATATAAAGAATATGCTTGGGGAAGCGATGATCTCCGGCCAATCAGTAAAACCGCCCGGAACTGGTACAAGCATTCTTTGCTGATGACCCCGGTAGATGCTTTTGATACTTTCGTTATGCTGGGTTTAACAGATGAGGCCAAAGAAGCAAAAGATATCATCCTGTCAAAACTGAATTTTAATGTAGATGATGAAGTGCAGGTATTTGAAATTACAATACGGCAAATGGGGGGATTGATTACAGCCTATGAGTTGGACGGCGACAGGAAATTTTTATCATTGGCGGTTGAACTTGCCGACAGGCTGATGCCTGCTTTTAAAACTCCAACCGGCATGCCTTGCCGTTTTGTTCATTTGCAGACTGGAGAAACCAGGGATTCTGTTAATAATCCTGCAGAAATTGGAACATTGATGATGGAATTCGGGAAGCTCTCTAAACTCACGGGGAATAAAATCTACTACGAAACTGCGAAGAAAGCCATCATGCAGGTTTATGCCCTTAGAAGCGCCATTGGCCTGGTAGGCGAACAGCTTGATGTAACTACAGGAAAATGGGTAAGTACGCAATCACACATCAGTGGTTATATTGATTCATACTATGAATATTTATACAAGAGCTGGAAACTTTTTGGGGATAAAGATTTTTTAGATGCATTCGAAGTACACAACAAGGCCATCAAAAAGTATCTTATTGATAAAACAAACAATGGCTGGTTTATGCGCCATGTTGATATGAATACAGGCCAGGAAACAGCCACATTATATGGTGCATTGGATGCTTTCTACGCAGGACTTTGTGCATATGCGGGGGATATTCCTGCCGCAAAGAATATCCAGGATGCGAATTATTATATGTGGACCAACTTCAACATGGAGCCTGAAGAATTCAATTATAAAACAGATTCGCTCACGAGCAATTATTATATTCTGCGCCCGGAAAATCTTGAAAGTTGTTTCTACCTCTATCGATATAGCCATAAAACTGATTATTTGTGGATGGCGAAAAGAATGGTAGATGATATTATCCAGCATTGTAAGACCGATGCAGGCTTTGCATCCGTAAAAAATATTAAAACTTACGAGCTCGCCAACTCCATGGAAAGCTTTTTCTTTGGCGAAACCTTAAAATATGCTTACCTGGTATTTGCACCATCAACATTGGCAGATCTTAATAAAATTGTTTTCACCACGGAAGCGCATCCTTTTAAAATTGAAACCCAACATCCATGATTGCATCGGTACATGAGTTTAAACATGTTTTTTTTATCGGCGTGGCCGGTACAGGTATGAGCGCTATCGCACAATATCTTGCCGGAACGGGAAAAGTAGTGAGTGGCAGTGACCGGTATTTTCAGCCGGGCGTATTTAATGATACAAAGGAAAAGCTCGAAGCTGAAGGAATTCGTTGTTTTTTGCAGAACGGCGAAGGAATTACTGATAAAACTGAATTGGTAGTTGTATCAACTGCCATAGAAGATACAGTTGCTGAAGTGCAGAAAGCAAAATCCCTGGATATACCGATCATCCGCAGAAGTGAATTGCTCGCCATGATCGCCCGAAGCAGGAAAACAATTGCTGTTGGCGGAACTTCAGGAAAGAGTACAACAAGTGCCATGCTGTTTGATATTCTCGAAAAAGCGGGAAAAGAACCCAGCATCATCAGCGGTGCCGGGCTGGTTAGTATCATTAAGCAAAATAAGATCGGGAATGCGAAAGTAGGCAAAGGAGATTGGTTGGTGATTGAAGCCGACGAAAGCGATGGCTCTATTGTTCAATATACACCGGAAGTAGGGTTGCTGCTTAATATTGACAAAGATCACCAGGAGATCGACGAACTGATGAGCATATTCGGAAAGTTCAGGACCAATACAAAAGAACTGTTTGTGGTCAATCAATCCAACGCATTGGCAAAAAAATTATCTGCGGATATCAAACATGATTTTTCTGTTGATGAACATTCCGGAGCCGGTTACATAGCTACTGATTTCATTCAGCAGGGGTTGAATATCCGTTTTTCCATTGCAGGCACACAATTTTCAATTGATACCGTAGGAAAGCACAATATGGAAAATGCGTTGGCCGCCGTTGCCGTTGCGAATCAACTTGGGGTTAACCTGGAAACCTGTGCTGAAGCACTAAAACATTATGAAGGTATTTACCGTCGCCACCAGGTACTTGGCAGGAAGGGCAGTGTTTATGTGATCGATGATTATGCCCATAACCCTGTTAAGTGTGCCGCATCAATTGCGGCCTGCCAGTATATTGCGCCAAAAGTGGTAGCATGGTTTCAGCCCCACGGCTATGGACCCACCCGTTTTCTGAAAGATGATTTTATTCACGAAATAGCTGCAGCGCTGAGGCCACAGGATGAAATATGGATGAGTGAAATTTTTTATGCCGGTGGAACAGCTGTAAAAGATATTTCAGCCAACGATTTGATAACCGGCATTGCAGCAAAAGGCAAACAGGCTTTCTTTGTAGAAGACAGGAACGGGTTCCTGGAAACTGTTCGTCCGCACCTTACCGGCGATTGTGTATTGTTGCTGATGGGAGCCCGTGATCCCGGACTGGAGCAGTTCAGTAAAGCTGTGTGGGAAGGGCTATAGGAAGAGAAGGAATCATAGCCAGTGAATTATTTATAACGGAAAATGAATTAAGCAGAGGTTTAAATTAAACGATCATGTCAACACTAATAACCAACATAGGTTTTTTGATCAACACCAGGGAAAGCAATGAATTGCTTCGTGGGGCCGCATTGGCAAACCTGCCATTCGTTGAAAATGCATTTCTCCTGATTGAAGACGGGATTATTGAGGATTTCGGCCCGATGCAGGAATTGTCCATGCGGATGCCGGAACTGCCCAAACATGTAATTGATGCTGATGGAAAATCGGTAATGCCTTGTTGGTGCGACAGCCATACCCATATCGTTTTTGCCGGGAGCCGGGAAAATGAATTTGTAGATAAAATAAAGGGATTGAGTTATGCAGAGATCGCAGCAAGGGGAGGAGGAATACTCAATTCAGCAGCCAAGCTCGCAGCCTGCAGTGAAGATGAATTATTTGAGCAATCCCGGAAACGGTTGCAGGAGATCAATAAACTGGGTACCGGTGCGATTGAGATCAAAAGCGGCTACGGTTTGTCGGTAGAATCTGAATTGAAAATGCTTGGTGTTGTCAAAAGATTGAAACAGCAATCACCGATGACGATCAAAGCTACTTTTCTTGGAGCACATACGTACCCGCAGGCATATAAAGAGAATCACCAGGGCTATATCGATCTTATCATTAAAGAAATGCTTCCTGTCATCGCAGCGGAGGGTTTGGCAGATTATATAGACGTATTTTGTGAAACGGGATTCTTTTCTCCGGCAGAAATGGAAACTATCTGTAACGCTGGCGCTGCAGTTGGTTTAAAGCCAAAACTTCATATCAACCAGCTTAACAGTATTGGCGGAATACAGGCTGCTGTGAAACTGAAAGCCGTATCTGCAGATCATCTTGAAACCATGACAGAAGATGATATCCGCTGCATTGCAGAATCAGGTACCATCGGAACCCTGTTACCCACTGCCGCTTTCTTTTTACGCATGGCTTACCAGCCTGCCCGGCAACTGATCGACGCAGGCTGCGCCATTGCATTGGCCAGTGATTATAACCCGGGATCTTCGCCAAGTGGTAACATGAATTTTGTAACAGCATTGAGTTGTATCCAGATGAAGATGCTCCCGGAAGAAGCAATCAATGCCGCTACCATCAATGGTGCTTATGCCATGGAAGTACAGGAAGAAACGGGAAGCATCATGATCGGTAAAAAAGCCAACCTGGTCTTTACAAAACCCATTCCATCGATCGCTTACCTGCTTTATGCTTTTGGTACGAATCATATCGACAGCGTGATGATGAATGGCCGTTTTATATCCTAAATAGTTTTATCAACCTGTACCAAAATAATCTTCTTCAACTCCCGATTCCTTTGCATCTTTGTAGGAAACCCAAACAAATATGCAGCAACTCATAGAATGCGTTCCCAATTTTTCTGAGGGGAATGATATGAATATCATCAACCAGGTCACAGCCGAAATTGAATCAATAGAAGGTGTCAGACTACTGAATGTAGATCCGGGTAAAGCCACCAACAGAACCGTGGTTACAATGGTAGGTGAACCTCTTCCTGTTATTGAAGCCGCATTCCGTGCTATTAAAAAGGCAGGTGAGCTGATTGATATGAGTAAACATAAGGGAGAGCATCCTCGTATGGGCGCTACGGATGTTTGTCCGCTTATCCCTATTGCCAATATCAGTATGGAAGAAACGGCAGCCTATGCACAGCAACTTGCTAAAAGGGTTGGAGAAGAATTGCAGCTACCTGTTTACCTGTATGAAGCTGCACAGCCTGATAAAACAAGAAGTAATCTATCGGTGATCCGTGCCGGTGAATACGAGGGTTTTGCCAAGAAAATAAAACTGCCTGAATGGAAACCCGATTTTGGTCCCGCCGAATTTGATCTTAAACGTGGCGCCACGGTGATCGGTGCCAGGGATTTCCTGGTGGCTTATAATGTGAACCTCAATACCACATCAACACGCAGGGCTAATGCCATTGCTTTTGATATACGTGAAGCGGGCCGGGTAAAAAGAGTGGATGGCAAAGTAGTGAATGATGAGAACGGCAAGCCTGTGAATATTCCCGGCAGCCTGAAAGCAGTAAAAGCCATCGGGTGGTTCATTGAAGAATACGGAATAGCGCAGATATCCATAAACCTCACGAACATTAATATAACGCCTGTTCATATTGCTTTTGATGAAGCCTGCAAAAAAGCCAATGAAAGGGGCATCAGGGTAACGGGTAGTGAACTGGTTGGATTGATACCACTCAAAGCCATGACTGATGCCGGAAAGTATTTCCTGAGAAAACAAAAGCGCAGTACCGGTGTAAGTGAAAAAGAACTGATCAAGATTGCTGTTAAATCCATGGGGCTTGATGAACTGGCGCCATTTAAACCGGAAGAACGTATCATTGAATATATGCTGGCCAATAAAGCCGACAGCAAACTGGTGAGCATGACGCTGACCGACTTTGCGGATGAAACAGCCAGTGAAAGTCCGGCGCCGGGTGGTGGCTCCATCTCCGCCTACATTGGTTCCCTGGGTATTTCGCTCGCAACCATGGTGGCCAATCTCTCGTCTCATAAAAAAGGTTGGGACGAGCGCTGGGAGGAATTCAGCAACTGGGCCGACAAAGGAGAATATTATAAAAATGAATTGCTGCGATTGGTGGATGCAGATACAAGAGCTTTCAACCAGATCATGGCAGCATTTGGATTACCGAAGGGGAGTGATGCTGAAAAAGCCGCCCGGACAAAAGCCATTCAGGATGCAACGAAATACGCCATCGAAGTGCCTTACAAGGTAATGCAACTGGCCTGCGAAAGCCTGGAAGTAATAAAAGCCATGGCCGATGTTGGTAATCCTAATTCTGTTTCAGATGCCGGTGTTGGAGCGCTTTGTGCACGCTCGGCTGTGATGGGAGCATTTATGAACGTACGCATCAATGCTGCAGGATACGATGATAAGGATTATGTGAAAGACATTATTGCAAAAGGCAGGGCGATCGAAGACAAGGCTGTTGCACTGGAAACAGAAATTGTGAAGATGGTAAATAAAAAAATAGGGGTTTAGTGGATAACTGATAATTACTAATTGATAATTTCCTCTAGCCTGAACTTTTTTAAAAGCTGTAATGCCAGGTTGTAGTTATTAGTTATCAATTATTCTTTGTTCCTTATTCATTACCCATTATCAACTATCCATTAAAATATGCGTCTGCTAAAAAAATTATTGTTCGTGTTACTGCCGGTTGTTTCTTTTGCACAACCGAAGCCAACGGCTGGAACCATCATTAAATTCGAGAATTTCCTTTCGCAATATGTACAGGCACACAATGTGTATGTATGGTTACCTCCCGGTTACGTGATTTCGAAAAAATATGCTGTGCTTTATATGAACGATGGGCAGATGCTTTTCGACAGCGTTTCCACCTGGAATAAGCAATCGTGGAATATTGATCAGAGTATGGCGATGCTGATGAATAACAAGAATATCATGGATTGTATTGTAGTAGCCGTTTCAAATAACGGAGCTGCCAGGCATTCGGAATATTTCCCCGGGAAGCCGCTGGCTAAAGTTCCCAAAGCCATGAAGGATAGTATTATTTCCCAGGAACTGCAGGGCAAATCGCAGGCAGATAACTACCTTTCTTTTATTGTGAAAGAACTGAAGCCTTATATCGACAAACAATTTCCAACTTATAAAGATCAACGGCACACATTCATCGGCGGTTCAAGCATGGGCGCACTTATTTCTTTATATGCCGTTTGTGAATATCCAAGAGTATTTTTTGGCGCCATGTGTATGTCTACGCATTGGCCCGGAAGCCTGATTCAATACAATGATGATATACCGAAAGTATTTATCGACTACCTGCAGAATCACCTGCCTGATCCGGAATCGCACCGTATTTATTTTGACTACGGAAGTGTGGGACTGGATGCGAAATACAAAGACTATCAAAAACAGGTGGATAAACTGATGAAGGAAAACGGCTTTAAAAAGAAAAACTGGAGCACGCAGGAGTTTCCCGGAGAAGATCATTCTGAAAGAGCCTGGGGAAAACGTGTACAGATACCATTGACATTTTTGTTGTCGGCTGTTGGGGAGGATGAATGATGAGGGCAGGATACAAGATGCAAGATGCTGGATATTTGATACTGGATGCTTGATGGATGGGAACCAGTAACAAGTAACCAGCAACCGATAACTATGATTAGATGCATAAGCAGAAGCAGGATCGGATACAAAAAAGAACTGATTAGCTGCCATGAAGATATGCCGATGAAGTGATTGCGACGCAACGATGTTGCCATGAAATACCAAAGCTGGTATTATAAAACTCCCGTTATTTTCCCGGATATACGATAGTAAAAAACATTCTTTAAAGGATGTTTTTCTCTTTTACAGCAAATTGTAGTTTGGCAATTTTGTACTGTCAGAAAGTTGACCTGGTTAAATGCGAACGGTAATGCTGATTGAAATTCTAGATTTTCAGTGAACCCGGTGTCCATAGAACATTTTGATGACGGAAACGAACGGGGATACAATTTTCCTGTTTTCCTGCAACAGCGTGTTATCTGGCCGCAGGATTCACTATTAATCTTTACCAAAATGAAGACACTATTTCTTAACCTATGCCTGGTATTGGTATTCGCATCAGCATCTTTTGCCGGGAACACCGTTAATTTTAAGCAGGCAGAGAACGGTACAGCATTGAATTATTTCAAAAAGATCCGGGTTACCGGGACCATAACGTTAACAGGCGGTTGCGTTATCACTTACGACCTGTTGGTAGATGTGACCCTCATTCCACCGACTGTAAACGGGATCAGTGGCACCATGATCTTTTCGGGAACCTGCACAGGCACTCAAACGATCAATGCAAAAGCGACTGTGAACAAACTGAAAGTGACAACAGATTTTGCAATAACAACGCCCAAGGTAAACCCGGTGCTTGCGAGCGAAGAGTTCAGGGCTGCAATGGTAAAAAAGTTGAATGAAGCCAATCTTTTTTCCGAAGAAGTACAATAATATGATTGTTTAACAAAGTGGCAATTGCATAAATTGCCACTTTAATTCCGATACATGAAAATAATATACATCGTCTTGTCGCTTTTGCTCGTTAAACCGGCAATAAGCCAGTCACCCGAAAATTATTACGAGTCTGTTTATGCTGTAAGCATGAGCAGCAAAGAAGCTTCTCCTGAAAAGAAAGCGGTACAGGCATTGGTGATGTCGGAATTGAATTATATTGTCAGATCGAACGACTCCCTTTACTCAATCGAGGCCGCAGGAGTGGAGGAGCAGCAAGGCGAACATATCCAGGCAACAGTATCGGGGCCACAGAAAATATACTATAAGGTATCTGAGAAACTGGTCATGCTGGATGAATCAAAAAAAGAAGCGTTGCTTCGTTTTGCGCCGGTTGGATTTGTGGTTGCAAAGGGTGACACCATAATCAATAATTATAAATGCAGGCTTTATACCAGCAAGGGATCCGATAGCCTTTACATTACAACAGAATTGCCCGCTTTTGTAAATCCCTTTATTCTTGACAACAGCAGTATTCATGGAGCTGTTGTGCTGGCCATAACCCGTAACGGAATTGTTTACAGGTTACTGAAGAGCGACAGGAAGCAAGGTCAGCCTTTCAATAAAAATATATTTCCTGCAAAAGCCAATATTCACAATGGAAAAAACATGTTCTTCTGACTTATGAATTTTTTTTCAACCTGATCACTACAAGTTTCGACATGGGCGTATTGCTTTTTTCTGCAACGGCAGAAATAGGAACCAGCACATTTGCTTCAGGGAAATAAGTTGCGGTACATCCAGCAGGAATGGGATAGGCAACCACAATAAACCTGTGGGCAACCCTTTCTATGTTATCATCAAAATTGTAAAGATCAACAACATCCTGCTGCTTCAGTCCGAACCGGTTCATATCTCCCTGGTTCATCAGTATCACCCGGCGTTCATTGTATATGCCGCGGTAGCGGTCATCCAGGCCATAAATGGTAGTATTAAACTGGTCATGGCTGCGGATCGTCATCATCAATAGTTCATCATCGTTTAGAACCAGCGGTTTGTCTGTAGCTATATTAAATTTTGCTTTACCTGAATCTGTATCAAAGCGGCCTTGCCGGTTGCAATTGGGAAGGTAAAAGCCTGCCGGCAATCTTACCCGTTCGTTGTAGTTTTCAAAACCGGGGATGGTCTTTTCAATGTCGTTCCTGATATGATCATAGTGCTGCATATAGAGATCCCAGTTTACCTTGCTGCGGTTCCCTAAAACAGCTTTGGCCAGCCGGCAAACGATAACGGGCTCACTCAATAGTTTATCAGAAACAGGAGAAAGTATTCCTTTGGATTGCTGAACAACACCCATTGAATTTTCGCAGGAAACGAATTGATCTTCCCCGTTCATGCTGTCTTTATCGCTGCGTCCGAGGCATGGTAATATCAGCGCTTCCTGGCCGTGAACGAGATGGCTTCGGTTTAATTTTGTTGATACCTGTACCGTGAGGCTGCACCTCTGCAATGCTTTAGCCGTGTAAATTGTATCAGGAGTGGCTGATAAAAAATTCCCGCCCATCGCAAAAAAGACAGTTGCCTTTGCTTCATGCATGGCTTTTATACATTCAACCACATCATAACCATGCCGGGAAGGAGGGGTGAAGTGAAAATTATTTTCAATTGACTGCAGGAATTTCAGAGAGGGCTTTTCGTAAATGCCAACGGTGCGGTCGCCCTGAACATTGCTATGTCCCCGAACCGGGCAGGTGCCGGCGCCGGGCTTCCCGATACTACCTTTCAACAACAATAAGTTTACAATTTCCCGGATCGTATCAACAGCATTCCGGTGTTGTGTTAATCCCATAGCCCAGCATACGATGATACGTTTCCTGTTTTTCAATGCACCCGCAACTGCTTTGATTTCGTTGAGGTGAATACCACAAGATTCAGACAATGCATGAATATCCTGTTTCAGTAAATGAGTCTCAAATGACTCATAACCTTCTGTATGTTTTGTAATAAAATCATTATCGAATACCGAACCCGGATTTTTCAGCTCTTCTTCGAACAACAGCATTTCAACAGCCTGCAGTAAAGAGAGGTCGCCGTTGATTTTTACCGGGAGGAAAATATCTGTGAGTGCAGTGTCGATACCTAAAAATCCTTTTACGGTCTGCGGATTGTTAAATCCCATCAGCCCGGTTTCGGGAAGTGGATTGATGGAAATAATCATAGCACCATTTGCTTTGGCTTTTTGCAGGGCAGAAAGCATGCGTGGGTGATTGGTGCCGGGATTTTGCCCGAGGATTATAATCACTTCGGCTTTATTAAAATCATCCAGTGTAACAGAACCTTTACCGATGCCAAGAGATTCCGTAAGCGCTACGCCGCTGCTCTCGTGACACATATTGCTGCAATCGGGCAGATTGTTGGTGCCATATTCTCTTACAAAAAGCTGGTATAGGAAAGCGGCTTCATTACTCGTTCTGCCGGAAGTATAGAATACGGCTTCATCGGGAGAGGCGAGGTTGTTCAAAGCTGCAGCTATTTTTGCAAAAGCATCATCCCAGGAAATGGACTGGTAGTTTGTTCCTCCTTTCGGGAGATACATCGGCTCTGCAATGCGCCCTTTACGCCCGATCTCAAAATCAGAAAGCGTTGAAAGCTGCTGTACAGAATTTGCAGCAAAAAAATCAGCCTGTAGTTTTTTAGCAGTAGCTTCTTCTGCTATGGCTTTGGCGCCGTTCTCGCAATACTCCGCTATTCCGCTGCGCTCATCATCGGGATCAGGCCATGCACAACTCGGGCAATCGAAACCTCCTTTCTGGTTGAGTTTATTCAAAGCCTTGAGGCCACGTATAATACCGGCTTCTCCAAATACCTGCCTGAAACTTTCAACTACAGCCGGAACACCGGCGGCGTTTTTTTTGGGCGGACCAAGTTTTAATCCTGTAAATGTTTCAGGATTTTCAACGGCGATAGTTTCTTTTTTTTGCTCCGGCATGATCAGCAGGATTTATTTGGATTTTCGTAATTGTCGCTCTGGTCTTCCGTTGTTTCATCAAGACAAACAAAATCTTTTTCCACCAGCAGATACAGTTCATTCACCTCGTTCACCGGTACCCGTGCATCAAATCCTACAACATCATTGTCAGCCCAGTTGCGGGTAAGTGTTTCAGGAATATATACAGTGATTTTGCTGTCTTCAAAAGCAGCGTCAAAAGCAGTACCCTTGGCTGTTCTTTCGAGGGCA
>WBZP01004697.1_pt1 | contig 14138 bp, 13 predicted proteins | sample 5204301 | NCBI WGS metagenome assembly WBZP01 (sample SAMN12412401, study PRJNA552823) | activated sludge metagenome | isolation source: activated sludge from nitrification reactor of wastewater treatment plant... | place: USA: Pennsylvania | collected 2017 | reverse complement strand
GCAGCCGGTCGAGTTGATCCTTCGCCTCCTGCTCGGTCTCGCCGATGATCGGCATGATGCCCGGCAGGACCGTGACCTGCTCGGGCACGCGCCCGTGCTTCACCACGCGCTGCTTCAAGCTGTCATAGGCGGTCTTGGCCGAGACCTCATCCATGGACTGGGCCATCTGCGTCACGGTGGCGCTGGCGTTCTCGATCTGCCGGGCCTGAATCTCGCTGGACTTGGCCAGGCTGTCGGCGATGGCGCCGGTTTCCTGCACGGCGGCGGAGACCAGCCCCGAGGTATTGTTGATGGTGGACACCAAGTCGCGCAACGCCTCAATGGCGTAGTTGACCGAGTCGGCGATGGCGCCGGTGATGTCCTCGGTCACGCTGGCCTGCACGGTCAGGTCACCCTCGGCCAGATTGCCCAGTTCGTCAAGCAGGCGCAGGATGGCGTCCTGATTGCGGCGATTCTGCTCCTCGGTTTCCTGCTTGCGCCGTTCGGCCCCGACCAGTCGCTGCCGGCTTTCGCGGTTCTGCACATAGAACAACAGCAGCAGCAGGATCAGCGCGACTGCGCCCAGCACATAGGCCACTTGATAGCTGAGCGGGATGCCGAGCACGTAGAACTGGCGGCCACTTTCGGCATACTGATCGAGCAACCGGGTGGTCGCCTCCAACAGGGCGTCACCCTTGTTGGCAATGCCCTGAGCAGCGTTCTGGACCTTGACCAGTTCCGGCGAGTTCTCGACGATGCGTGTGGTTTCGGCCTCCAGCGATTTGAACAGTTCGGCGAGTTCGGCCAGCTTGCCGGCGCTGTCGGGGATGTTAACCCGATCGATGCCTTGGCCGCCTTCCCGCATCCCTCGGAGGATCTGACCAAACAGGTTGACGTTGCGGCTGAACCGGTCGGCGGCGGTGGCGGCGCTCAGGCCGCCCTCGCTCAACATCCGCTTGAGATCGCCCGCGATCTGTTCGCCCAACTGCAACTGCTTGGTGGCCTGGTAGACTTGCCGGGCGTCAGCCCGATTGTTGGCCAGGCTTTTAGCGATCCCGTCGGACAGGATGTTCATATTGTCCAGGGAGCTTTGCAGCAAGGGCACGAAATTGCCGACCGAAACCACGGGACCGCGCCCGGCCAAAATAATATCGATATCGGCCTTGATCGGCTTCCAGCGGTTTGCCAGCTCGTCCAGGAACGGCTGCACCGCCGCTGGCGCCGGCGGCAACCCCAGCGTGGCGCTGCCATTTTTCTGATCGTCCAGCGCCTGTACGAAGCGGTCGCGACTGTCCTTGAGCTTGGCGAACGCCGTTTCCTTGCCCCGTGCGGCCTCGAGCGCCTCGGCTACGATCGCGCGCGACAGCAGGCGCTGCTCGCTGGCCAGCTTGAAGTAGGTTTCGTTCTGCGCACTCTGCCGTCCCAAGGTCACAAAGATGATGCCCATCAGCACGATGAACACCACCAGCGCGCCCAGCACCGCCAGATAGGTGGCGGAGAACCCTTTCAAAACCGAATCATCTCGCGAGTCACGCATTTTCTATTCTCATTGGAACTGAACATCCTGGCCAGCCCCGTCGGTGAGTCCGACGGAGGGAACCCTCGAAACTTTACTGGGATGCATGCAGGAATCCGGGATCCGCCAGCAGCTTACCGGCGTCGAAGGCCAGCCAGTACTGACCGTCGTTCAGAAATGCCTCGATAACGTAGGGACGCAGGCTCGCATCCACGGTATCCAGGTTGGCCAGCCGGTGCTGTGACCCGAAGTGCCGCATCCCGACAACCTCGTCCACTAGCAGGCCATAATCCCACGCGCCCGCGCGAAGCACGACAGTTTGGCTGCTTGGCAGCTGCGTCGTGGGTCGGCCAGTTAGAAAATCCCGCAAATCGGAGACCGAGATCACCTTGCCGCGCAGGTTGGCGATGCCCAGCAACCAGCGCCGCACCCCCGGCACCCGGGTAACACGCGGCAGAGGAACAATCTCCGCCACATCGTCCATGGGGAACAACAGATTCCAAGACCCCAGGCGCAGCGCCAACCGCCCACGACTCTCCGACAACTGCGCCCCGGCCACCGCGACCGGAATCCGCGCACGGATACGCTGGTCGAGTTGTAACAGGATATCAAAGGGATGCAGCGGGAGTGACGCTGCAGGAGTCGTAGGTGCCGCATCTGCCACAGGACTGTCCTCTGAGCGGGATTTGAAGCGAAACGGCCGGAGCGCTGGGCCGAAACAGCACGTTAGTATTTTTTATGTGATTTTTAGCATACTAGCGGCCAGGATGCCATGATGGAAACGGCATCTTTCCTTATTTTAGTTCCCGCAACCGCCCTCCGCTCCGCCCGTCAACGGCTCGAAGCGGAGCCGCGCAACCTCACGGACCGGTTAATCATGACCCTCAAGCTCGGCGTGGTGATGGACCCCATCGCCACCATCACCATCAAAAAGGATACCACCTTCGTCATGCTGCTGGCCGCTCAGGCCCGTGACTGGGAGTTGCATTATTTCGAGCAGGCCGATCTGTATGCCCGCGGCAACGAAGCGTTCGGCCGCACTCGCCTGCTGAGTGTCCTGGACGACAAACACGGCTGGTTCGCGTTCCACGGCGAGCGGGAACTACCGCTGGCGGCGCTGGACGTGATCCTGATGCGTAAGGATCCGCCGTTCGACATGGAGTACATCTACACCACTTATCTGCTGGAATTGGCGGAAATGGCCGGGACGCTGGTGGTCAACAAACCCCGCAGCCTACGCGATGCCAACGAGAAATTCTTCGCCCTGCATTTCCCGCAATGCTGTCCACCGACCCTGGTCAGCCGGGAGCCGGCGCGACTCAAGGCGTTTCTGGGCGAACACGCCGACATCGTGGTCAAACCGCTGGACGGCATGGGCGGGGCGTCGGTGTTCCGGCTGCGGCAGAATGATCCCAACCTCAACGTGATTCTGGAAACGCTGACCGCCCACGGCCGGCGGCTGACCATGGCGCAGCGTTATATCCCGGAGGTGACGGCCGGCGACAAGCGCATCCTGCTGATCGACGGCGAGCCGGTTCCCTACGCGCTGGCGCGGATTCCGCAGGCCGGCGAAACCCGGGCCAACCTGGCGGCGGGCGGCCGGGGCGAAGGCGTACCGTTGAGCGACCGCGACCGCTGGATCTGCGCGCAGGTCGCGCCGAGGCTGCGGGAGATGGGGCTGTTGTTCGTCGGCCTAGACGTGATCGGCGACTCTCTGACCGAAATCAACGTCACCAGCCCCACCTGCGCGCGGGAACTGGACGCCCAGTTCGGGCTGGACATCGGCGGCGAACTGATGACCGCCATCGAACGGCGGGTGCGGCGCTGACGGTCGCCGACGCCGGATGAACGGCATCGCCCGTGGCGCGGAAGAGCCTGGCCGGCTGGCGCTGGCGTTGCTCCTGGCGCTCGGGCTGCACGCGGCGGCGCTGCTCGGCATCCCGGCCGAGGGGTGGTCGCTCCGCTATCTCCAGCCGCCGCGCTTCGACGTGACGCTCCTACCGCCAATGGAGCAACTGAACGTTTCGGAGTCCGCTACCGCCGCGCCAGGGCCGGTGGCACCAGCAGCCCAACCCAGCCCAGCCGTGGCCGTCGCTCTCCCAGAACCCGTGACACCAACCACGGCCCCTCTACTAGTCACGCCACCCCTCCCGGCACCCATCTTCGCTCCGCCACCGGCACCGATTTTTCCACCCAAACCCGTGGCCGCCACCCAGCCGGCGCCAAAACCCGTCACGCCTGTGGTGGCGCCGGCCAAGCCACCGGTGGTCGTGAAAATCACGCCAGCGCCGCGCGCCACGGTTAAAACGGTTAAACCGGTCGCGCCGCCGAAACCGGCCCCATCGCCAGTTTTGCCCGCCAAACCCATCGGTCCTCCCCACATGGCGATGGAATCGTCTGTCAAGCCGCCAGCGGTCAAGCCGTCATCGCCGCCGCGATTCACTCCGGCACAGCCCTCCCCACCGTCCGCGCAACCGCCCGCCTACCCGCCGGAGCGTTCCAAACGCGGCGGCGTCGCGGGAACAGGCACACCTGGCCGGTTGGACAGCACCGCCCTGCTGGGTCAGATCGTCAGCCTGGACGCGGAAACCCAGCAACGGGCGAGTCGCGCCGCCCGTGAAAAGCGGGTCAGCCTCGCCGATACCCGCTCGCTGGCCGGGTTCTATGCTGCCGACTGGGTGCGTAAGGTCACGCGGGTCGGCGAGATGAACTTTCCCGACGCGGCTCGACGGCTGAATCTCAGCGCCGGCCCACTGCTGGACGTCGCGATCCGGGCCGACGGCAGCTTGCGGGACGTGCGCATCCTCCGCTCGTCCGGCAGTGTCGAACTCGACCGGGCGGCGCGGCGGATCGTCGAACTGGCCGCGCCCTACCCGCCTTTTCCACCCGAACTACGCCAGCAAGTTGAACTGTTGCGCATCGAAGCGCCATGGCGTTTTGATCCGGGGGGTCGAGTTCAGGTGCGCTGAGGGCGGAAGTCATCCGCCTGGCGGCGATCGACGCGCCCTTGTATGGTTCCCCCCAACCTACCAGGTGAAGGACTCGGTGATGAATGATCGGTTGCGTGGCCTGTTGCTGGCGCTGCTGTCGGCGGCGCTGTTCGGAGCCAGCACCCCGTTCGCCAAACTGTTACTTGGCGCGATGGGACCGACTACCTTGGCCGGTTTGCTCTACCTGGGCGCGGGGGGCGGGCTGGCCATGGCGCTGGCGGTTCGCACCCTCTTCGGGTTCCGGCGCGTGGAAGCGCCCTTGACCGTGGCCGACTGGCCCTGGCTGGCGGGTGTCGTCATCGCCGGCGGGCTGGTGGGACCGATCCTGCTCATGGTGGGGCTGCGCGCGACGCCTGCCGCGAGCGCGGCGCTGCTGCTCAACCTCGAAAGCCTCTTCACCCTGCTGATCGCCTGGCTGATATTCCACGAGAGTGTGGATCGCCGGGTCGGCCTGGGCGCGCTGGCCATCCTGGCCGGAGCGGTGATCCTTTCCTGGCAGGGCGATTTCGGCGGCCTGCGGCCGGGCGCACTGGCGGTGGCGGGCGCCTGTCTGGCGTGGGCCATCGACAACAACCTGACCCGCAAGCTGGCGGCAGCCGACCCGATGATGATCGTGATGGTGAAAGGCGCGGTCGCTGGCCCGGTCACCCTGGCCATTGCCGCTGCGGTGGGGGAACCTTTCCCGACGGCTGGTCTCGCCGTGGCGGCGGGCTTGCTCGGAACCATCGGTTACGGCGGCAGCCTGATCGGCTTCGTGCTGGCACTACGCCATCTCGGGGCCGCCCGCACCGGTGCCTACTTCGCCACAGCTCCGTTCCTCGGCGCGGTGATCGCCGTGGCGTTGCTGGACGAGTCTTTAACCCCGCAACTGATCGTAGCCGGCGCCCTGATGCTCGCCGGCGTCTATCTGCACCTGACCGAGCGGCACGCTCATCCACATGTCCACGGTGGCATGGTCCACCAACACCGGCACACCCACGACGACCATCACCAGCACCGACACCGGCCGAACGATCCTCCCGGCGAACCGCACGCGCACGAACACGTCCACGCCCGCCTGGAACACGCTCATCCGCACTACCCGGATATCCATCACCGGCACCGGCACGGCGATGGATAGGCCGCGCCCTTCGCTGTCACGCCGGTGGCCCGTGCCGCGAATGCGCGAGCGCTGGCTCCACTGGAACGGCGGAAGCGGGTTCGCCCAACCGCTCCCGCAGCAGCGCCAGCACCGCCTCGCGGGAACGCGGCGTGGGTCGGGCCTGCTCCCGACCCACGCCGAGCGCCTCCACCAGTTCCAGCAGCAACGGCGGCCGCAACCGCGCCCGGCGCAGCATCTCCCGATCTCCGAGCACCGCTGTCGTCTCGCCCTGACAGAGCACCGTACCTTCGTGGAACACCGCCACCCGGTCGGCCCAGGCATAGGCCAGTTCTACATCATGCGTCGAAAACACCAGCGTGGCGCCCGCCTCGTGCAACTGCTGCAAGACGCCCAGCAGGTGAGTCACACCATGTGGATCGAGTCCGGCGGTCGGCTCGTCCAGCACCAGGATTTCCGGGCGCATGGCCAGTACCCCGGCGATAGCCACCCGTTTTTTCTGGCCGAAGCTGAGCATGTGGGTGGCGCGGTCGGCCAAGTGCGCGATCCGCAGCGACTCCAGCGCCTCGCGCACCCGTTCGCCGGTCTCCGCCGCCGATAGCCCCAGATTGAGCGGCCCAAATGATACGTCCTGCCCGATGGTGGCGGCGAACAGTTGGTCATCCGGTTCCTGCAACACCAGCCCGACCCGTCGCCGCCAGTCGTTCAGGGAACGGCGGTCGTAGCTGGCGGGACAACCATCGAGACAAACCTCGCCACGGGTCGGGCGGAAGGTACCGTTGAGATGCAGCAGCAATGTGGTCTTGCCGGAGCCGTTGGGACCGAGAATCGCCAGTTTCCGGCCTTTCTCAATCGTCAGATCAAGATGGTGTAGCGCGGTGATACCGCCCGGATAGACGTATTCCAATCCCCGAACCGCCAGCAAAGAAGCAGTCATGGACAGCCGCGAGCCAGCAAACCACCCGCCAGCCCGATCAGGGCAACCCCCGCCATAATCACCGTTAGCCTCGGCCACGACAGCGGACGCTCCGGCATCAGCACCCGCAATTCACCGGTATAACCCCGCGCCGCCAAACCCATTTCCATCCGCCGCGCCTGCTCCAGCGCCCGATGGAACAGATTGCCGGCCAGCAACCCCAGGGATCGCACCGACCGATCCATGCGCGAATAGCCCAGCCGCGCCGTCTGGGCCTGGCGGCCGGTCAGGGCCCGCTCGGCGAATACGAAGATCAATCGGTAGATCAGCAAGATCAGTTCGACCACCGCGGCCGGCACTCCCAGGCGCCGTAATGGCGGCACCCAATCCACCAGCGGCGTGGTCAGCGTCAAAAACGCCAGGCAACTCACCGCCGCCAGGGCGCGCACGGTCGTATCCAGCGCCAGATGCAAACCGTCGGACGAAAGATACAGGTTGAAACCGTGGGCGAAATCCACCGAGACCGCCAGGAACGGGATACCGGCCAGCAAAAACGCCGTCGGCGCGGCCAGCACATTCAGCAATGTTCGCAACGGCACTCCTGCGCCGTATACCGTCGCCAGCGTCGTGCCCGCCAGCACCAGCGGGCCGATGCTCAACGGCGGCAACACCAAGGTCAGCATCAGCAGAGTCACCGCTGGCAACAGTTTCTCGGCCGGATGCCGGTCGCGCCAGCGGTTGGTCCAGGCGTGGTGGTCAATCGCCAGCATCAACGCTGTCCTGTTGACGTCGCTGGGACTGCCCGCGCCTGAAACCCAGGTAGTAGCCCAGCACACCTGCGCCCAAGGCTGCTTGCAGGGCGAACAATCCGCTCGCGATTTCGGCGGGCGGCTCCCAGATAAATCCGAACCAGGGTTGATAATCCGGCTGGATAGCGGCCACCACTTCCATCGCCTGACCATCCGATCCGGCAAACTCAGCCCCTTCACGGCGGCTACCAATCAGCACCGAACCAACCACCAGAATCCCCGCCAGAAGTAGCAACCAGACGTTTTGCGCTTTCATGAGCGAGCCTCCGCAGCCAGGGTTTCTGGTAGGAACTTGAGTCTTTGCAGTTCGTCGCTGCTGTATTCCCGAAGGAAATTGACAATCACCACTGTCAGTAACCCCTCGACCACGGCCAGCGGTAACTGGGTGGGCGCGAACACACCAACGAACTTGATGAATGACCCCAGGATCCCACTGGCAGGATCAGGGAAAGCCAGCGCCAGTTGTCCTGCGGTCACGGTATACGTCGCCAGATCGCCCAGCATCGCCGCCAGAAACACGCTCACCGCCAGCGGCGCATTCAACCATTGCGTCCCGCGGAGTAACCCATAGGCAACCCAGGGGCCGACAACCGCCATCGAAAATACATTCGCGCCCAAGGTGGTGATGCCCCCATGCGCCAACAGGAGCGCCTGAAATGCCAGCACGATGGTTCCCAACAACGCCATCACCGAGGGGCCGAACAGGATCGCCCCCAGGCCGGTGCCAGTGGCATGGGAGCAACTGCCGGTCACCGACGGCAGCTTGAGCGCCGAAATCACGAAGGCGAATGCGCCCGACGCCGCCAGCAACAGTTTAGTTTGCGGCTGATCGTGCATCAGGCGGTTGACGCGACGGGCGCTGACGATGACGAACGGTAAGGAAACCGCAGTCCACGCGGCGGCGTGTAGCGGCGGCAAAAACCCTTCAGCGATATGCATGACAATGACCTCCCCGGCGATGAGCGGCACGATCGAGGGAGGTCGTCCGGAAGCGCGGTCAACGCGAACCGCGGTGGCGGCAATCCTGCGCGTTGGCTGGAAACGGTCGGCAACCCCGGAACACCCCGCCCGGAATTAAACGGAAATCCGACATCGGCAGGTCTCCTGGCTCACAGGTCTTCGTCGCTCGCCCAGCCTTCCCAGCCTTTTCGGCCAGTGGCGTGCGGGGGGCACGACTCGCTGTTCACAGTTGCGGGGGCAGCCCTGGAATTGGCGACCTCAAAGCCGCCGCACCAGATTCCCTTTTCATTCCCTCCGGCGAACGCCATCGGGAAAACCTTGTCGTTAATACAGTGATACTAGCGCCCGGCCGGCGAAGGCGTCAACTTTGCCACGACCCGCGCATGCGCGACGACGCTTCTCCAACATGACTTTCTAATCAATGACCTATCCTGAGTGTTGCGCGTACCTTGAATTTGCCAATGGTGCGGCGCACAATAATCAACAAGCCTTGCAAGGTCAATCATCTTGCGTGTCGCTCGCAACCTCTCACAAAACCGTCGCGGATCACCACGTTCATGAACCAGAAACGCCTGCTGATCGTTGACGATGAACCCGGATTTGGCGAATTCGTTCGCCAAGTTGCCTTGGCGCTCGGCTATCAAGTCACGGTCACCACCAGCGGCCACGAGTTCCAAAAACACTATACTACGGTCCAACCGACCCTGATCGTCCTTGACATGGTCATGCCGGACATCGACGGCAACGAACTACTGCTCTGGCTGCTTGAACAGGGCTACGCGACCGATCTGATCATCACCACGGGCTTCAGCCCGGATTACGCCCAGGACGCGAAAACGTTGGCCGAGTTCAAGGGCCTGCGCGCGGTGACCACCTTGGTCAAGCCCGTAAGTTTAGCCAGGTTGCGGGCGGTTCTCGGCGACCGGGAGCACGAATGATATCGCCACGCGCGCGCTCGGTACTGATGTTGCTGGTCGCGCTGCTCGCCGCGGGAACGTTCCGCGCCACTGGCGCCCAGCCCGCCCCGCCATCTTCCGAAACCGCCGGGACAGTTGACGCCGCCGTGATTTCCGGGCAAATCGAAGCCTTCGCTCGGGATTTGGAACGCCTGCGCCGTTTCATGGGCGCACCCAAAGCCGGCGAACTGGATATCGGCATTCGCAGCGCCATCCCCCGCGATCTGTATTTTCAAACGCTGACGCTGTGGCAACAAACCGACCGGCTGTTATTTGAAATCATGCGGGTACATGCCAACCCACCCCCCGCGCCCGCAGGCGCCATCGACCTTCGGGACGCTCTCGCAACGCTTCAGGACGCCAACCAGATTCTCCAGCAGGTGATGCGGGAATTGCGGATTGCCCCTACCGCCGAACCCCCGCCCACACCCCTGCCTGGGGGAAAAGCCACCCTGGCCGACAGCTTCATCGCCACTCTGGACCTTACCCGCCAACTGGATTTGCTGGTGGAACGGCATATCGCGCCCCGCGATGTCTACCGGGAGGTGACGCTGGCAGTCGCCTACGCGGCCCGCCTGCTGGCCCGTTATGCCGAAGCGACCCGGCTGCCGGCGGAACCGTCCTTTGAGCCGGGCCAGCAACCCGGCGACGTTTATCGCAGGCTGATCGGGTGCCTGCAAAGCATCGCCCGCATCTTCGCCACGCTGGGACTGCCCGTCCTCCAGATCGACACGAGCCAGACTGACGTGGCCAACCTGAGACCGGGCGACGTGTTTCTGGTCGCGTCCATGATCGTGTCCCAACTGGATTTTTTATACCAACGCCTCGATAGCGCCAAGGCGCGGCCCCAAGCCACTTATCCGGGATTCAAATTCCCGTCGCATACCTATCAGCGCGCCGGCATCCTGCAAGCGCAATTGACGCAGATCGAACGCTTTCTCGCGACCGACCGAGCGGCATCCGGGGAGAGCCATGAACCCGCCGCCCCGGAACGCTGAGCGCGCCCCGCAACGGCGTCCGCTCGACCGCCAACTGCTGTTTTCGCATCTCTCGGTGGCCGTTATCGGGCTGGCCATGCTGTGCATCACCCTGATCGCCACCTACGATCTACGCACCAGAGTCATCCTGTTAGCCAATGAAAGCGGACCCCTGGCGCAGGCATCGTTCCAGGTGCTCGCCGGCGTGCGGCACTCGCTCGACAGCCTGCGTGGCTGGGTCAGCCTGGGCGACCCGCGATTCCTGGATGACTGGCGCGCGGCCTGGGACGAGGATATATGGCCGGCGCTCGGCCTGTTAACCGCCTGCCAGAACCTTCTCCAGCAAACCTGCAACCCGGAACGCTTGCGGGACCTTCGGGCGCTGCTCGCCGACTTGCAGGCATCCCAGTGGTGGGTACAGGATGTGGCCCACACGCCGGGCAACGAACCGGCCCGGGTTCTCTATCTGTTCGACATCGAACCGGGCGCGGCGGAATTGCATTCCCTGATCGCCGCGCTGTTCCAGGAAGAAGAGGAACAGAGCGGCAGCGCCGAACGAAAAACCCTCCTCGTACAGTTCGTGGAAATACAGAAGGCTTTTTTCACCGTCCATTTACTGCTGCGGGATGTCCTGGGAGCCAGCGGCTTAAGTTATGCGAACCGGCTTCAAGAGCAATTGGACACCATCCAGGCCAAGGTAGCGCAAATCGCTGCAAGCCCTCTGCCGACCGCCGAGCAACACCGGCTGTTGAGCCTGTTCCAGAACGAACTACGGGCTTTCACCGGGTTCGCCCAGGAGGTGATTCGCCTACGCCGGTCGGATGGTTGGAATATCGCGCTGCATACGATGGCGGTGGAAACGGATCCCCTGGCCAACCGGGCGATAACGCTGGCGGCCGAGATCGCGGCGGATTCCAGGGTGCGCCTGGAACGCGAAGCCAAAGCCGCGCGGGCCGCCAGCGCCATCACCGTCTGGAATCTGGTCGTGATGATCCTGACGATGGTGGTGGTCGCTTACGGCATGTCCAGAAAACGCGCCCGCGCCCTGGCCAAACCGATCACCGCCCTGGCGGAGGCGACCCGGCAACTGGCGGCCGGACGCCTGCACGAGGATATTCCCATCAGCGGCAACGACGAACTCGCCGAACTCACCCGCTCGTTCAATACCATGCGGGCCTCGCTGCAACAGGCGCAAGCGGAATCGCGCGAAGCCAACATCCTGCTCGAGCAGCGGGTCGGCCAACGCACCACCCAGTTGGCGGCGATCAATCGATCTCTCACTCGGGAAATCGCGGAACGCAACCAGGCCGATCACGCCTTGCGGGAAAGTGAAGCGCGGCTGCGCGCCATGGCCCAGGCTATTCCCGATCTGGTGTTTGTGGTCGACGAGGAGGGCCGCTACCGCGAAATCCTGGCGGCGGGCCTGGATCGGATCGTGATCGGCAATACCCCCATCCGGGGAAAACTTCTGAGCGAGATTCACTCTCCGGACATGGCGAAATTTTTTCTCGACATCATCCACCGGGCCTTGAAAACCCAGCAAATCCAGGTCGCCGAATACGAACTCACCACCGCCTCGGGACGGCGCTGGTTCGAATCGCGCACCACGCCACTGGACGTTCGGTTCGCCGATCAGTCCCCTGTTACAACCGTCCATCCTCAGGGGAATCTGTTCGGTCCACCGGATTTGCGGCGATTCACCGCCAAATCCGCCGCCATCGTGATCGTTCGCGACATTACCCAGCGCAAGCAGGCCGAGGCGCAACTCCGACAAGCACAGAAAATGGAGGCCATCGGCCAGCTCACCGGTGGCATCGCCCACGATTTCAACAATCTGCTGGCCGTCATCATGGGCAATCTGGAACTGTTGCACGAGCAACTGACGACTCAACCCCAGTTGCACGAACTCGCACAGCAGGCATTGAGCGCCGTGGGTCGGGGCGCAAATCTGACCCAGCGGTTGCTGGCGTTCTCGCGCCGCCAACCCTTGCTGGCGCAACCAACCGACCTGAACAAGCTGGTGCTGGGGATGCTCGATCTGGTGCGACGCACGCTGGGCGCCAACATCCGGATCGATACGGCGCTGGCCATCGATCTGGAGCAGACGTCGGTCGATCCGGCCCAGTTCGAAAACGCCTTGCTCAATCTGGTGATCAACGCCCGCGACGCCATGCCACGCGGCGGCAGGCTCGCACTGGAAACCGCCAACATTGTGATCGAAGCGGATGAGGCCGCAACACAGGCTGAAGTACGGCCCGGACCGTATGTCATGCTGGCGGTCAGCGATACCGGCGTGGGCATGGCCCCCGAGTTGCTGGAACGCGTCTTCGAGCCGTTCTTCACCACCAAGGAAACCGGCAAGGGCAGCGGTCTGGGACTCAGCATGGTCTACGGGCTGGTCAAGCAATCCGACGGCCATATCACGATCCATAGCGAACCTGGCCATGGCGCCACGGTTCGGCTGTATCTGCCCCAGATGAAGAAGACTCCGGCGCGAGCGACGACGGAACCGCACACGGTTGACACCCCGATCCGGGGTCTGGACGAAACTATCCTGGTGGTCGAAGACGATGCTGATGTCCGGCTATTCGCCGTCAATGCCTTGCGGGGCCTGGGTTACGCCCCCCTGCAGGCGGCTGATGCCGCGACCGCGTTGCGGATGCTGGAAACCACACCCCAAATCGCCCTGCTGTTCACCGATATCGTCATGCCGGGCGAGATGGACGGCGTCCAGTTGGCCGCCGAGGCGAAACGTCGTTACCCCGGCTTGCGCGTGCTATTCACCTCGGGCTACACCGAACATACCCTCATCGGCAACGGCCAACTCACGGAAGCCACTGAAGTGCTAATCAAACCTTATCGGAAGGCCGATCTGGGCCGGAAATTGCGAGCGCTATTGGGCCGGAGCGAAATGGACGTTGATTAGCCAGCTCAGCAAGCATATTTTTATATGCGGCGGGCGATCATCCATCGCCCGCATCCATATCACAGCGAACATTTCCAAGGAGGTTTTTTCATGCCACTAACCAATCGTCTCGCCGCCGAATTCATCGGCACCCTCTGGCTGGTGCTGGGGGGCTGCGGCAGCGCCGTGCTGGCCGCCGCTTTCCCGAGCGGCGATCCCACCAATCCTTTCGGCATTGCCTTCGTCGGGGTGTCGCTGGCCTTCGGTCTGACGGTGCTCACCATGGCCTACGCCATCGGCCACATCTCCGGCTGCCATCTAAATCCAGCGGTTTCGGTCGGACTGTGGGCCGGCGGCCGCTTCCCGGCCTCCGACCTGGTCCCCTACATCATCGCCCAAGTGCTCGGCGGTCTCGCCGGCGCAGCCATCATCTATCTGATCGCCACGGGAAAGCCGGGGTTTGACGTGGTCGCCAGCGGCTTTGCCGCCAACGGCTTCGGCGAGCACTCGCCAGGCAAATACGGGATGAACGCCGCGATTGTTTCCGAGATTGCAATGACCTTCATGTTCCTGATCGTCATCCTGGGTTCGACCCACAAGAACACGCCGACCGGGTTCGCTCCCATCGCCATCGGTCTGTGCCTGACGTTGATCCACCTGATCAGCATCCCGGTCACCAACACCTCGGTCAACCCGGCGCGCAGCACCAGCCAGGCGATTTTCGTCGGCGGCTGGGCCTTGCAACAATTATGGCTGTTCTGGGTCATGCCGATCGTCGGCGCGGCGCTGGCTGGCTTCTTCCACCGCTGGATGGCGGACGACAATCCGTAAAGCTGTAACAGTCGATGAAGGGCGCGTTCCGACGCGCCCTTATTTATTTAGCGGAATGCTCAACAATCGGCGACCGGGTTTGTACAATGCGATCCAACTGCATTCGCCAACCCAATAGACGCCATTCCCAATGACCCAGCCGCTGACTTCGCCGCCCGCCGTCCTGCTAATCGGCCATGGCACCCGCCTTGCCGCTGGTG
>WBZP01004695.1_pt1 | contig 14141 bp, 9 predicted proteins | sample 5204301 | NCBI WGS metagenome assembly WBZP01 (sample SAMN12412401, study PRJNA552823) | activated sludge metagenome | isolation source: activated sludge from nitrification reactor of wastewater treatment plant... | place: USA: Pennsylvania | collected 2017 | reverse complement strand
TGTGGTCGAGAAAGCCTTCGTCGGCGACGGCATCTGACTGGAAAACAAAGCCTCCAAAACAAAAACCGCGCCAGATCGCTCTGGCGCGGTTTTCATCTGGCCAGGTGGCCCGGCATTACATGCCGAGCGCTTTCTTGATCTGGTCGAGGGTCGACTGAACCAGCGACGGATCGGCCTTGGCGCCACTCGGAGCCCGCAGCAGCTTGAGACACTCGCGAATCTGCCCAAAATCGGCTCGACACGCAGCCAGATCGTCGAGGCTGTGCAGCTGATTGACGACGCGAACGGCCAGTCCGCCGAGGATCGTGGCCCGCTCGGCTGACTTGTCCGCCAGCTCGGCAGCGTGGCTTGCCAGGTGATGAAGTACCGTCGACAAGCGGTCGCGGGCCTGGGTAAGCTCGACGGCGAGGCGCTCGGGTCGATAGGCGGCTGCGATGCCCTCAATCGGTCGTCCCTCCTCGGCGCGCTGACGATGCAGCAGGCACAGCACCTCGACGAGGCCACCGTCACCACCACCGCTGCTGGCAAAGCCAAGCTCGGTGAGCAGCGCTTCCATTGTCTCGCCGAAATCGGCAGCATCAGCGACGGAAGATGGCTGTTCGAGCGCGCTGAGCACCAGCTCTTCGCAGGTGTCACGCAGTCGCTGGGCCGCGCCATCTTCGTCGAGCAATGAGAACTCTGGGTCCAGACCGATCTGTTGAGAATATCGACGGAGCAGCGACGCAGCAAAGGAATGAAACGTACTGATCGTCGCGCCACCGAGAGAAGCCAACACCTGCTCCCAGGCACTGGCATCGGGAAGTTTGACTCCCAATCTCTCGGCACTCTCGACGAGAGCGGGCTCACTTTCACGGAGGGCGGCGGCGGGACTCTCGGGGCTTTCCTCGGCCAGGCGACGACAGATCGTGGTGACTCGGCCAGTGAGCCGCTCGCGCATCTCGGCGGCGGCCTTTTCGGTAAACGTCAGCGCGCAGATCTGCGAAGGCGGGATGGCTCGACGATGAGCGGTAACTCCAGCAACGAGGTGCAGATACTGTGTCAGCAGCGCGTGGGTCTTGCCGGTTCCCGCGCCCGCTTGCACCACTCGGTCGTGTGATAGCAAAAAGCGATCGGGCCCGCTCATCGGTTGTCTCCGTCGAGAAAATCGGGGGTCGGTGACAGGCGGCTCGGGGCGCTGACCTGGCTGGGCTGGCTGACCGAGCTTTGGGCGCTTTCGTCGGAGTCGCTGGTCGGGTCGAGTGGTACAGCGTCGAGAGGCGCGGCGCTGATGCGGCAGACGCTCTCTAGCCCGCAGCCTTCGCAGGTTCGCGGCGTCACGGCGAAGTCTCCGTCGCGCAAGCGGCGCCACAGGCGATAGGCGACCTCAGCGACGTTGCCGTCGGGGTTGCGCAGTCGTACCACCGGATCAAGCGAGGTCATGTCGGGATCATCGAGCGGCCCCGTCACCCGACCTTGGCGCAGCGAGTAGTAGCGGGCGATGACGTGCGTCGGTGGTTGATCGGCCCAAAGCTGCGGATCGGCTCGCAGCGCAGCGACGTAAAGCGGCAGCTGAAACGAGGTCGTGAGCAGCTTTTTGTCGAGCTGCGCCTGATAGCGCTCGCGTCGGCCCGCTTTGTAGTCGAGCACCAGCGCCTTGCCAGCCCCGAGGTCAACGCGATCGATGATTCCGTGGATGTGCAGCGCCATCCGCCCTTCGTCTCCTTGCGCCGCTGCGATCGCGAGTGGCCCGAACTTCCACTCGAACAGCGACGGGAGACACCCGGGCTCCAGCGGCTGCTTCGACTCGTGCTCGATGAGCCGCCACAGCTCGCGACGGAGGCGGCCCACTTTCACGTTGAGCAGCTCGGGATGGCCGATGTGCTCTCGACGGACAAAGTCGGCCAGGACCGCTTCAATCGCGCGCTGCAGTGCTGCCCGATCCTCGTCGTCGGCGTGGAGAGGCAGGCGATCGTGCGCTTTGCGATCTTTGAAGAACACCTCCAGCACCGCGTGGTGAAGCCGTCCCGAGGCCAGCGGGTCAAGCTCCTCGCCGCCTTCCCCCAGTGGACGAATTCCGAGCACGCGCCGCGCAAAAAAGCGAAACGGACAGCGCGCAAAGTCTTCCAGCACCGACGCCGACAGCGGATGTCTGGGACTGCCCGGCAGGCGCGGCTGAAGTACACCAATCAGTCCTTCGTCGAGCAGTCGTCCGACAAACGGGTGACTGTACTGACTTGCAGCCTCGGCGTCGGCAAAGACGGAAGAGAAAAAGCGACTGCGCAGCTCTTCGATTCGCACGACCGCCCCAATCCGCGCCGCCCGGGGACGATCGCGACGGGTCAGCGCCGACAGCAGAGCGGGCTGACTCTGCGATCGCTGCCACAGCTCGGCGGGATGAGAGGCTAGGTTCCCAATTGCCGGCTGACTTGGCACGGGACGCTCGGGCCAGGCTGCGGCATGGATGACCTCATCGATGAACAGCGAGCGGGCGACGGGGCGACCCTCCTCGTCCGCCAGCGGCCAGAACAGGTGCGCATGCGCGGTGTGGGCCAGCGCAACCGCCAGCTTGAGCGGCTCGGCGTCGGTGACAAGCTGCGCTTGCGGCCACAGGGGACGATCGGCCAGTCGATCGAGCTGGCGACGATCGTCATCGGGCAAAAGCGAGTCCTCCGGGCGATAGGTCGGCAGCTCACCCTCGATGAGTCCGGCAATCAGCAGATGATCAAACGTTAGCGGCGGAACATCGGCCAGCTCACCAAGGCGCACGGCCTGCGGACGATGTCCCAGCAGCAGCTCGTCGCACAGTCGAGTCAGGGCCTGTTTGAGCAGGGCGGCAAACTCTCGCTGCGACAGCGGCTCAGCGGCCAGACCAACGCGACGGGCCCACAGGGGCAGATCGGACAGCGCATGCCCGAGCAGCTCGACGGCGACATAGTCACGCTCACGCGCCGCCAGCACCTGCGTCACCAGCTCGGCGGTGCCCGACTCTTCACCCAGCGGCAGCGTCGGAAACTTCGTGGCCAGCTCAAAAAAGTGCAAGCGAGTCAGCAGCCGCTGCAGGGCCCGAGCGTGCTCCGACAGTGACGCGCTCTGGGGCAGGCTGGTCAGCTCGCGCAGCGCCAAATCGGCCTGCTCCGCGACGAAAGGTAGGTGCGGAAAGCGGGTCTTTGTCTCGCCCTCCTCCCCGACCTGCGTGCCCAGCCAGGTCCGCAGCCGGGTCAGACCCCACGTCGGATCTTGCAGACTCGCAGCGTCCCAAAGCTCTGCGTCGCTGGTCGAGGAAACCTGAGGCCGACGCAGACTACGGACCCCGGCGGCGCGCAGGGCCTGGGCCAGCAGCCACGGCTGGGCCCCGAGCGGTCCCGGAAATCGCAGGTAGCGACTGCTGAGCAGCTGAATCAGACCTTCTCGAGGCAGACCGAGCGCGAGAACCTCGAAGAGCTGGCTCACCAGTCGCAGTGGCGGCGGCAGCTCGACGGGGCGTGGGCGAGTTCCGGCCACCCCACCTTGCAGCGGCGTCGTCGCAACTCCGGCCCGCAGCAGAGCCGTCGACAGTCTCTCTCGTCGCTCGGGAGACTCCGCAACTACGGCAATTCGCTCGGGACAGACCCCGCGTGACAGCAGTGAGAGTACGCACTCGGCAACGGCCTGGGCCTCGGCATGTGGGGAGGTCTGCGGACGCAACGTCAACCGCTCGGACAGCTCGGAGTGGTGGACCCAGGCGGTGCTGCCGCGAGGACGAAACAGCCCCCGCACAAAGCGCGCCCATGGTCCCTCGTCGGTGGCCAGCGGGCCCAGCGGACAGCTCTGCTCTTCAAGAGCCAGCTCGTGCTTGCGATACAGCCCGTCGAGAAGCGGCTTCAGTGCTCGCTGCAGCGCCGGGCGATCTTCCACCGATGGCAGCAGCAGCCGCACCGGACGCTCGGGTCGTGCCAGTAGATCCAGGCCCCAAAGCCACGCCGGCAGCGACGGTGTTCCCACGTGACCGATGGTGAGGTGCAGCCCTTCGATCTCGATCGCCTCGGCGCCCGCCACCGACGGGTGAGACTCGATTCGCCGCAGCCCTTCTTGAAACAGCCGCGCCTCGCTGACCGTACGCTTGCCAAACGTCTCCTGGGCATACGCGCACAGCCGACCCACCTCTGCAATGCGCGCGGCCTGCCCCAGCTTGTGAGGATCAGCTTCCGCTTGGTCGGAGAGTCGTCGGCTCCAGCGCGCCAGCTGGCTTGGAGACACCGCCCCGGCCTCCGCAGCCGCGACCAGTCGTCCTACCGCTCGGGTCAGCCCAGCACTGTCCCTGCGGCCCGCGCCCCGGCTTGCTTCTTTGGCAACCCAGTGGTCCCGCAAGACCTCGCCGAGCAGTCCCAGCCGCTTGGCACGCAGCTCCGCCGGAGCACTCTGCATCGCCAGGTCATACAGAGACTCGCGCCGAGCCGCTGCTGTGCCTGCGTCCATCGTGCTGCCTGGTTCCGATTCCGCAGCGACCGGCATCGGGTCGCGCAAGGTGGTGAGTCGAAGCACCGCCGCTGCATACCACAGCCCGCCTGATGCCGGTGACTCGTCGGAAAGGACGGCCTAGTAGATAATCTGGCAAGATCTACGGTACGATGGCCACTTGTGCTGGAGACTCTGAACATGACCCGAGGTAAGGGGTTGCGATATTCGTCGTGGGTGGCGTATGGAGCGTTGGCTGCGCTCCTCTCGCAAGGTGGTCCGTCCGAGGTGTCGGCGGCGCCTCCGCCCCGACCGGCGGCAAGAGCAGCTGCGGGGCAAGCGGGCGCAGCAGCGAAGCCTGGCCTGAAGGCGGCAGCAGCAGCGACGGCAGGACCCAAGCTGATCTTGCTGATCGTCGCCGACCAGTTCCGCGCCGACAACCTGACGCGCTGGGGACACTTGCTCAGTGAAGGCGGACTCAAGCGGTTGCTCCGGGAAGGCGCCCGGGCCATCGGTCGATACGGTCAGCAGAACACCTACACCGGGCCCGGCCACGCGCTGATTGCCACCGGCTCGTACGGCTATCTCAACGGAATTACCCAGAACAAGTTTTGGAATCGCCAGGCCGGACGAGCCGAGTCGATGCTCTACGACGGCAACGTCAAAATCCTCGGCGAAAAAGAGCTGTCGCTCGAAGATGACAGCTCGCCTCGCAACCTCATCGGCAGCACGGTCTTCGACGAGCTTCGCTTCGCCAGCAAAGACAGCAAGGTGGTGTCGGTGTCGCTCAAGGCACGTGGCGCCATTCTCCTCGGCGGTCACACCGGCCAGGCCTACTGGTTTTCCGACCAGAGCGGCGAGATGACCACGTCGACGTTTTACAGCAATGACACCAGCGAGTGGGTCAAGCGCTGGAACAGCGGCAAGCTGGCCGACAAGCTGTTCGGCAAGGTCTGGGACCGCCTGCTGCCCGAGTCGGTGTACACCAACATTGATGCTTCGCCGCACGAGGCCGACCTCAAGGGCCTGGGCCGCGTCTTTCCGCATCCCACCAACGCCAAACAGCAAGCGCCCGGCCCCGGCTACTACGAGTCGATCAACTACACACCGACGGGACTTGAGATCCAGATGGACTTCGCCCGGGCGGCCATCGACGGTGAGCAGCTCGGTCAGCGCGGTGTGACCGATGCCTTGGCGATCTCGGTGAGCGGGACGGATCTGGCGGGACACCTGTTTGGGCCGTACAGCCATGAGTACCAAGACATGGTCCTGCGCTTCGATCGGGCCGTCGAGAAGCTCCTTCAAGATCTGGAAAAGAAGTTCAAGCCGGGCGAGCTGGTGGTGGCGTTTACCGCCGACCACGGTGCCGCGCCGATTCCCGAGGAAGCGATGCAGAAGAGCTTGCTCGCCGGGCGGGTGCGCAAAGGCATCGTCAAAGACACAGTCCAAAAGGCACTGTCGCAGTTCTACTCGATTCAAGGCGAGTGGGTGGCGGCGCTGGAAGATCCGAGCATCTACATCTCGCCCAAGATGATTGCCCAGGCCAAGGCCGATCCGGCACAGGTCGAGGAAGTGGCCGGGCGGGCCGTGCTCGAGATTCCCGGCGTCATGGGCTACTACACCCGCACTCAGCTGATGCGTGGCTGGATGCCACCGACAGAAGTCTCGACGGCGGTGGTGCGAAGCTACTTCCCGTCGCGAGGCGGCGAGCTGGTGCTGGTGATGGCGCCCTTTTACTTTTGGGGCAAGTACGGCGAAAAGGAGCAGGGAACCTCGCACGGGTCGTTTTATCGCTACGATACCGAGGTGCCGATGGTGTTCTGGGGCCAGCCGTTTAACCCCGGCGAGTATGGCGTGATCGATCAGATCGACTTCGCCGCGACGCTGGCTCATGCCATTCGGGTGACGCCACCGGCTGCTTGTCTTGGGCGCCCGGTGATGCCGATGCTCAAGCAGCGTACGCCGTAGTGAGGGCTCGCAAGGGGGCTGAAATGCGCGACACACCTTGGCGTCCGACGCTGTCACGGCTGGGTGTGCTGATTGGCGTCCTGCTGGTCGGCGTGGGGTCGCCGGCTGTGGCCAAGAAGAAAAAAGGGCCTGACCCGGTTCAGCAAGACCCGATGGACACCGAGGCCAATCCCCAGCCGCTGGTGAATCCGACCGGTACTGGCACGACCGGGGGAAGTGGATCGGGCGGCGCTGCGAGCTCGGGCGGCGGCACGACAGCCTCGGGCGGTGGCGCTGGAACGGCCAGTGGCGGCGCAGCCGGCGGCAGCAGCTCGGCGAGTGGTGGCAGCGGGGGTGGTGGCAGCACTGGCTCGTCGACCAAGCTCGGACGCTACATGGTCAGCCTCAAGGTCGGGGCCGCGCCGTGTATCTACTTCAGCGGTGGCTGCGGCTTTCTACACCAAGGACTGGCTGGCATCGAGTTTGCGTGGGCCTTCACCCAGTCAGCAAATGCCTACCTGATTGTGCCGCCGCAGGTTCAGTTTCGGGCAAACCAAGGCACATTGATGGTGCCAGTTGGGATTCAGTACGACATTGGGCTGCCAGTGCCAAACCTCTACATTTATCCTCGGCTCAGCGTCGGGTACGCCGTAGCCATGGCCGGGGCCGCCGGCAGCGTCATTGCCGACCACTTTGGCGTCGTGATTCCCGAGGTCGGGCTCAAGTACGTCTTTTTGGGTCGCTATCACCTCGGCGGTGAGCTGGTCAGCGTGCCGGTGCTCTTCAACGAGCGCTCCGTCGTCGCCCACTACCGCATCGCGCTGTCGTTCGGCGTCAGCTTCTAGGTCACCGGGCAGTCGCAGTCTTCGCAGCCGGGCCGCTGCTGGCGCTTGACCGGGCTAAAGACTGGCTCTCGCGCTTCTCGTCCGTCGCCGCGAATGCCTGCCGCAGACATCAGCTTGCTGACTCGTCCTGTGCCCGGCGGCTCTTTGGCGTCGGGGATACAGGCACACAGCTCACCGCAGCGCTCGCGCACCGTCCCCAGCGACTCCAGAGACTCTAGCACCGCGCCACACTCACACTGGTACTCGTAGATCGGCATGTTGGGAACGTAACTGCGCCGCGCCGGCTGTCAATCACTAGCTGCGTTTGGTAACCGTCAGCCACTGTAGACCCAAAAACGCTTGCGCAGCGGCCCTGGCTTCGGCGATAAGCTCGTCGCTGTGATCGCGCTTGGCGGCATCCGGAAGCTGCACCTGGACCCCACGAAACCGCCGGTTCTCGACGGAATTTCGCTGAAAATTGCCCAGGGAGAAACCTGCGGGCTGTGCGGCCCCGGTGCGTCGGGAAAGAGCCTCCTGCTCAAGATCATCTGCGGCCTGGTTCGTCCCGAGAGTGGCACGGTGGAGGTGGCGGGCGCCGACCTCTTTGACTCTACTGCCGACGAGCTGCGCAAGGTGCAGTCCCAGATCGGCTATCTGTTTCAAAACAACGCGCTGTTTGACTCGATGACGGTGTTTGAAAATGTCGCCTTTCCGCTGCGTCAGCGCGCCCGACTGCAGCACGAGTCCATCGAAGAAGCGGCGCTGGCCGAGCGAGTCGGTGAGGCCCTGCGCGGTGTTGGACTGGCTACACACATCGGGAAAATGCCGTCACAGCTGTCTGGTGGGCAGCGCAAGCGGGTGGCGCTGGCTCGGGCGGTGGTGGCGCGTCCGCCGCTCTTGATCTACGACGAGCCGACGGCAGGACTCGATCCGGTGACGACGGCGAAGGTCTACGACTTGCTTGCCGCCGAGCGAGAGCTGATGCAGAGCACGACGCTGATTGTCTCGAGCGACCTTGACGCCCTGCGCCGCTTTGCGAGTCGGATGCTGATGATCTATCGCGGCACCCTGTGTTACGACGGGCCAGCGGCGGAAATGGCAGACAGTCCAAACCCGGTGGTGCGCCAGTTCGTTCGCGGCGAGCTTGAGGGACCGTTATGACGCGGGCTCTGCTGGCGCTGGGCACGGTGGTGCTGTCGCTGTGTCGCGAGATCGGCGGCATGGCGCTGCTCGGCTGTTACACCTTGTTCGAGCTGATTCGGGGTCGCTGCGACGGACGAGAGCTGGTACGCAACCTCTACAAGATGGGCGTGGTGTCGGTGCCGATTGTGTCGCTGACGGCGCTGTTTACCGGCGGCACGATGGTCATTCAGTCGGGTATTTTCGTGCAGCGCTTTCAGGCCTATGGACTGCTCGGCTGGGGGACGGGTTACGCGGTGCTGCGAGAGGTCGGGCCGATCTTGATTGGGCTGATGTTCTCGGGTCGCGTCGGGGCCAACAACGCCGCTGATCTGGGCTCGATGGTGGTGACCGAGCAGGTTGACGGCCTGCGGGCGCTCGCGATCGAGCCGATCCCGTTTCTGATCGTGCCGAGGGTGTTGGCGATGATCCTGGCGATGTTCTGTCTGCTCGTGCTCGGGGATGCGGTGGCGATTGCCGGCGGGATGGTCTTTGGCAAGCTGCTGCTCGGCGTCGATTTCGCGTCGTTTTATGCCAGCTTCGTCGATGCCATCAAGCTGTGGGACCTGACGGTGGGCCTGCTCAAAGGGACGTTTTTTGCCCTGATGATTGCGCTGACCTCGTGTCACTACGGGCTTGCCGTCAAGGGCGGCGCGGTTGGGGTCGGTCATGCCGTCAATGATGCGGTGGTGGCGGCGGCGCTGCTTATCATGGTGTCCGACGACATCTGGACGATGGTGCTAAGGTGACGACCCAGCGCGCGACGAGCGAACCCAAAACGTACCTTGGGCACCATGCTTTCGACGGAGCCCGCGAGCTGGGCCGAATCGCAGCGCTGACCTTCCTGGGGGCCCTGCGCTCTCGTCGACCCAAGGGAGAGCTGGTCCGGCAGCTGTATCAGGTCGGCAATCGCTCGCTTTTGTTTGTGCTCGTTACGCTCGGCTTTACCGGCATGGTGCTGGTGTTCCAAAGCTGCCTGCAGCTGTCGAGAGTGACCGGCGATCTAAGCCAGGTCGGCGGCGAGTTTATCAAGTACCTCATTCACGAGTTCGGTCCGTCGCTGACCGCGATGATGCTCGCGACCCGCGTCGGGGCCGGAATTGCTGCCGAGGTCGGCTCGATGGTGGTGACCGAGCAGGTCGATGCGCTGCGCATGTGTGGTGTCGAGCCCGTCGAGTATTTGCTGGTGCCGCGCTTTTTGGCGACGCAGGTGATGACGCTGACGCTGGCGGTGTTCGGCGTGCTGTCGGCGGTGCTGATGGGCGCCTGGACCGCGCACCAGACCTTTCACGTGCCCTATTCGGTGTTTTTGGACATCAGCAAGGTCCGCTCCACCGACGTACTGACCGGCGTCATCAAGGCCCTGGCGTACGGCGCGGCGATTCCGATCGTCAGTGGCTTTTGTGGCCTGCGCACCCACGGCGGCTCCGAAGGTGTGGGCTGGGCGACCACCCGCGCGGTGGTTTCATCGTCGTTTGCGGTGATCGTGCTCGATTTTTTGATCTCGGCGCTGGCGCTTTTGACCTGGCAAGCGCACTGATGAAAGGACCGATGGCTCCGTCGAGCTAACGGACACACGGAGCCACAAGATTTCCTGCTGTCTGTTTTGCCCGAGCGGGCCGAGTGATGGATAATTTCCGTGGTGTTGGACAGGGAGATCGCAAGGTGCCTGATGAGACGCCGGAGCTGCGGATGAAGCGTTTTCTAAAATTGGGTGTGGTTGCCATGGCCGCCTGCTTGGCGCTGGCACTGACCATTTCGCGACGTGGGCCGGCGATGATGGTCGGTCTGGGTCGCACCATCGGCGCACCTTCCTCTGATCGGCGACCGTACGATCACAACCGGCTGACCACCTTCAATCAGACGCTGGGCCGGGTGCTAGAGGCGTACGTCGATCCCACCCGCGTCGATCCGAAGCAGATGCTGCTGTCGGCGCTCGACTCGATTCAGAAGCAGGTCGCCGAGGTCATGGTCGAGCCGTTCCCGGAGCAAAACCGCGTCGTCATCCACGTCGACACAGCGGTGCGGGAATTTAGCATCGAGCACGTCGACTCACCGTGGGCGATGGCGCCGAAGATGCAGGAGATCTACGACTTCATCATCCAGCACCTCTTGCCCGGTACCGATAGCGAGACGCTGCGCAACATCGAATACGCCGCCACCAACGGCATGCTGTCGACGCTGGACCCGCACTCGCTGCTGCTCGATCCGCAGACCTATCAAGAGATGAAAGTCTCGACGAGTGGACGGTTCGGCGGACTCGGGATCGTGATTCGGATTCTCAACGGCGCGCTGACGGTGGTGCGGCCGATGAAGGACACGCCGGCGTGGGACGCGGGGGTCCGTCGCAACGACCGCATCGTCAAGATCGACAAAGAGTGGACCGCCAACATGGCGCTCAACGACGCGGTGCAGAGGCTGCGTGGTGATCCCGATACCAAGGTCGAGGTCTGGTTCGAGCGCGACGGTGACAAGCAGACCCGCAAGATCACGCTCAAGCGGGCCGAGATTCGCGTCCAGACCATCACCTCGCGGCTGCTCCAGACGACGACGGGGCCGGTTGGGTACGTGCGGCTGTCCCAGTTTTCGCAAAAAAGCGACGACGAGCTGCGCCAAGCCCTGTCGGAGATGAGCAACAAGCAGCCGCTGCGGGGACTGGTGCTCGATCTGCGTCGTGATCCGGGTGGACTGCTCGACAAAGCGATCAAAGTGGCCGACGAGTTTCTGGAGTCGGGAACGATCGTGACCACCGTCGGATATGCCAACAAGCGGCGCGAGGAAACCCGGGCCGAGCCGGCGGAGCAGCCCCGCATTCCGATGGCCGTGCTGGTCGATGGACAGTCGGCGTCAGCGTCCGAGATCGTCGCTGGAGCGCTCAAGAACCTCGACCGCGCGGTCATCATCGGCAGTCGTACCTTCGGCAAAGGCTCGGTGCAGGTGCTGATGGACAACCCCGATGGCTCGGCGCTGAAGCTGACGATTGCGCAGTATCTGACCCCGGGCGACCTGTCGATTCAGTCGGTCGGCATCATGCCAGATATCGTTCTTGAGCCAATGTCAATCAAAAAAGACAACCTGGCGCTGTTTCGTACCTACAAGGGCACGCGGGAGCAAGATCTCGACGCGCACTTGACCTCGCAGAATGCCCGCGCCAACGAAAAGCCAGTCGAGACATTGCGCTACATCTGGGTCGATCCGACGAAGAAGACGCCGACCAAGGCCACCGGGGCGCTGCTCACCGATACCGACAAGAAGGGCGGGGCAGCCCAAGGGGAAGAGGACGAAGACGACGACGCGGCGCTTCCCGACGACGATGACAACTTCATCGAGGACTTCGACATCCAGTATGCTCGGGACCTCGTCGGATCGGTCCAGGGATACCGTCGCCGTGACATGCTCAGCTCGGCCAAGGACTTTTTTGTTCGTCGCCAAGCGAGTGAGCTGAGCCGGCTGATCGACTCGCTGCGCAAGCTGGGGATCGACTGGGCGCCGGTCGGCAGTCAAGCCTCCATGCCCGAGCTTACTGCGACGGTGACGACCGACAAGCCGGGACATCTGGCGCGGGCCGGTGAGACGATTCGCTTCACCGCCACCGTCACCAATCGTGGCCAAGGCAGCGCCGGGCAGGTGTGGGCGCAGCTCAAGAGCGACAACTTCCTGTACGAAGAGCGCGAGTTTGTGTTCGGTCGCATCGGGCCTGGTGAGACAAAGACGTGGTCGATTCCAGTGCGGGTGCCGAAAGACACGCTGCCGCGCCTCGATGTCGTGAAGGTGCAGTTTTTCGAGGAGCACGCCAAGGCGCCGCCCGCCCAGGTGCTGAAAGTGCAGCTGCAAGGCATGGAGCGGCCCCGCTTTGCGTATAGCTATCAGTTCATCGACGACGGAGCCGAGTCGAACCGCGACGGACTTTTGCAAAAAGGCGAGACGGTGCGGCTGCGCGTGCTCATCAAGAACACCGGACTTGGCAAGGCGGCCAAGCCGTTTGCGCTGCTCCACAACCGCTCCGGCGAAGGCGTGATGGTGAACAAGGGGCGCTACGAGCTGGAGGCGATGGCGCCCGGCGAGCAGCGCGCGATGGACTTTACCTTCGAGGTCAAGCCCGACTTTGGCGAGTCGATTGCCCGCGTCGAGCTGCAGGTGTGGGACTTTGCGCTACATGAAGGTGTGACCGACAAGCTGGCGTTTCCGATCGCCGAGACTCGTCCGAGCATTGAGGCGCGCAGCGGCACGGTGGTGACAAGCAAGGAGCTGACGGTGCGTACCGGCGCGTCGGCCAGCTCGGCAGAGGTCGGTCGGGTGGCGGCGGGGACTCGGTTCAAGGTAACTGGCCGGGTGGCCGAGTTTGTGCGCGTCGAGCTGGAGCCGAATCGACCGGGCTTTATTCCGTCGCAGCTCGTCAGTGAGGCCGTTCAGCCCGCCGAGATCAATCCCCAGGTCAGCTTGGTCTGGCAGGCGACGCCACCGCTGCTCGACGTGAAGGCGCCACTGTCCGTCGAGCAGCAGTCGCTGCGCCTGTCGGTGACGGCCCGCGACGATGAGCAGGTTCTCGACGGCTACGTGGTGGTGTCCAATCGCGTCTCCAAGATCGAGCACCGCAAGGTCTTTTATCGCAGCAACCGCAACGGTCCTCTCACCAAAGAGATGCAGTTCGAGGCCAACGTCCCGCTGTGGCCGGGCATCAACATTGTCACCGTCGTCGCTCGTCAGTCCGGGCAGGTGCAGTCGCTGCACACGATGGTAATCAACCGGCTTGGCGACGATCCGACCCGCACCGCCCAGGTCGCGCAGTAGATCCCGCCGGCCCGCAGTCAGCCCATGACCTGGACGCCTTCCATTCCGCTCAGCGACGAAGCTCGCGCGGTTCACGCCGCGTCGACGCCGATCGACCTACACACCGACACCATCAAGTTCATCAGCCGTGGCTATGATTTTTTGGCCGAGCACGATCCATCGTGGGCGGTCCGAGGCATCGGCGGTCACGTCGATCTACCGAGGCTGCGTGCCGGGCACATGGCCGGACTGTTTTTCGGGATCTGGACCTTTCCCAAGCCCGAGGTGGGCTGTCTCGCCGAGGCGCACCGGCAGCTGGATGCTCTGGAGAAAGCTGCCCAGGCGGGGGCCTTTCGACTGTGCCGGTCGGCGGACGAGATCCTGGCGGCACGGCAAGCCGGCGAGGTGGCGGGGCTGTGCGGCATCGAGGGTGCGCACTGTCTGGAGCGCGGCGAGCGAAGCCAAGTCGTGGTCGAGCGGCTGCTGTCGCTGGGCCGTCGCGGTGTGCGCTATCTGGGGCTGCTTCACTTTAGTAAAAATGCGCTTGGCTTCCCGGCGATGGGCTGGGGCCAGGACCCAAGCCAGGGTCTGACTGCGCTCGGCTGCGAGATCGTCGACGCCTGCCGCGAGTTTGGCATCTTGGTCGATCTGGCCCACATCAACCGCAAGGGCTTTTTCGACGTGGTGGCGCGCAAGCCTGGACCGCTGCTCGTCAGTCACACTGGCGTCGCTGGCGTGACTCCGCACTGGCGCAACATCGACGATGAGCAGGTTCGCGCCGTGGCGGACTCGGCGGGGGTGATCGGGGTCATCTTTGCGCCGCGCTTCCTCGGTCAAAGTGGACTTGCGGGCGTGGTGTCGCACCTTCTGCACCTGCTGAAGGTGGCGGGGGAAGACGCGGTCGCGCTGGGGTCGGACTGGGACGGCTTTGTTCGTCCCACCAAGGGGCTGGCGAGTCCCGCCGAGCTGCCGAACCTTACCGAGGCGCTGCTGCGCGCCGGCGTGCGG
>WBZP01003455.1_pt2 | contig 14145 bp, 12 predicted proteins | sample 5204301 | NCBI WGS metagenome assembly WBZP01 (sample SAMN12412401, study PRJNA552823) | activated sludge metagenome | isolation source: activated sludge from nitrification reactor of wastewater treatment plant... | place: USA: Pennsylvania | collected 2017 | reverse complement strand
CATTCACCGGGTTGCAGGTATTAAATCCCTCAGCTGGTTGCGGCAGTTCCCTGGTTGAGTTGAATTTTTCTACAGCTTCAATAATGTCATCCTTTTGAAGTCCCCGGGTAGCTTTTGCCAATTCCAGGATAGCTTCCTCATTCCCCTCACTATAGCATTCCCGAATCATCTGTTCCCGGATTTTAATAAACGGAAGATGCCCCTCTTCTCCAAACAACGCATGATCTGATGGCTCTCCTCCTTCGTACTCATCCTTCTGCTGTATTTTCTGAAGCGACTTTACTTTAAACGGGTTTTGTGGATTTGATGCTGTTGTAAAAACAGAAATCATCAACGGGTTTAACTGTTGTATATCGGCAAAGAACTTCTTAAGGTTATAAATATGTTCGATCACATCAGTTCCAATAATTGCATCTGGCATTTTTTTAAATGGAGACTGGTGCAAAACATCACTTCCTCCTTTGATATAATAATCTACCTGTAATTCCAGTTGTGCAGACAGGTTACGGGAAGCTGCTATAAATTTTTCATCAAGGTCATTGAGAGCTACTTGTCCAAACCCGCAATATTTGGCAAACAGCCCCAGCAAACCGTTCCCGGCCCCATAATCAATCAGCAGCATATCCTGCTTATGCTTACCGGTATGCAACATTAGCTTATTCAATACATCCGCATAAATAGAGAGGTAGTATTTTTTATGCTGAAGCAGGTGAATAAGGTAACGACGACAATACGATTCTGGTGAAACCGTTTCCGGTTTCACTGAATCCAGTTTCATCAAAAAACCACTGATATACTGATTAAAATTTTCCAGCTTATCCATAATCTTCGCAAAGGGCAATTTAATAAATATACACCGGCAACAAAAAACCCCCGCCAGCTTTCGCCAACGAAGGTTGTGAGAGAGAAACTATTTTACACTATTACCAGTTGCTTAACCTGATACCGAAGTTATAAGGCCTCATATCAAGGCTATGCTCATAAATCGACTTCGGACTGTAAGAACCGTAAAACTTAATGGAACCAAGGCCAATCTCTGCTATATATGAGAATTTGAATCTTTCAAGATCGTAATCTCCTTTATTTTTATCCTTACCACGTTCTTCACTCTTCTGCTTGTTACGCTGGCTGTAGAGATATCCTGCACTCACACCAAAACTCACGCTGAATGTAGGCTTATGATATCTTGGTGTGGTTGAAAAATTCAGCATTACCGGCACAGTAAGGTAATCAGCAGCCAATTTGTTCTTTGAAAATTTTATCGAATCCCTGAAAATGTATGGAGAATTTGTTTGAATGCCTCCCGAATTAGGAATTACACCATCTTCTTTATAACTGATATTAGATCGATAGCGATAATTGTTCAATTCAAGCCCTAAGCCATATTTCAGGTTTACATTTTTCTTGATCAGGTTAAGGCGTTGCATGAAGAACCAGATGTTAACATTGATACTCTTGCCGCTTCTCAGTTTAAAATCATTTTTACCTAAAGAAGAGCCAGGGCCAAGATACCTGTCGCCTGAGGCAGAAAGTGCTGCATAGTTTGTCTGGTCATCATAGTTTGAAAAGCCAATATCCACAATAAACCAGTTGGTGCTGATCCGTGATTTCTGTTTACGTTCGAACTCCTGGCGACCAGCTTCCCGGGTAGAGCTGTCAGAAATTATCTTCTTTCCCTTTTTTATGATCACTATATTCCCGATACGCATCGTATCCGGTTTGCTGTTGGCTGTAGTGTCGGTCTGGGCAAATGCTCCCAGGCTGAGTAATGTTACTGCAATTAAAAGGTTTAGCTGTTTCATCTGTCATTTTTTAATGGTTCGTGAGAATCGGCATAATAATATCCTGCTGATGGATTATCATCATGCCATTCATTTCAATTATTGTTATTGATTATTTTGAAGCGAATTCAAAACCGGCTATCTTAATTCCATTACCGGTTTTTACACTGGTGTTTCGCTCAATTGTTCTTTTTACTTTCCTGAAAAAACCGCCAAGCTTTGTCCGGTTCACGGTTTCTTCATTCATGTAAAGAACTTTACTGTCATTCCCGGGATCGTTATCACTGAAAGATGCCGTTTTAGCGTAACTGTTGGTTTCCATCGGCGGTATTGAATTGTAATCAATCACCGGCCGGGAAGGCGCTGCTACTTTTTTCTTATCCGTTGTTGTACTTGCAAGTTGTTGTTCCGGAATTTTTTCAACCTCAGTTATTTCAGTCCCTTTGTTAGTTACAACGGTTGACGCTGTTGCTTCGTTACTTTTTTTGTTGTTAATGTTTTCTAAACTCCGTTCAGGATTTGTAACCTGCTTTTGTTTTTTTTCAGTGGGTTGCAGAGCAATACTTTTTTCCGGGTTATTTGAAGAATTTACAGGTGATTTCTCTGCAACTGTTTGCGATTGCTTACCTGCCTGCTTATGAATGGCCGGGTTGGCAGCAGCAGTATGTTGTTCGTTTTCCGCTTTGATGCTGTTCTCTTCCGTTACAGTTTGCGAAATGGGGGTTTGATCTTTTACTGCGTTATTACTTCCGGTTTCATTCTTTTTATCCGTGCTGCTTTCATGCTTCACAAATTCAACATGTGCTGTTTCCTGTTTTTTGAAATAGTTTATTCCTACAAACAAGCCAAACAATAAAACTGCAGCTGCCACAGCTATTCTCCAGTAACTGATTGAAACAACCCGACCTTCTTCTTTCCGATAAAGACTTTGTTTATCGTTAAAAACAACCTGTTCGTTCGGGTTAAGTTTTGTTTGTTGCCAGATATCCCATTCTTTTTCCAGGTTTGCATCTGACTGTATTGCCAACTGTAGTTTTTTTGAAGAAGCGGCATCCAGTTCTCCGTCAAGTTGCATCAACATGTTTTCCTGTAAAGAATCGAGTTCAATCTCTTTCTTAAACAACTGCTCTTTAAAATGAACGGGAGAAATTTCTGCAGGAAGTATCACATCAAGTAAGGCCTGTAGCTCTTCTGCCAGGTCGGGATTGACATCCACAAATTCCTCCACAGCTTTTCGCTCTGTGGCAGACAACTCATTGTCTGCATACAGCAGGAAAAAAGTTTCGTAATTCTGGCGATTGATGCGCATGTTTGTAAATATATGTTTAATTCAAAGGTTAACTGGTTATATTACATTTTCCGGTCTGACAATATAGGTTCTTAACTGGAGCCTCGCCCGGTGAAGATATACTTTCACCTGGCTTTCATTCAATCCTGTTATCTCTCCTATTTCAGCATAATTATACCCCTCATAATCTTTCAGCATTACCAGGCTACGCTGAGTTTCGCTCAGTTTTGCCAGGGCCTCGTCCAAAATTCGCTTTGCATTGGAATGCTGGTGATCAGTTCCCCGGGAATCTTCTGCAAAATCATCCTTGAGGCTGATCCGCTTGTTTTTCCTGATGTGATCGATCATCGTATTATAAGCTACCGTAAAAAGATAGCTTTTACTTTTCTCATTATCAACCTGCAGCCTGTTCACCCACATCTTTTCGAAAGCTCCCTGCACAACATCACGAGCATCTTCCTCATGCCGAAGATTTTTCAGGATAAAGCGATATACGTTATCCGCATAGTGATTTACACATTCGTTGTATTCTCTCTCAGTCATACAGTTTTATCTATGGCAAAACTAAGCCATCAGGGATGCAGGTAATACGCCCGGAATCCAAAAAAGTTACAGTTTCAGGAAAAAATCAGGCAGAAATATGGAAAATTCCCTGTGTGATGAACTCCCAGGGAGAGGTATTGCTGTTGGAAGATGAATTTTGACAGCAATTTTCAGTCGGGTTAGCTTCCCCGGGGCAGTTTGTTTTCACTTCCTGCGATAGCCCGGTCATAATAACAAACGCCAGGCACAAGGCCAACAGTGCACTGAATGTTATGAGTTCCTTCTTTTTCTGCATCGAGGTAGTTTACTGGTGGAACGAATGTATAACCTAAAAGTTACAGGGAACATTAATTTGTGTTAAACTAAGTTAAAATATAACAACCGACCTGTATCGTAATTTCCCTATTTTCATGGTTGATCTGTAACCATTTACAGACAGGGTTAGTTAGATTTGCAGCACAAAATACTATTATGAACAATGCATTTGTAAACAGGGTAGCCGGTGAGCTCGATGAGATCAGGCAGGCCGGGCTTTTTAAAAATGAACGCATCATAAGCAGTGAGCAGGGTGCTGAAATTATCGTTAACGGTAAAACCGTACTGAATTTCTGTGCCAATAACTACCTGGGCCTTTCCTCGCATCCCAAAGTACTTGAGGCTGCCAAGAAATATATTGACTACCGTGGCTATGGTATGAGCAGTGTAAGATTCATTTGCGGTACACAGGATATTCACAAGGAACTCGAAAAAAAGATTGCCGAATTCCTCGGAACAGAGGATACGATATTATATGCTGCAGCCTTTGATGCCAATGGGGGCGTTTTTGAGCCCTTGTTCAATGAACAGGATGCTATTATCAGCGATGCACTTAATCATGCTTCTATTATTGATGGCGTAAGGTTATGTAAGGCCCAGCGTTACCGTTATGAGCATAACAATATGGCCGACCTGGAAGAAAAACTTAAAGAAACTGCTTCATTAAGGAGCCGCATCATCGTCACCGATGGTTCATTCAGCATGGATGGTACAATTGCTCAGTTGGATAAAATCTGTGACCTGGCCGATAAATATGATGCCATTGTAATGATTGATGAATGCCACTCATCAGGTTTCCTGGGAAAAAATGGACGGGGCACACATGAATACAGGAATGTGATGGGCAGGATTGATATTATTACCGGTACTTTAGGTAAGGCACTCGGAGGTGCCAGCGGTGGTTTTACTTCGGGCAGAAAAGAAATCATACAGATGTTGCGCCAACGCAGTCGCCCTTATCTTTTCAGTAATACGGTTGCTCCCAGTATTGTAGGTGCTTCCATTGCCGTGCTTGATATGCTGAGCAATACCACGGAGTTGAGAGATAAACTTGAAAGCAATACAAAGTATTTCCGTAGCAGGATGACGGAAGCAGGGTTTGATATTAAACCCGGAGATCACCCAATTGTTCCGATCATGCTGTATGATGCTGTAGTCGCCCAGACTTTTGCCGAAAAACTCCTGGAAGAAGGGATTTATGTGATCGGGTTTTTCTTTCCCGTGGTAGCGAAAGGACAGGCACGTATCCGTGTTCAGTTAAGTGCGGCCCATGACCAAAGACACCTGGAAAAAGCCATTGCTGCATTTACAAAAGTTGGAAAAGAACTCGGTGTTTTGAAATAATCATAACAGGTGAAAAAATCATCTTAATAAATAATACGACAGAGAGATGTCTGAATCATCCGAATCATTCATTGCGAAAAGTACGGTAAAGGCTGCCGACCTGGAACACAGGCGAAAGATCAATTTCAATATCGGAAGGTATAATGCTGTTGTTCCGCAGGGAAAGGCACAATTCGATAATGTACATCTTGCCCGTGAGCGTGCCAAGAATACCAAGTGGCGTGCCATTGAATCGCTTGATCAGCAGTTAGAAGAATTCGAGATGAATTTCAGCAGGCGTGGCGGTAAAGTGATCTGGGCCGAAGACGCAGCACAAGCCATTGAAGAGATACTGAATATCTGCCGGGAAAAAAACTGTAAAACCCTTGTGAAGAGCAAGAGCATGGTTACGGAAGAAATTCACCTGAATACAGCACTTGAAAAAAATGGCATTGAAAGTATAGAAACAGATCTTGGTGAATATATTCAGCAACTGGATGGTGAACCTCCCTATCACATTGTAACACCGGCAATGCACAAGAGCAAGGAAGATGTTGCCAAACTCTTTGCTAACAAACTGGGCACTGATCCAAAACTCACCCCGGAACAACTTACACTTGTTGCGAGAAATATCCTGCGTGAGAAATATGTGAATGCCGAAATCGGTGTAACAGGCGCCAATTTCATCATCAGTGATATCGGTGGCATTGCTGTTACAGAAAATGAAGGCAACGCCAGGTTGAGCTGTTCTTTTCCAAAAACACATATTGCTATTGTAGGCATTGAAAAAGTAATTCCATCCATAACTGACCTGGCTTTATTCTGGCCATTGCTGAGCACATTTGGCACCGGCCAGAAAGTAACTGTTTATAATACGATCATCACGGGGCCCAGGCAACCGAACGAAACAGACGGCCCAACAGAAATGTATGTGATATTGCTTGATAATAACCGCACCAACATTTTAAAAAATCCAAGGCAAAGAGAAAGCCTTTACTGCATTCGTTGTGGCGCCTGCCTGAATGCATGCCCGGTTTACAAGAATATAGGGGGACATACTTATGGCGCAACCTACAGCGGTCCGATCGGCAGTGTAATTACTCCTAACCTGAGCGGCATGGAAGAATTCAAGCACCTGAGCTTTGCTTCTTCACTTTGCGGAAACTGTACAGAAGTATGCGCCGTTAAGATTAACCTGCATGAGTTGCTCCTCGAAAACCGGAAAGAATCTGTTGAGGAAGGTTTCGCAACTTTTGCAGAAAGAGCCGCCTGGAAAGCCTGGAAACTTGCCAATCTTAACCGCGGTATTTTGAACCTGGCGGGAGGAAACCTGAAAAGCAAAGTTGTGAACGGGCTTTTCAAAGACTGGAAAAAACACCGGGGCGATCTTAACTTCAGCCAGAAAACATTTAACCAACTCTGGAAAGACAGGCTCAAGGGAAAATAATAACGCATAGCGGGTTAATGTATAAATGGTAAGCATGATTCTGATCTATACAGACAATTCCACCACAAGGCTGCAATATACCTGCAAGTTCATCTTCAATGAACTGTTGGGAGTTACGCACAGCCTTACTACCGACAGGCATGGATTTGAAAAGCATGACGGGCCAAAGATTAACTATAGCCAGGAACATTTCAATAATGCATTTCATGTTACTCCCCATTCATTACTTTTTGAATCAGCAATAAAAGAACAGTTGATCGATTGTTTTGAACAGGATGGCCACAAAGCTTTTTTCAGAACAAACGGAAACGACTTTTCCTTCGATGTATTTGCTTCTGTATTTTACTTAATAAGCCGCTATGAAGAGTACCTTCCACACAAGCTTGATATGTATGGCAGGTATGCACACGAAAACTCACTTGCCTATAAAGAAGGATTTTTAAGTCAGCCGCTGGTGAATACCTGGGCAATGAACCTTGCAAAAAAACTTTGCGAAAAATTTTCTCTGCTGAAGCTGAATCTTCCTGCTTTTAGTTTTTTACCAACTTACGATATTGATATTGCCTATTCATACAGGTATAAAGGTTTTATCCGGAACCTTGGCGGATTTATAAAATCTCCTTCCTGGGAAAGGCTGGCTGTTTTATCCCGACTACAGAAAGATCCTTTCGACAGTTATGACTATATGGATAAACTCCATGACACATACCGGCTAAACCCGGTTTATTTTTTTCTTGTTGCTACTTCAGGAAGTATGTATGACAAGAATATTTCTCCTTATTCCAATGCCATGTGGCAATTGCTGAAAAGGCACAGCAAAAAGTATAAAATCGGCCTGCATCCTTCCTGGCGAAGTAACCGGGATATAACAATTCTTGAAAAGGAAAAGAAAGTACTCGAAACAGCCATCAAAACACCTGTGAAATTTTCCCGCCAGCATTATATAAAACTAAGCCTGCCCGAAACATTTGAGCGTTTGATCAAAGCCGGCATTGAAATTGACTTCAGTATGGGATATGGCAGCATCAATGGCTTCAGGGCTTCTGTAGCTTCTTCTTTTTACTGGTATAACCTTAAGGAAGACAAGATCACATCGCTACGTCTGTATCCGTATTGTTTTATGGACGCCAATAGTTTTTATGAACAGGGATTTAATGCTGAAGAGGCTTTTAAAGAGATATGCGGCTATGCAGAAAAATGCATGCAGGTAAACGGAACGCTCATCACGCTTTTTCACAACAATTTCCTCGGAGCTGATAAACAGTTTTCCGGCTGGAAAGAGATGTATGAAAAATTTATATCTCAGCTTCCAGCATCAGCTTTGCATTCTTCTTAATACTATAGTTCACCAGGTAAACACCAATGAGCGTAACGATCGCACCCCAAAGAATATTCATGGTTAGTTTTTCATTCAGCACCCAGGCCGCAACCAGCATAGCTACAAGTGGATTGATGTATGCGTACAGTGATGAAATGGCCGGTGATAGTTTTTTCATCGAATAAATAAAAGCTACAAAACTGAGTATGGATCCAAATACAACCAGGTACAGGATTACCATCCACACTTTTATAGAAATATGCTGAACCGGAACTGTTGGCTGCGTGGTTTCAGCCCATATAAACAGCATAAAAGAACTGATAAGCATCTGCCAGCCTGTGCCATAATATGGATTCACATTGGCTTTATTCCTTGCAATAAAGATTGTTCCGAAACTCCATGAAAGCATGGCTACTACCGACAATGCCACTCCTATATAGAAAGAAGAGCTATGGTTACTGAATGCATTTTCGTAAAACACAATTCCCACCCCGGAGATCCCGAGAAACAGGCCCAGGAATGTCAGGATCGTCATCTGTTTGCTGTTAAAAAATAACCTTTCAATGATAACAACACTTAAAGGATAAAGAGCGCCGATCAATGCACTCAAACCAGTTGGAATAAATTTGAGGCTCCAGGTACTCAAGCCGTTGGCAAGTACAAACATCAGGAGCGCCATTACAATTATCCAGCGGAACTGCTTGGCTGTAGGCAAAGGAGTTTTCTTATACAACATAAAGAAGACCACGAAACACAGACCCGCAATAAACTGCCGCAGGTAAGCCATCTGCAAAGCGGGTATTTCATTCACACCGATCTTACTCGCCACCCACGTGGTTCCCCATACCGTACTGGTGATAAACAGTGCGGCATACCCTCTTCCTTTCCCATCTTTCTTTGCTAATGAATTCATGGCAGCCTGTTGACTATAAAAATAAATGAAAAGCAAAACTGCTGCTTTTACTTAATAAAAAACAGATTCAGATTTTGCATTTTGAGATAGATCAGATAAAATCTACCTGCGGATACCGGGAGTTTATCAATGTCTGAAATGGCGCATTCCCGTAATTACCATCGGGAGATTATTTTCCTTGCAATAGTTTATTGAATCGACATCCCTTATAGAGCCACCGGGCTGTATGAAAGCTTCTATGCCTGACTGATGAGCTATCTTCACACAATCATCAAAAGGAAAAAAAGCATCACTGGCCAGTACGGACCCTTTGAGGTCGAAGTTGAATTGCTTTGATTTCTCAATAGCATGGCGCAATGCATCAATACGACTGGTTTGCCCGCAACCTTTACCTACCAATTGTTTGTTCTTCACCAGGGCAATCGCATTACTCTTGAGGTGTTTGCAAATAAGGTTTGCAAAAATCATATCTGTTTTTTCCGAAGCAGTCGATGTTCTTCCTCCCGATTCTGTCCAGCTCACAAAATTGCCTTCATCAGCCTTCTGTATCAACACCCCATTCAGGATTGATTTATACTGCTCTGTTCGCCCGGGCTGTTCTTTCAATTGCAACAGTATCCGGTTCTTTTTTGTTTTCAGAATTTCCAGCGCCTCAATACTGAAAACAGGAGCAATCAATACTTCAAAAAATATTTCATTGATTGCATTGGCCGTTTCTTTATCTATTTCCCCGTTTGTTACCAGTACACCGCCAAAAGCGCTCTCGGGGTCTCCTGCCAATGCAGCATCCCAGCTTTCTTTTACAGTATTCCTGGATGCTATACCGCAAACGTTGGTATGTTTAATGATCCCAAAAACTTTTTGTTCTGCATCAAATTCCCCGATCAATGCTACAGCCGCATCCACGTCGACGAGGTTATTGTAAGAAAGTGTCTTCCCGTTCAGCTGCATGAATAGCGTTTCAAGGTCACCATAAAAAACAGCCGACTGGTGTGGATTCTCCCCATAGCGCATCGGCAAGGGATTGTTTACTGATTCGAGGAAATACAATGATTCGGAGGGATTAAAATATTTCGCAATAGCCACATCATAGTGGGCCACAATTTCAAATGCCCGGGCTGCAAAATATTTTCGTTGCTCCAGGGTTGTTTTCCCATGCTGGCTGCTCAGCAGGTGCTCGAGCGTTTGATAATCTTTCCTGGCAGCCACAACCAACAGGTCTTTAAAATTCTTTGCAGCCGCCCTGATCATAGAAGGCCCGCCAATATCAATCTTTTCGATGATCATCCTCTCCTTTTCTTCCGCAGTACTTATTGTACTATCCGCTGCATTTACAGAACGCACTGTTTCTTCAAAGGGGTAAAGGTCTACAATAACCAGGTCTATTTCGGGGATATTAAAGTCTTTCATTTCCTGGAGATCCGACTCATTATCTCTTCTTCCCAGAATGCCTCCGAATACAGAAGGATGCAATGTTTTAACCCTTCCTCCCAAAATGGATGGGTAAGTGGTTAGTGATTCAACAGGTATGCAGTTCACTTTCAGGTCTTCTATAAATTTTTGAGTGCCTCCTGTACTGTAAATGGTAACACCAAGATTATCGAGTTGCCTGACAATATTTTCGAGGCCATCTTTATAAAAGACAGAAATAAGCGCAGATTGGATCTTTTTCATAACGCAGTTACTGCATGTGTTTTAGTGCGGAAATGGATGAGGGGCTAATCAATAAGAAAAACAAAAGCACCTTGTTCTGGTATTGAGAAGCTTGGCAAAATTAGCCCTTCGCATTCTTTTTTCCATTTTGCAATTTTCCACAAACTGTTGGAAGCATCGAAAACAACCATGGAAGGCTTAACTGCGGCCACTATGCCTGAAATGCTGAGCCCGGGGTTTTTAGAAATAAGCAATATATCCACAGGTATCCTGTTCTGAATCGGTTTGTATGCTATGGAGGTATCGATCAGTAATATTGTTCTACCATGAAAGCTAAAAAAATTTCCTTGCCGCTCCAGTCCGTTAAGTTTATTTGCTTCCTGATTCAGCTTCATATAAATCCTTCCGGGTTTAAGGTGGAAGTTTTTTAGAATACCATCCGTTCTTAGAACACTGTCGCCTTCAAAATAAAATGTATTCCCATTAATAAAATCGACGGACTGGTGCTGGGGGATATTATAAACAACAACAGCCAACCGGTTACGGGTTTTTAAACCGGTTACCAGGTGTATTAACAGGAACAGCAGTAAACAAACGAGAGATGCATGAATCAGCTTCTTATGCCTGTATAAAAGCCAGCTGCAACATGCAATCACAAAACCATACAATGCCCAGGTGCTGTATATATTGGAAAAAATACCATCCCATACCGAAAATGAAACGCTATTCAGTCTTGTGATAAAAGCGTTCATCAGCCATAATAAATAAGTAATTATTTTACCGGCATAGATTGCCGGGACCCGTAATGAAGAGATACTGATGAGTATGATCTCTGCAAAAAGTATCACGGTGGACAAAGGAACAGCCAGCAGGTTTGTTATGAAGAACAGGTTAGGAAACTGGTGAAAGTAATAGATGCAGGCCGGGAATGTCATTACTTGTGCTGCCAGCGTTACCGAACTAAGTTCCCATATTTTAGCCAGCCATTTTTGCCTGATGAAAAAGATTGTATTGATAGGTCTTTGTAACCACACAATACCAACCAATGCCAGGTAACTGAGCTGGAAACCTACATCCCACAACAGGTAAGGATCATAACAAAGCAGTAAAAAAGCTGAGCCTGCCAGGGAATTATAAACAGATGCCTGCCTGAAATAATTCTTCCCGATAAGTATAAATGTGAACATAACGGCACTTCTCAATACTGAGCCCGATGTTCCTGTAATTAATGCAAACAACCACAAACAGGCCAGTAATATCAGAACCTTAAAAAACTTTGATTTCCGGATAACAGGAAAGCGATCGAGAATCCAGGAAAGCATTATATAGATCAGTCCCAGGTGCAGCCCGGAAATTGCAATGATATGAACAACCCCGGCGTTACTGTATGCCTGTACAAGGTCTTTATCAAGATCTTCTTTATACCCGATCAATAACGCTTCGGCAATGCCCAATTCTTTCCCGCTACCTGCAATATATTGATGCAACACTTTCACTACATATTGCTGCATCGAGAAAATAAAACCCCTGAATGAATTTTTGGCTTTCCCATCCAGCAATACCCAGTCCTCTTTTTTAAGAAAAGAATTGTGAAAAAGCTGGTGAAATGCAGCATAGCGCTCATACTTAAATGCTCCGGGATTGCCCGAGTTTTTTATTGGCTGCAGTTTTTTTGAAACAAGGACCCGGCTGCCATATACAGGAATTGATGTATTGCTGTCTTTAGAGAGATAAAGTATTATTTTGCCGGTGGCCCTTACCAGTTTACCATTGTTAATAACAGCTTCCACAACACATTCTGCCTTAACAGACTTTGCCTTTTCAACCGGGGGCTCACTGATATGAACAATAAGCCGGCTACTATCGTTGTAAAAATGTCCATACCAGTGAAGGTTATTACGGGCATCACTCCTCCAAACTAGCAGCATAGCAAACGTTGCAATGATAAGATTGATCAGCAGACCTTGCAGCCATTGAAGCCTGTATCTAATTTCAATTGAAAGAAATTCAAATAGACTAAGTATGCCCCCAAGAAAAGAAAATGAAGTAATGATGGCCCATAGCTGTATTCCTATATACCATTCCGCTGCTATTCCTGCAAGCAGTGGCAATAACAGACGGATGAAAGGAGCAGTTTTCCATGGCGGAACCGGGTATTGCTGCATGATTAAAAGTATCATGACAGCGCTGCTATCATAAAGTTATTTTCCTTTAGTCAGAATGGATTAATACAGACAGTCATCGTTGTTTTTCTCATGAAAACATGCAGCAAATAATCCAGGCGGATTATTTGCTCAGGTGCATGCTTCTCTCCTTATACAATTGCCTGAAATAGGGATCACGAAGATCTTTAATAAAGCGGATGGCTTCACCAGTACTTTTCATTTCGGGACCAAGTTCTTTATTTACCCCCGGAAATTTATTGAAAGAAAATACGGGTTCTTTGATCGCAAATCCTTCAAGTTTCTTATCAAACTTAAAGTCTTTGAGTTTAGCGGCTCCCATCATTACCTTGGTAGCTACATTAAGGTAAGGTATCTGGTAAGCTTTGGCAATAAACGGAGTGGTGCGTGAAGCCCGTGGGTTAGCTTCGATCACATAAACATTCCCGTTCTTAATCGCAAACTGGATATTGATAAGGCCTTTTATATTCAATGCTCTTGCAATCTTTTCCGCATATTCTTCCATGGTATGAACGATCAATGGAGAAAGATTGAATTGAGGCAAAACGGCATTGCTGTCGCCGCTGTGAATACCTGCGGGCTCAATATGTTCCATTACACCCATTACGTGAAAATCCTCCCCGTCAAAAATGGCATCAATTTCTGCTTCCTGGCAACGATCGAGAAAAGCATCGATCAGGATTTTATTGCCGGGTAAATGTTTGATCAAACTCAATACACCTTTTTCCAGTTCTTCATCATTCAATACAATACGCATTCTTTGCCCACCCAATACATAACTCGGCCTGATCAAAACAGGGTATCCAACCAGTCTTGCAACTTCAATAGCTTCATCAGTATTATAGGCGGTTCCGTATTTCGGGTAAGGTATATCCAGTGATTTAAGCATATCACTGAAACGACCACGATCTTCGGCAATATCCATATTTTCATAAGAAGTGCCGATGATGTTGATACCCTTTTCATGAAGCCGTTTGGCAAGTTTCAATGCAGTTTGGCCACCTAGCTGAACAATTACCCCATAAGGTTTTTCATGCTCGATGATTTCCCAAAGATGTTCCCAGAAAACAGGTTCGAAATAAAGTTTGTCGGCAATATCAAAATCTGTACTTACCGTTTCCGGGTTGCAATTGATCATGATCGCTTCATAGCCGCATTCCTTAATAGCCAGCAATCCATGCACACAACAGTAATCAAATTCAATCCCCTGGCCGATCCTGTTTGGGCCGCTTCCAAGAACAATGATTTTTTTCTTATCGGAAACTATTGATTCATTTTTTTTCAATAACTGTTGTTCCATAATTAAAAAGGATTTTGCAGGTCTTTGGCTGTAAATAATTTATTGCTGTTGCTGAATGTAGTTTTAATACTCCGGGCATTG
>WBZP01004693.1_pt1 | contig 14147 bp, 11 predicted proteins | sample 5204301 | NCBI WGS metagenome assembly WBZP01 (sample SAMN12412401, study PRJNA552823) | activated sludge metagenome | isolation source: activated sludge from nitrification reactor of wastewater treatment plant... | place: USA: Pennsylvania | collected 2017 | reverse complement strand
AGGTGCGCGTACTCGACCCGGCCTGCGGCTCGGCCAACTTTCTGTATGTGACGCTGGAACACATGAAGCGCCTCGAAGGCGAAGTGCTCGACCAGTTGCACAGCTTCGGTGCCGGGCAGCAGCGCATCGAAGCCGAAGGCCTCACCGTCGACCCGCACCAGTTCCTCGGCCTCGAACTCAACCCGCGGGCCGCCGCCATTGCCGAACTGGTGCTGTGGATCGGCTACCTGCAATGGCATTTCCGCACGCAGGGCACCGGCCTGCCGCCGCAGCCCATCCTCAAGGATTTCAGGAACGTCGAATGCCGCGACGCCGTGCTGGCGTGGGACAGCGTCAGCTACGCCACCGACGAGGCCGGCAAGCCGCTGACGCGCTGGGACGGCCACACGACGAAGGCACACCCCGTCACTGGCGAGCAGGTGCCCGACGAAACCGCGCAAGTCCCGCGCGAACGCTACGAAAACCCGAGAAAGGCCGAATGGCCGCAGGCCGATTTCATCGTCGGCAACCCGCCCTTCATCGGTGCCGCCACCATGCGCGCCGCGCTGGGTGACGGCTATGTCGAGGCGCTGCGCGGCGCCTGGAAGGACGTTCAGGAATCAGCCGACTTCGTCATGTTCTGGTGGCACCACGCTGCGCAACTCGTCGTCGCCGGCAAGGCGCGGCGCTTCGGTTTCATCACCACCAACAGCCTGAGACAGACCTTCAACCGCCGAGTGGTCGAAGCTGCTCTGACGAACAAAAACCCTGTCATTCCGGCGAAAGCCGGAATCCAGAAAGGCGGTGGACGTGGTGAGGCCGCACTGGATTCCGGCCTACGCCGGAATGACGGCGGGCTTTACCTCGCTTTCGCCATACCCGATCACCCGTGGGTGGATAGCGCCGACGGCGCGGCCGTGCGCATCGCCATGACCGTGGGCACGATTGGGAGTGGTGAAGGCCGCTTGCTGACCGTGACCGAGGAGCGCGAGGGCAAAGGTGAAGGACTGGAGGTGACACTGGCCGAGCAGCAAGGCTTGCTGCATTCGGATTTGCGGGTGGGAGCGAATGTCACCGCTGCGAATGCTTTGTGCGCCAATCGTGGACTTAGCTTTCGTGGCCTGGAAATCGGTGGGGCTGGATTTATTGTCTCGCCAGAAGATGCTGCGCGATTTGAAGCCAACGCTCCAGTAAGGCCCTACCGCAATGGGCGCGATCTGACCGACCGGCCGCGTGGCGTATTGCTCATCGACTTGTTTGGCTTAACAGTGGACGAGGTACGCCTCCGCTATCCTGCAACCTATCAGTGGGTTTTGGAGCGCGTAAAGCCGGAGCGTGACCAGAATCGAATGGATACGGTTCGCGAAAACTGGTGGTTGCATCGGCGGCTGCGTGAAGATTTGCGGGCATCGCTCAGCGGATTGCCGCGCTACATTGCCACCGTTGAGACTGCCAAGCACCGCACTTTCCAGTTCCTCGACGCGGCGATTGCACCGGACAACATGCTGGTTTGCATCGCCAGCGCAGATGCCTTCCACCTCGGCGTGCTGTTTTCGTCCGCACACATTGCCTGGGCGCTGGCGGCCGGCGGTACATTGGAAGATCGGCCGCGCTACAACAAATCCCGCTGCTTCGAGCCTTTCCCCTTCCCCGCTGCCACCGAAGCCCAGCAAGCCCACATCCGCGACCTCGCCGAACAGCTCGACGCGCATCGCAAGCGCCAGCAGGCCGCGCATGAAACGCTGACGCTGACCGGCATGTACAACGTGCTGGAGAAGCTGCGCGCGGGCGAGGCACTGACGGCGAAGGAAAAGACGATCCACGAACAGGGCCTCGTCGGCGTGCTGAAAACCCTGCACGACGAACTCGACGCCGCCGTGCTGGAGGCCTACGGCTGGAGCGACCTCGGCCCGCAGCTCGCCGACCCGGCCACGCGCGAAGCCGCCCGCGAAGCCCTGCTCGAACGGCTGGTGGCCCTCAACGCCGAACGCGCCGCGGAAGAGGCGAAGGGCCACGTCCGCTGGCTGCGCCCCGAGTTCCAGAACCCCGCCGCGGCCCCCGCGCCACGCCAGAACGACCTGCCCGTCGAACCAGACGAGGAGGCCGCCACCGCGGCCGCTGCGACTGCCGCGCCGGCTTCCGCCGCAGCCTCCCGCCAGCCCTGGCCGCCCACCCTGCCCGAACAGGTTGCCGCCGTCGCCCGCGTGCTGGCCGACGCCGCCGCCCCGCTCGACGAAGCCGCCCTCGCCGCCCGCTTCACCGGCAAAGGCCCGTGGAAGAAACGCCTGCCGCAGATCATCGACACGCTGGAAGCGCTGGGGCGGGTGCGGCGGCAGGGTTCGATGATCGTAGCAACCCGGTAAACGCACCGAAGGAGACGCCGTGAAACGTGACATGGACCTGATCCGGGCATTGCTTCTGTATTTCGAATCCCGCCCATTCCTGAAAACCGAAACCGTCGTGCCAATGGATGGCTACACTGAAGAGGTCGTCAGATACCACCTATTGCTGCTTGCGCAAGCCGGCCTGGTTGATTTCGAGCCTGAGCTGACCTCCACCGGCAGGATCATCCGCGCCCATGTACTCGGCTTGAATTGGGCCGGCCACGAATTTCTTGACGCCGTTCGTTCCGAGGGCGTTTGGCGAAAACTGCTGGCTTATGCCAAGGACAAGGGCGGCTCCCTGCCGTTTGATCTTCTCAAAACGCTGGCGACGGAACTGCTCAAGGAAAGCATCAAGTAGCCCTCTCACGGCTATCCCGTGCCGAAGCCAAACTGCTAGACTCCAGACATGCCGACCATCCTGAAAATTCTTGGTTTTCGCTTCTTCTTTTTCAGTGGAGAAGGGTCGGAGCCACCACATATCCATGTCGAACATGGCGAGAAGGTGGCGAAATACTGGTTGAATCCTGTCGATCTGGCGATGTCCGAAGGTTTCAGAAGCCACGAACTGACGAAAGTCCGGGCGCTGGTTATCGAGCACAGGGCGCTATTTTTGGAGAAATGGCATGAGTACTTTGGCCGTTAAGCTTGATCCCCATGCAGTCGACGTCTCGTTCGACGAAGCCGCCATACATTTCGTTCTTGCCGACGGGCGGGAAATTTCGGCACCGCTGGAATGGTTTCCCCGGCTGCGCGATGCCACTCCGGCACAGCGTACCCAATGGCGATTGATCGGCAAGGGTGTTGGCGTGCATTGGCCGGACATCGATGAGGACATCGCCGTCAGCACGCTGATGAGGAATCACTGAGCGCCCGATGTCAGTGACTAAACATAGACGTCCGATTCATCCGGGCGAAATCCTGCGCGAGGAGTTTCTGCTCCCGCTCAATCTCTCGGCCAATGCGCTGGCAATGGCCCTGCGCGTACCTGCACCGCGCATCAACGACGTTGCCCGCGAAAAACGGGGCATTACCGCCGACACTGCGCTGCGGCTGGCGCGCTATTTCGGCACCAGCGCCGAATTCTGGCTCGGCCTGCAGGCTGATTTCGATCTGAAGACGGCAGAGGCTGCCAGCGGCGAGCGGATCAGCCGCGAGGTGATGCCGGCGGAACTGGAAGCCGCATAAACGGCGCCCTGACCATCCACTGAATAGGCCGGGCAACCGGCCTTTTTGCTGCCGTCGCCAAACGATGCACAATTGTTCCGGCTTTACGTTAATCGAACTTTTACTTTACAATTAATAAAGATTGACTTGACAATTAGCCGAAGTCACATGGACCAGCCACTACTCTTAAGACTCGTCGCCGACGGCAAGGGCAACGTTGCGGTACGCCTCGCGGAGGCTGCCGGAATCTCGCGGCAGGCAGCGAGCACGCGTGTTTCTGCGGCGGTTCGTGCCGGGTTGATCGCCCGCACCGGGGTCGGACGAGGCGTTCACTACACGCTGGCGGAAACCCATCGGCAGGAGCAGGAGTTCAAACGCGAAGGGCTCTCCGAAGATCGGGTCTGGCGCAGCCTGTGCGCGCCCGTCGTGGCCGATTTGCCGCCGAATGTACGTGACATCTGGCAGTACGGTATGACGGAGATGATCAACAATGCGGTCGATCACTCGGGTTCGGAAGCGGTGCGTGTCGGCATCGTCAGGAATGCGTTGTACACGCAAGCCTGGGTCGCCGACGCTGGCGAGGGGATCTTCCTCAAGATCGCCAGGGCCCTCGATCTCTACGATCCACGCGAGTCGATCCTGGAACTTGCCAAGGGCAAACTGACAACCGACCCCGCCAATCACTCGGGCGAGGGCATCTTCTTTTCGAGCAAGGTGTTCGACCTTTTCGACATCCAGTCCGGCGCACTTCATTTCATGCACGACGATGGCCTCGACGACATCCTGATCGAGCGACCGAAAAATGCGCCGGGAACGCTGGTGCTGATGCGACTGGACAACCAGAGCCCGCGTACGACCAAGGAAATCTTCGACAAGTTCGCCGCGCCGGACGAATACACCTTTGCGAAGACGATCGTTCCTGTCCGCCTTGCCCAGCACGAAGGGGAGAAACTTGTCTCCCGCTCGCAGGCCAAACGGCTGACGATGCGATTCGAACGCTTCAAATCCGTGATTCTGGATTTTTCAGACGTGGAAGAGATCGGGCAGGCGTTTGCCGACGAGGTTTTCCGGGTGTTTCAGAAAGCCCACCCGGACACACGATTGGTGCCGGTCAACATGACGGCAGCGGTCAAGGAAATGGTGTCACGGGCAAAGGCGCTGTCGGCAGAAGGCCTGCGACATTGAGAGGGCCTTCAGTGACCAAAATTGCGCACTGGCATGCCGCCAACGGCACGCCGCTGCACATGCGCCACATCCGCCCGGACGATACCGAGCGCCTGCGCCTTGCCCTCGGCCGGCTTTCCCCGGAAGCGCGGCGGCAACGCTTTCTTGCCCCGATCAACACGATCAGCGACGCCTTCGTTCGCGATCTCACCGAGACACCGCGCGAACGGCAGTGCACGCTGCTGGTCCTGCGGCAGGAAAACGGCGAGGAGATTCCCGTTGCCGGCGGGCGATTCGTCATCGGTGATACGCCTGAAACGGCCGACACGTGCGAGTTCGCCTTGACCATCGGCGACGCCTGGCAGGGCCAGGGCATCGGTCGCCGCCTGCTGCGGGCGCTGATCGATGAGGCAGAAGCGCGCAGCCTGCGCCGCATGCTCGGCCATGTCCTGCTCGACAACCGCGCGATGCTGGCCCTCGCCCGCCATCAGGGTTTCACGATCGAAGCCGACCCCGACGATACGCAGACACGCCTCGCGATTCTCGATCTGCCTCGCCGGAAAAGTACCCGCCACCCCGGCGTGCTCGGGCAACTCGCCAGCCTCTTCGGCAAGCGCCGGCGCTGACAACCCGCGCCCGGAGCACCCCCGTCGTGCCCCCCGGCCAATTGCCGAACGGGCATGTTGCCGGGCTTGCTTCCAGCGGAATATTTCCCTACAATGCGAACCATTCTCATTTGTATGTAGGGCACCCGCCATGCTGCAATCTCTGGTCATTTCCCTGCGTGAAGGTCTCGAAGCCTTCCTGATCGTCGGCATCACCCTCGCCTATCTGCGCCAGACCGGGCGTGCCGCGCTGGTTTCCGCGGCACGCTGGGGCATCGGCGTCTCGGTACTCACCTGCTTCACCGCCGGCTGGGCGCTCGGCCAGGCCGAGAGCCAGCCGTTCTGGGAAGGCTCGCTGGCCCTCGTGGCAGCCGTGCTGGTGATCTCGATGGTGATCTACATGCTCAAGGCAGCACGCTTCCTCAAGCAACGCATCCATGCGCGCCTTGAAGCCTCGGCGGCGAAAACCGGCACCGCCGCCTGGCTGGGGGTGTTCGCCTTCGTCGTACTGATGATCACCCGCGAAGGCATGGAGACGGCCCTGATGCTCTCCTCGCTCGCTGCCCTCGGCGGCGCCTGGGACATGATCCTCGGTGCGACGCTGGGGCTCGCGCTCGCAGCCCTCATCGCCTGGGCTGGCGCCCGCTTCGGCACGCGCCTCGATCTGGCGAAATTCTTCCAGACGACCTCGGTCTTCCTGCTGCTCTTCGCCGTACAGCTCCTCTTCTACGCCTTCCACGAATTCACCGAGACCGGCCTGCTGCCGATCGACAACGAATACTGGCACCTCGCCACTGAACCGTATGCGCCGGAGGGCGAATACGGCAGCCTGATCACCAGCCTGCTGCTCATCGTGCCGCTGGCCTGGTATGTCGCGATCAGCCTGCGTGCGCGTCTGCGCCCGGCGATTGCCTGAGTCCGGATAGCGCCATGCGCTTGTTTGTCGCCAACTACGAGGTCCGCCCCGACTAGTTCCGTTTTCTTTCCGCCACCCATCGCCAGCCAGCCATGCGCCAGCCAGCTATCAAAAAAGCTCTCTGGAGGTATGCATGTCTGTCGGTCATGCCGGCTCGCGCCGGCGCTTCGCCCTTGATCCACTCGCCGCCGCTGTAGCGGCCACCCTCGCCACCTCTTCGCTGCCGGCCATCGCCGATCAGCAGCTGCGCGATACCGTCGTCACTGCCACGCGCAGCGCGGCAGCCATCGACGACCTGCCGGTCACCGTTACCACCGTCACGCGCGAAGACATGGATCGCCGTCTGCCAATGGACGAGGCCGATCTTTTCCGTGACGACCCGGACATCGCGATGACGCGCGACCTCCGCCGCTTCGGTTCGACACGCGTGAACATCCGAGGCATCGAGGACAACCGCGTCGTCACCATGGTCGACGGCGTCCGCCTGCCCGACTACTACAACGGTGGTGGCCCGACCAACTTCACGATGAGTGCCAACCCGACGGCCTTCCCCGATTTCCTCAAGCAGGTCGAAATCGTGCGCGGACCGGCCTCCAGCCTCTACGGCTCGGACGCGATCGGCGGCGTGGTTGGCTTCGTCACCGTCGATCCTTCCGATATCGCCAGCCTCGAGAAAGGCTACGGACTGCGCGTGCGCGGCGGCTACAGTGGTGCCAACAACCAGTTCTCAGGCAGCTTCCTCGGCGCGCTGCGCAACGAGCGGGCGGAATTCCTGCTGGGCTACGGCGAAGCGCGGGGCCACGAGATCGAGAACATGGGCAAGGATGGCAGCACCAGCCGCTTCCGCGAAAAACCGAACCCCGCCGACACGCTTGATCGCGGCATCCTCGCCAAGCTGGTGCTGAAACCGTCCGCAGGGCACAAGCTGACGACCACCATCGAGAGTCGCGAGCAGAATGTCGACAGCGATATCCGCAGGCTCTCCGGCTCGCTGCCGCGCATCACCGGCATGCTTGGCGACGACAACAACGAGCGCACCCGCTACAGCCTCGAATACGAACACAAACCGGACGGCCTCTTCTACGACCGCATGGTCGCCAAGGCCTACCACCAGGACTCGAAAACGCACAACAAGAACTACCAGCGGCGCAGTAACACCAGCGCCACCTGTTCGGCCACGATTGCCGGCGCGAACCAGTGCGACATCTATCAGGACTTTTACTTCGACCAGACCAGCCAGGGCCTCAATCTGCAGTTCGAGTCGCTGCTCGGCAAGGACGTCACTCACCTGCTCACCTACGGTGTCGACCTGATGCGCCTCGACACGGAGGAGCTGCGCGATGCGACGCGCTACAACCGGACGACAGGCAGCGTTTCCAAGTCGATCGCCGGCGAGAATTACCCGCTACGCGACTTCGCCAAGGGCACCACCGATACCCTGGGGATCTTCCTGCAGGATGGGATCGCCCTGGTCGGTGGCCGCCTGACGCTGACCCCCGGCCTCCGCTACGACCATACCCGGCTGAAGCCCGATGTCGACGCCCTCGCCCAGCAGGTATTAACGGCGCTGAACCGGCGCGTCGAGGAACAGAGCTACAGCCATTTCACGCCCAAGCTCGCCGCACAGTGGAAATTCGACGAGGTCCTATCCACCTACGGCCAAGTCGCCGCCGGCTTCCGCGCGCCGAACTACAACGAGGTCAACGGTTCCTTCCGCAACACCGCCCAGCTCTACGCGACGATCCCCAACGGCGAGCTGAAACCTGAAACCAGCGTCGGCCTTGAGCTCGGCCTGCGCGCGAAGGCGGCTACGGCGCGCGGCCAGATCGCGGTCTACAACAACAACTACAAGGACTTCATCGAGAACATCCGTCTCAACTGCCCGTCCGACCCGAGCTGCATCACCGGCTACACCACCTATCAGTCGCAGAACCTCTCCAAGGTCCGCATCTACGGCGCCGAAGTTCGCGGCAGCTGGGATTTCCAGCCCGGCTGGCGCATCGACGGTGCCGTTGCCTATGCCCACGGCGACAACCTGGAAGACAAGCAGCCGCTGAACAGCATCGAACCGGTGCGCGCGTCCTTCGGTCTGGTGCGAGACGCCGGCAGCTGGGGCGCCGAAACCCGCCTGCGTGCGGCAACCCGCAAGCACCGCATCGACGACAGTGACGGCACCTGGTATCGCACGCCCGGCTACGGCGTCACCGACCTCGCTGCCTGGATCAAGCCGAGCAAGGACACGCGCGTGACCGTCGCGCTGAACAACATCTTCGACAAGAAGTACTGGCTGTGGAGCGACATCCGCCAGGCCGACGCGACGGATCCGGTCGGCGTCGACTTCTACTCGCAGCCGGGTCGGAATGTTCGCGTCGCCTTCCAGGCGGACTTCTAAGGACAAGGAGAAGAAGGAGACAAGGCCGATCCCCGCTGCGCCCAACGGCGCAGCGGGGATTCGTGCAACCCGAACAACTCGTGCCGGAAGAAGAACGATGGACACCCCCGCCCGCCAAGCACTGCCCGACCCCGTCGCCATCATCGCTGCACTGATGTCGATGATGACGCGCTTTTCCTGCCTCGGCTGCCCGCGCATTGCCGCCCGCATCCGGCGCAACCTGACGCTCTTGCAGCACTACGCCGACGACGAGATGCCGCCGCCGCTGAAGCTGGCCGCCCGCCGCCTCGAACGCGAGTGGATGGAACTGCAGCTCGCGATCTCCGATATCCCCGAGGCCTCCAAGGCCATCAAGGCCACCTCCGAACCCACTGCCGAATCGACACTCGTGTACCCCGCCAGCCAGTCGCTGCATTGATTCGCCCAACGACAAGCAAGCCTCCCATGCCCCTGAGAAAACTCATCCGCAGCGTCCTCGTGCCCGCCGCTCTCGTCGCACTATTTACCTGTGCGATCGCCCAGGCCGACACGCTCCTCTTCATTTCCGTCAGCCCCGTCCCGCACGGCAAGTTCACGCGGCTCGCCGAGATCGGCGCCGCGCACGGCTTCAAGGTCGAATCCAGGCAGGCCGAGAAGCTGCCCGCCGATCAGGATACCTCGCTCTTCCGCGGCGCCGATGTGGTGATCTTCGACGCGCCGCGCGACCACCTGCAGGACCAGATGCGCGCGAAACTGGCCAAGGCCCTGCCCGGCCTCGCCGTGCCGCAGCTCTGGATGCACGAGAGCAAGCCGGAGTCCCGGGGCATTCCGAAGCCCGTTGCCGACCGCCTGCACAGCTACTACATCAACGGCGCCCGCCCGAATTTCGAGAATTTCTTCCGCACGCTCGCCGCGCACCGCCAGGGCCAGTCCTTCGACGGCATCCCGGCGCCGGTGGTCTTCCCGAAGGCAGCGATCTACCACCCCAAGGCGCCCGGCCTCGTCTTCGCCGATACCGCCGCCTACCTGAAGTGGAAACTTGGCAAACGCGAGGTCGACCTGGCGAACAAGCCGCCGGTGATCGCCGTCGCGCTGCACCAGACCTACGTCGGCAGCGAACAGACAGCCTTCGTCGACGACCTGATCGCGCGCATCGAGGCCGCCGGTGCCGTGCCGCTCGCCTGGTACGCGCCGGTGATGGGGCCGCAGGGCAATCTGCTGAAGGTCGACGGCAAGCTCGTCGCCGACGCCGTCATCAACACCCAGATCGTGCTCGACCCGGAAGGGCGCAAGAAGGAACTCGAAGCCCTCGGCATTCCCTGGGTGCAGGCACTCTCCTACCGCAAGGGCGACGAGGCCGACTGGCGCGCCGACCCGCAGGGCGTGCCGCTGATCGACGTGCCCTTCTTCCTCGCCCAGGGCGAATACGCCGGCATCTCCGACGCGGTGATCGCCGGTGCGCAGAAGAAGGGCGACGACGCCGTCACGGTGATCCCCGGGCAGTCCGCCGCCGTCGTCGCCAAGGTGCTCAACCAGGTGCGCCTGCAGCGTCTGCCGAATGCCGACAAGAAGGTCGCGGTGATGTTCTGGAACTACCCGCCGGGCGAGAAGAACCTGTCGGCCTCCTACCTCAACCTGCCGAAGAGTTTCGTCACCACGCTGCAGTCGCTGAAGGCCGCCGGCTACGACGTGCGCCCGGAGGAAGAGACGATCCTCATCAACAACCTGCAGCGCCTGCTGGCACCGTTCTATCGCGACGGACAACTGCCCTCGCTGCTGCGCGACGGGCTGGCCGAAAAGCTGCCGGTCGCCACCTACCGCCAGTGGCTGGCGACGCTGCCGGAAGGCGTACGCCGCGAGCTGCAGGAGCGCTGGGGCGAGCCCGAGAAGTCGTCGATGGTGATCCGCAATGACGGCGCCCCCTACTTCGTCATCCCGCGCTTTTCGGTCGGCAAGACCATCCTGACGCCACAGGCGCCGCGCGGCGAGAAATGGGAAGACAAGGAAAAGGCGCTCTACCACTCGACCAAGGCCGTGCCCTCGCACTACTACCTCGCCCAGTACCTGTGGGTGCGCGAGCAGTTCAAGGCCGACGCGCTGATCCACTACGGCACGCATGGCTCGCAGGAGTGGCTGCCGGGCAAGGAGCGCGGTCTCGCCATGAGCGACTACCCGATGCTGGCGGTGGGCAACGTGCCGGTGATCTACCCCTACATCGTCGACAACATCGGCGAGGCGATGCAGACCAAGCGCCGCGGCCGGGCGACGACCGTCACCCACCAGACCCCGGCCTTCGCGCCGGCCGGCCTGCACGAGGCGACGGTGAAGATCCACGACCTGCTGCACGCCTGGCTGGCGCAGGACGACGGCGCGGTGAAGCTGAAACTCGCCGCCGACCTCAAGGCGGCGGTCAGGAAGGAGCGCATCGAGAAGGACATGGGCTGGAGCGAGGCAAGGATGGAGGCCGAGTTCCGCAACTTCGTCGACACCCTGCACGACCACCTGCACGAACTGGCGCAAACCGCGCAACCCCTCGGCCTGCACACCTTCGCCACGCCGCCGCAGGAAACCCACCGCCTCGGCACCGTGCTGCTGATGCTCGGCAAGCGCTTCTGGGAAAGCGCGGCGAAAGCCGCCGGTGTCAAGGACGACGATCTCGACGAAATGTTCGTCGACAGCTACGAGAAGACCGTCGAGGCGCCGCCCTTCAAGCTGTTCCGTGACTGGCTGCAGGGCCGTGCGGCAAAGCCCGCCGAGGCCGCGCTGGCCGAACGCTTCGAACAGGGCAAGCGCTGGTACGGCGACCTCGGCGCCGCCAACGAGATGAACGGCCTCTTGGCCGCGCTCTCCGGCAAGTACATCCCGACCTCCTACGGCGGCGACCCGATGAAGAACCCGGATGCGCTGCCGACCGGCCGCAACCTGTACGGCTTCGACCCCTCGCGCGTGCCGACGAAGCAGGCCTGGGAGGCCGGCAAGGAGGCTGCCGAAGCGCTGATCGCCACGCACAAGGCGAAGACCGGCAAATTCCCGAAGAAGCTCGCCTTCTCGCTGTGGTCGGTCGAGACCATGCGCCATCAGGGCATGCTGGAGGCGCAGGCGCTGTGGACGATGGGCGTCGAGCCGGTGTGGGACCAGGGCGGTCGCGTCGTCGACGTGCAGCTGGTGCCGCGCGAGAAGCTCGGCCGGCCGCGCGTCGACGTGGTGCTCTCCGCCACCGGCCTCTACCGCGACCACTTCCCGAACGCGATGAAGCAGCTGGCGAAAGCCGTGCAGCTCGCCGCCCGCGCCAGCGAGGCCGACAACCCGCTGTTCGAGAACAGCCGCACGATTGCCGCCCGTCTGATGAAACAGGGCATCCCGGAAGCGGCGGCGGTGAAGGCGTCGGAAACGCGCATGTTCTCCTCCGAGTCGGGCAAGTACGGCACCGGGCTCGATGACGCCACGCTCGCCACCGACACCTGGAAGGGCAAGGCCGAGGGCGACCGCAAGCTCGCCGATCTCTACCTCTCGCGCATGCAGTTTGCCTACGGCGCCGACGAGGAGGACTGGGGCAAGCAAGGTGTTGCCGGCGCCACCGGCAAGGCCGCGCAGATGAACCTCTACGCCGAGCACCTCAAGGGCACCGAGGGCGCCGTGCTGTCGCGCACCTCCAACCTCTACGGCATGCTGACCACCGACGACCCCTTCCAGTACCTCGGCGGCATCGGCCTCGCGGTGCGCCGCCTCGACGGCAAGGCACCGGAGCTGTACATCTCGAACCTGCGTGGCTCGGGTAGCGGCAAGGTCGAGGGCGCCGACCAGTTCCTCGCCAAGGAACTCGCCACCCGCAACTTCCACCCCGGCTACATCAAGGGCCTGATGGCCGAGGGCTACGCCGGCACGCTGCAGGTGCTCGATTCGATGAACAACTTCTCCGGCTGGACCATCGTCGCCCGCGAGATCGTGCGCGACGACCAGTGGCAGGAGTTCGTCGACGTCTATGTGCGCGACAAGCACCAGCTCGGTCTCAAGGAATGGTTCGAGGCGAAGAACCCGGCGGCGCTGGCGCAGACCATCGAACGCATGATCGAGGCCGCGCGCCAGGGCTACTGGCAGGCCGACCCGAAGGTGCTGGCCGAACTGAAGGAACGCTACCGCGACCTCGCGCAACGCCACGACGTCGTCACCGACAATCAGGCGTTCAAGGACTTCGTGAAAACATCTCCTGGTTTCGGCCTCGCCGCGCTGCTCGGCGGAAAGATGGCACCCTCGAAGCCGCAGCAGGCCGCCGACCTGGCGCCACCGTCGGAAGCCCCGGCCCCGCCGCCGGTGCAGGGCATGGTGCTCGAACGCGTCGAAGAGAAGCAGATGCCGCCGGCGCTGCCGTTTGCCATGCTCGGCATGGCCCTGCTGCTGCTCGCCACGCTCGGCGGCGCCGTGCGCACGCTGAGCAATCCGGCGCTGCGGCGGGTGGAGCGGGTGGCATGAGCATGAGTACCTCCATCTGCTCCGTCATTCCGGCGAAAGCCGGAATCCAGTACAGCCGTCATCGCCCCATTCACCGCCAAAACTGGACCCCGGCTTTCGCCGGGGTGACGGTTCTTCTCAGCGCCTTCGCAGCCATCGCCGAAACCCCCACCCAGCTCGACGAAATCGTCGTCACCGCCACCCACGACACGCTCGCCGACCGCCGCGAGGCAGTCACCCAGAAGACCGTGCTCGACAAGCAGGAGATCGAAGCCCTCGGCGGCCTCACCGTCGGTGAAGTCATCCGCAAGCTGCCCGGCATCGATGCCGGCGAGCACAGCGGCGACGGCGCGCCATCGGCGAAAACGCGCGGCATGGGCCGCGATGCGGTGCAATTTCTCGTCGAACGCCTTCAGCACGACGCCAAACGCCCCGCGACCGAGGACTTCGAAGACTTCGTAATGCCCGAGACGCCCCAAAGATTCGGGCTTTGTGCCCGGTTCAAGAAATCCCAACTCCTCAGCCTCAGCAGCGGGCGAGACTTGCCCGGTCGTGACCGATTTCGGCAGTAACGCTGTTGCGTCCTCAGGCACCGGTGCGGCCAACTGCTGTACCGCCGGTGATTCGAGAAACTGGCTGGCCTCACGGTGGGCTTGCAGCAGCCGCTCCAACCGCGCACGCAACGCGGCATCGGTGCCACAGTTCTGGTCGAGAAACGCCCGGCATTCCGCATCGTCGCTGAATTGGATCGCAGCTTGAAAGAGCTCTCGTTCGTTCACGATGTCGTCCTGGCCGAGGGAAAATCAAACCTTCTGCATCACCATGCGACGTGACGACGTAAGTCCGCCATAAAAAATGGAAAATGATTACTCGGCGGTCTCCGACTCCGCGATCGCCTGATGCAGCCAGGCTCGAGCATAGGCCCAGGTTCGCTCTGCAGTACGTGTGGCAAGTCCTAGTGCGGCAGCGGCTTCGGTCATCGTGAGCCCCGCAAAATAGCGTAGCTGCACAAGGTCAGCCGCCTGTCGGTCAATCGCCGATAATTGCGTTAACGCCGCATCGAGCGCAATCAAGTCCTCTCGAATTTCCGGCGCGGCAATCGGGATGTCATCGAT
>WBZP01004691.1_pt1 | contig 14148 bp, 11 predicted proteins | sample 5204301 | NCBI WGS metagenome assembly WBZP01 (sample SAMN12412401, study PRJNA552823) | activated sludge metagenome | isolation source: activated sludge from nitrification reactor of wastewater treatment plant... | place: USA: Pennsylvania | collected 2017 | reverse complement strand
CTCACCGGCGGGCGGGCGGCATCGGGTGGTGTACCTGATGGATGTTGCGCCGCGCTACTTCGCCGGACCGCTGCTGTCACCGGGGGTTCCTGCGCCGCTGCTCGGGGATGTGCCCGATGCGCTGATTGCTCCCCTGCCCCGTCGACTGCAGCGCGAAGCGACGACGGTACTGCGGCACATTGGCGTGCGGACCTCGTCGGGGGCGGACTATCAAGCGGTGCTGGCGCAGCTGGTGAGCTACTTTCGAGGATTTACTGTCGGTGAGCTGCCAGAAGACGGGGCCGGCGATCTGTACCTGAAGCTGGCGATGTCGCGAAAGGGAGCCTGTCGCCACCGCTCGTACGCGTTCGTGATCACGGCGCTGCAGGCGGGAATTCCGGCTCGGTATGTGGAAAATGAGCTGCACGTCTTCGTCGAGGTGTGGATTCCTGACGCACGCGGCAAGGGCGGCTACTTCCGGCGCATCAACCTTGGCGGCGCCCCGCTTTCCCAGCGTGTGGTCGACGGAGAAAACAAGGTCGCCTACCGCGAAAAAGGCAGCGATCCGTTCCCGATTCCACCCAACTTCTACAGTGGCGTCCCACCCCAAGTTCCCGGTCAGCCGCGTCGACGAGACAGTGCAGGAAGTCCTGCGTCAGCCAGCGGGGATGCGGACACTTCTTCGGGGAGTAAGCCCAAGTCGGGCAGCGGCGACAGTCCCGGCAGCGGCGGCAAGCTGGGCGACAAAATCGAGGGCAAGTCGGGCGACAAAATCGACGGAAAATCCGATGGAAAATCCGGCGACAAGCTCGGCGACAGACCGGGCGACAGACCGGGCGACAAGCCGGGCGGCAAGTCGAGCGACAAGCCCACGAGTCTGCGGGATGACGGCAGCGAGTTACCGGCGGAAGACGACCTGAGCGTGCCGGAAGACCGTCGGACCGAGCTCAGCGGAACTCTCAGCATCACCCAAGTCTCGATGGCTGCGTCGGCCCGTGCCTATCGCGGCAGCACCATGGCCATCCGAGGCATCGTCCGCGCCACCAGCGGCTCGGCTGGCGGACTCGAAGTGCTGGTGATCCTCGCCTTGCCGGGCAGTGCGCGCGTCCTTGGTCGAGCGGTCAGTCAGCCCGATGGTCGCTTTGCCCTCGAGCTGGAGCTGCCCGGGGACTTGCCGCTCGGGGACCACCGCCTGGTTGCGCGCGTCCGGGGCGATGAGACGCGCCGGGGCAGCAGCAGCGGCCGCTACGATGCGCTGTCCGACCGCTAGAGCCGCAAAACAAAATGTGGCCGAGGCTCGTCGATAGGCTACGGTGGGCCGAAAAAAATGCGCATCCCCGAAAGCCTCGTAACCCTTGCCGAGTACGGTGTCATAGAGCAGGTCGTCCGCCCGTTGATGAGCGGCAAAGAGGCCCAAGTCTACTTGGTGATTTCCGGCGGCGAGGAACGCGTCGCCAAGATCTACAAGGACGCGGCACACCGCTCTTTCAAAAATCGCGCCGAGTACACCGAGGGTCGCGCGGTCCGCAGTAGCCGCGATCAGCGCGCCATCAGCAAGCGGACAACCCACGGCCGCGCCCAGGACGAAGCCGAGTGGCGCTCGCACGAAGTCAGCATGATCTACCGCTTGCAGGCCGCCGGCGTACGCGTTCCCGTCGCCTACAACTTCATCGACGGCGTGCTGGTGATGGAGCTGATCAAGGACGCGGATGGCAACCCGGCGCCGCGACTGGCCGAGCTGGATGTTGGAGCTGAAGCCGCCGCCAAGATCTACCAGCTGCTGCTGCGCGAAGTGGTGCGGATGCTGTGCGCGGGCGTGGTTCACGGGGATTTTTCCGACTTCAATGTGCTGATGGCCGCCGATGGTCCGGTGGTGATCGACTTTCCACAGGCGGTCGACGCGGCGCACAACCAGAACGCACGCAAGCTGCTGCTCCGTGACGTGAACAACCTGCATGACTTTCTGGCACGGTTTGTGCGTGATGTCCAGCGGCTGCCGCTGGCCGAAGAGATGTGGGAGCTGTATCAGAGCAACGCGCTGACGCCGGACACGCCGCTCACGGGGCGCTATCGAGGCTCGAGCCGGCGGGCGGACACTGCCGCAGTGCTGTCATTGATCGATGATGCCAATCGGGATGAGCGGCGGCGGCGCGATCTGCTCGGACTCAAGGGTGGCCCACAAACCCCCCCGGCACAGGCGCCGCAGCGACCGCCAGCGCAGCAGCATGGCCGACCTGCCACTGACGACAGAAACTCACAGCCTCAGAGCAGAAATCCTCAGCCTCAGAGCAGAAATCCCCAGCCTCAGAGCAGAAATCCCCAGCCTCAGAGCAGAAATCCTCAGCCTCAGAGCAGAAATCCTCAGCCTCAGAGCAGAAATCCTCAGCCTCAGAGCAGAAATCCCCATGGAACGGGCGGAGGACGCGGTCCGCATGGTCGAGGACCCGCGTGATTCGCAACTGGTCGCACAGACCTCGGCTGCGTGCGGCTTACAGCTGGATCTGGAGCGCCGCGAGCTGCTGTTCGATTCGCCCTTGCCAGTCGTGGTTGGCCGCCGGGCTGGCGGGACTGGGGTGCAGGATCGTTGCCACCTTCACCCCCGTGTCGGCGAGGGCTTCGATTGCACGCTTTTCGGCAAACGCCCCGACACCAATCACCACTTGCGGCGACAGCTCTTTCACCATCTTGCGCAAGGCTTCGTCACACAGTGCAAACAGCGGCGCGCGCTCGGCAGCCGGCAGCTTGTCGGGCGTGACGTTGCGACCGCCTTCGTCCATGAACACCAGCGGGCAGTAGTTCACGACAAAGAAGCGCGCAAAAAACTGCGCCGCACTGCCATACCGCGACTGCGCCCAGCCCCAAAACCGCGAGCCGCTGACCTCGCTGCGGGTGCAGGCAAACCCAGTTACCGGGCGCTTGGGATGCGGATGCGCCGGCTGCGCGACGGGATGCTCGGCAGCGGCACCGATTCCCAAAAAGCGCTGCACCATCCCGACATCGCCAAACGGCACCCCGGTCTGAGCCATCCCAAACGGACCCGGATTCATGCCCAAAAACAGCGCTTCTTTGCGACCTTGGCCAAAGCGCCGCAGATACGCCTCATGCGGGGCCCACGCATAGTCGAGCGGATTGTAGTAGTGGGTCACAGGTGGAGAAAACGACAAGCGGTCGACGGCTTTGGCCAAACTCTGACTGACGGCAACAAGGCGCATGTAAGCCCTGTTCCTAGCGCAGGAATCGGCAAAGGGAAAGAGCGGCTTACGCCCCGGTGGTGGGAGAGGCAGTCACAGGACTAGTCGCAGCAGGCAACCCGGAGGCCGGAACCGCAGCTGGTGTTGCGGAACGACAGGACTGGACCCGTGGCGTTGTAGCTCACCATCGTGCCCTGCCACTGGGTGTCGGCAGACGAGTAGACGAAGCCACCGCACGTCTCAGAGATGCCGCGATCCGCATCCGCAGGGTTGACCGCGACCTTGTTCCAGCTGGAGTTGTAGACCCAGGCGTTGACGCCTGCGAGCGTGGACATGTTCTTGCCGGCCGCCACGCTGGCGTAGATCTCGTAGACGGTGCAGATGTGCGCCTTGGGCCGCGCGGTGGTCTTGCACAGGGCGTTGCCAGAGGCCGCGCCGTAGTCGTTGCCGGCCACGAACAACATGGCGTTCGCCGGTTGGACCGTGCTCAGGCCGAAGTAGTAGCCACGGCTCGGTGACGCTGCCGTCAGGTTGTTCACCGTCGTGCTGAGCGTGTCGACGTTGGTCTTGAGCGTGTTCACGCGGTTGATGTCGGTGCTCGAGATCGACGCGCTGCCCTTCGGCGTACACGACAGCGTCTTGAACTCGCCGCCGGCACCCGTGTTGGTGAGCAGCTGGCCTTCACACTTGGTCAGCCCCGAAATGCCGTTACCAGGCGGTATCGCGCAGACCAGAGAGCCGCCCTGATACGTCAAGAACTCGCCCGTCTTGCAGACCGGCAGCTTGCCCGTGACCGTCAGTGCGCTCAGGTTCTGCGCAATTTCATCTTCGCTATAGTCGCTGCCCATCATCACAGGGGCGAGCGCCAGCAGGAATGCAAATTTCATCTTGCTCATGGTCGTTCCCCCTTACAGACAGCACGCAATCGGCAGATTCGCGTTGCAAAGCGCGGCGTTCGGTGCCGTGCCACCCGAGCTAAACTTCATGGCCTTGGCGCCATTGGTCAGCGCGGTCCACTCAAACGCTGTGCCATAGACGCCAGTGGACGCATTGTTGGTGTAGCTGGCGCAGTTGTCAGAGAGTCCGGTGCGCGTCATGCTCGATCCAGCGGGATCTTTCCACGACTGCATATAGACCCACGACTTGGCCACCGAGTCGCTCTGCTTGATCTTGTCGCGCGCGACGTTCATGTAGATGTCGTAGACCGAGCACATGTACGCGCCAGTGCCGAACTGAGCCGCGCAGATCGCGGAAGCCGCCGGGATGCCGCGCGAGGTGCCCGAGGTGATGTTGCCGGAGGTCATGGCGGTGGTGACGCCCTTGAACTCGCCGAAGGTCTGACGTGAGCCGAGCAGGTTGTTCACCGTCGTCTCAATCGAGTTGAGCGTGGTGGAGATCTGATTGACCGACGTGACGGCCACATCGCCACCCGGGTTTTCGTTGTTGCGATTGGTGCACTTGAAGCTGGAGCCGTCGTCGGAGGTGAGTGCCTCAACCAGGGGCACGCAGTCCTTCAGAGGCTTGGAACCGATCGGGAGATTGGTGCAGACAAGCTGCGCATTCTCGTCGGTGGTTAGGACTTGTCCGGCAGTACAATTGCCCGGCAGCATGACTTGGGTTCCGCCCGTGGTGTCGCTTCCGCAAGCCACCAGCGGAGCGAACAGACATGCAACTAGGTACAGTTTCTTATTGCTAGTCCGCATTTAGTGTCTCCGTTTTCCGCTTACCGACAGCACGTGATCGGGAAGGTCTTGTCACAGGTCGTGGTGGCGTTGATGGTGAAGTGCAGCGCCTTGGTTCCCGATGGAGCACGGGTGGAAACAGAGTCGTTCCATGCCGCAACCGTGCCCACCCAGCCCTTGGTCGAGTCGCCCTGCGTGAAGCCACCGCAGTTCTCCCCAACACCAGCGTAGTCGTCTTCAGCGAGCGCGCTCGGCACACCGCTGACAGTCAGGCCACGGTTCCAGCCGATCATGTAGACCCAGCCCTGCGGCATCGTGGTGGTAGAAGTGAACGCCGGGTGCTTGGCCGAGGCGGACAGGAACAGCTCGAACGGGGTGCACATGTGCGCGCCCTTGCCGAACTTCGCGATACATGCGTCTGCCGCGCCGCCCACACCAGCCACTTGGTTGGTCGGGCCGACGATCTTGCCCGAGAACTTGAGGTCGGTCTGGCCCACAAACTGGGAGCCGATACCCGACGGAGTCTGAATGTCATTCACCTTGTTGTTGAGGTTGGTGTATTTGGCCTCAAGCGAGGTGATCTGATCGCTGATCTCCTTGGTGGTGTTGCCGGTGCCCTTCTCGACACACTTGAGAGCGCCACCCTCCACGGTCAGCGCCTGACTCGCGGTGCAGACAGGAGCTGTCGCAGTGCTCGCCGAGACACTCACGCAGATGTAACCACGGTTGGCATCGATCCCCAGGAGCGACCCGTCCGGGCAGTTTGGAAAGTTCAAGCCACCCGCTGGGATGACCGCCCCCGTCGAGGTGGTACCGTCGCAGGCCGACAGCAGAACGAAGAATGGTACAGCGAAGCCGCTAACACGCTTGCTCATATCCCCTCCAGTTAAAATTAGACAAATTACGTTCCTATTGTTCGGCCAGTCCACGCAAGCACATCGCATAAGCCCCTGGAATGACCCAGGAACAAAATCGGCATTTCCCCTGCGCAATTACCTTGAACACCCCAGCACAAATGTTGCGCCACGCCGACGGCATGGGGTATTGCTTGCGGATGCAACTGCCTCGCTGTGGTCGACTTGCTGCTTGGGCGCTCGCCGTCCCTGTTCTCCTCGCTGTGACCGGCTGCCCCAGCACTTCCGCCAAGCGGGCCGTCGAGGGCAAAAAAGGCACGGTGCTCGCCAAGATCGACGACGTAAGCATCACCGTCTCGGACCTGGAAGAGCGACTGAACAGCCAGACCCCGTACGTGCGGGCTCGCTACACCGCCGTCGAGCAGAAGAAGGAGTTCCTCGAAAACTTGGTCAAGTTCGAGGTGCTCGCGAGTGAGGCGCGGCGACAGGGACTCGATCGTGATCCCGAGGTAGTGCGGGCGATGAAGCAGGTGATGATCCAGAAGCTGCTCAAGCAGCGCTTCGATCGGCTCAAAGCCGAGGACATCACCGACGACGAAGTCAAAGCCTACTTCGACAGCCATCCCGATGAGTTCAATCGCCCACCCGAGGTCCGCATCAGCATGATCCTGGTTCCCGACGAGGAAACCGCCAAGAAAGTGCTCAGTGATCCGCGCTGTCGGGGACTTGAAAACCTCGGCTTTCGCGACCTTGTGACCCAGTACAGCATCGACACCGACACCAAAGAGCGCGGCGGCGATCTGCGCTTCTTCGACGAGCGCAACCGCGAACTACCAGCCGAGATCGTGAGCGCGGCGTTTAAGCTGGCCAACATTGGCGATGTCAGCGAGCCGGTGAAGACCAAGCACGGCCAGGCCATCCTCAAGCTGACGGGACAGCGACGCGCCCTCACCCGCACCCTCGCCGAGGTCAGCCAGCAGATCCGGGCCAAGCTGTTTCGTGAGCGACGCCAGAGGCTGATGGATGACTACGAGCGCTCGCTGCGCCAAAAATCGAAGGTGGAAGTGAACGAAGCCAAGCTCTCCGAAGTCCGGGTCGATCTGTCCAAAGACATCGGTGCGCCCGAGGATTTGCGGCCACCGAAGGGCTCGGGCAGCTATCATCCACCGTTCCAAGACGCCCCGCAGGCTTCGCCGATGCGACCCGGAGCGCCGACTCCACCGCCCGTCGCCAAGCCCGATTCGCCCTAACTTCCGCTACCCGAAATGACGAACTACGCCATGACCTGTGCCAAGTCTTCTCTGTCGTCTCCCGTCGCCCGTCTGCTGCGGTCGCTGACTCTGGGGAGTGTGCTGCTGGGCTCGACGGCCATCGCCAGCAATGTCCTCGATCGCGTGCTGGCGGTCGTCAACGATGAGATCGTCCTCGATACCGAGGTGCTCCAAGCGACCGAGATGGAAGCCCGGCAAGCACTTGCCAACGTCGACCGCGACTCCGCCGAAGGTCAGCGCCGCTACGACGAGCTGCGCCGCCGCGTCCTCGACAGCCAGATCGAAAAAGTCCTGATCGCCCAGTACGCCCGCGAGCAGAAGGTCTACGTCACCGAAGACGAGATGCGCAGCGCGATCAAGGACGTGGTCAAAAACAACAACCTCAACGACGAGTCCCAGCTGCGCGAGGCGCTCAAAGCGCAAGGCATGGCGTGGGACGCGTACAGCAGCATGCTCCGTCAGCAGCTGCTCCAGCTGAAGGTCGTCAATACCGCCGTTCGCAGCCGAGTCACCGTCGGTGATGACGAAGTTCGTGCCTACTATGCGCAGACGGTGCGGCAGGTCGCAGGCGATCAGCTCCAAGTCCACATTCAGCAGATCTTGATCCCGGTCAGCAAGACCGCGCCCGCCACGACCATTGCCGAAAAGCGCGCCAAAGCCGCCAAAGCGGTTGAGGGAGCCCGGGCCGGTCAAGACTTTGCGTCGCTGTGCCAGAAGTTTTGCGAGGACGGGGCCAAGGGCGATGGCGACTCGGGACTGATCTCGCGCAGCGAACTCCCGGTCGAGCTTCGTGAAGTGGTCACCACCATGGACCCCAGCGATGTCCGCGGCCCGATCCGTGGCGATCGTGGCTTTTACGTGGTCCGCCTGGTCGAAAAGAAAGACGCCGAGGTCCGACCGTTCGAGGAAGTCAAAGAGACGCTGCGCCGTCAGCTGTACGAACAGCAAGTCGAAAAAGCGGTCACGGCCTGGCTCAAGGAGCTACGCCGCAAGGCCCACGTCGACGTAAGATTGTAGCTACCATCAGCGTCGCCACCGACGCAGGCAGGGGCTGCTTTGGCACTACTCGACAAGTTCAACCGCTTCGCCAACCAGTTTAGTGATCTGCTCGGGGACATCGCCGATGATGTCCGGGCCCACGTCGAGCTGGCTGCCCAGCTCCTGGAGCGTGGTGACTACGAGGCCGCGATTCGCGAGCTGCGCCATGCGCTCGACAAGCGCCGCGACCACGCCCGTGCCCATTACCTGCTTGGCTTGTGTTATCTGCGACGAGCCGAGCCTGGCGATCTGGCCGCAGCCAAACGTGCACTTGGGGATGCGCTGGCTGCCAAAGAGGGCTACGCCGAGGCGTACATCGCGCTCGGGGATGTTCAGCGTCAGGCCGGCGAGCCGCTCATGGCCAGTGAGTCGTACCGCCAGGCGCTGCCACTTCTCGATGATGAGCTCCAGCGCGCCGAGCTAGAGCTACAGCTTGGCACGGTCTACCTGGACCTCGGTCAGCTCGACAAAGCGGTCCGCGAGCTGCGCAAGTCGGTGTCGAGCAATCCCGACGACGCCAAAGCGCAAGGGCTGCTCGGTCAAGCGCTGGTGCTGCAAGCCCAAAAGCGCAACGAAGCGCCGGGCAGTCCGACCTGGGATGCGGCGCGGCAGTGTCTGCTCAAGGCGTCGCGGGCCGAGCAAGCAGACCCTCAGGTGCTGACCACGCTGGGTAAGCTGCTGCTGTCGTCAGGACAGATCCCCGATGCCGAAAAGGCGCTGCTGCGGGCCGTGCAAGCCGCGCCCGAGCGAGTCGAGACGCTGCTGCTCCTCGGTGAGCTGCGCATTCAGCAAGGCGATACCGCGTCGGCGTATGAGCAAGGTCTGCGTGCCTACAGCAGTGCCCGCAAAGAGAACCTCGCGCTGGGAATGGCCGAGTCGCACCGCCTGCTCGCCCGCTGTCACACCCGCAGTGGATCGCCCGAGCGAGCGCTTGGGGCCTTGCGGGAAGCCGAAGCGGTGCTGCCGACCGATGCCACAGAGCTGCGCGCGCAGATCCTCCGGGATGCGATGGAGCTGAGTCTGCGACACGGACTGACTGCCGATGCAGTGGCGCTGGCCAAGCAGCCGCTGGTGTCGGAAAGTCCGCTGGGGCTGTTGGTGCAAAGTCTGGACGCATCCCTGCCGATAGCCGATGCGGAAGCCCTGCTCGCACGAGCGCTGGCCGCTGGCGATGGCGTCGAAGTTCGCCTGGCCCAGGCCTCGCTCGAGCAGCGCAAAGGCAACACCGCCGGAGCCGCCAGTCACTATCGACGCGCCGCCAGCCTCGCCCCGAGTGATCCTCGTCCGCGCAAGGCCCTCGGCGCACTCTACGACGGGGAGCGCAAGAGCCTGCCGAAGGAGCTGTACGGGCTGCTGCTCAAAGTCCATCAGCACTTTGCCAAGACGCCCGAGCTGTCCGAGTGGCTGCCCGATGCCGCCAAGCTGGTCGAGACGCTCGACAGGCCGCTGCTGGTGACGGTGATGGGCGAGTTCAACTCTGGCAAGTCGACGTTCGTCAATGCCCTGCTCGGGGAAGAAGTGGCGCCAATGGGCATCACTCCGACGACGGCGACGATCAACATCCTGCGCTACGGGCGCGAGCGGGCCGGTCGGGTCGTCTATCGCGATGGCCAGAGCCGCACCGTCGGTTGGGACAAGGTTCCGGCGCTGCTGCGTGGACTCGATCCCGTCGAGGTCAGCCGCATCCGCGTCGTTGAAGTGCTCTATCCCCTGGAGGTCTTGCAGCGCGTCAACGTCGTCGATACGCCCGGACTCAACTCGATCTTGCCCGAGCATGAAGCGGTAGCGCGTGAGTTCATCGCCCAGGCCGATGCCGTGATCTGGCTCTTCACCGTCGACCAGGCCGGCAAAGCGAGTGAGCTGGAAGCCCTGACCAGCATCCGCAGCGCCGGCAAGCAGATCCTCGGAGTGCTCAACAAGATCGACCGACTGCCGCAGATGACCACGATTCCGGGCAGCCTCTCGCCTGAACCTTCGCAGCCCGACTCGCCGCAGCCAGACCCGTCTCAGCCAGACCAGCCGCAGTCTCTACAGGCCATCTTGGCGCATCTAAATGATCCAGACACCGGACTCAAAGATGTGCTGGAGGTCGTGGTGCCGTTCTCGGGTCGCCAGGCGCTGCTCGGACGAAAGAACAAGGACGAGGCGCTGCTGGCCCAGGCAAACCTCCCGGCGCTGGAGCGAGCGCTGGAGGAGCGCTTCTTTCAGCGCTCGCAGGCCATCAAGAACGCGGCGGCCCGGACTCGGCTCGGACAGCTGCTCGATCGGGCGCAGAAGCACGCCGAGTCGCTGCTGCACAAGAGTCACCATGACGAGCTGGATCAAGCGCAGCGGCTCTTGGCTGCCGATGCCCTTTTGTTTGCCCGCGACTTCATCCCCAGTGAGCGCAAGCGGCTGATTGCCGAAGCCGGCAGTGCCCACCAAGTCGCCGCCCAAGAGACGCTGTCGTTTGTGCGACCTCGGCGCTGGGCGTTTGGGGAGCATCAGGCGGCCCCGGCGGATCGAGACTTTTTGCTCAACCTCCTAGACGACAAGCTATCGGCGCTGTGTCAGTCGTCGCGGGCGCGGGTGGTGGAGTCGCTCCTGCTCGGTCCCGATGACGGCAATCTGCTGCGACTGCTCGATGAGCAGGTCTATGGTCGCTACCTGGCGTTCTCGCGCGGCTACCTGCGCGGCGGCAAGGTCGATGACTTCTTCGTCCGCGTCCTGCCCAAGCTGGACCTGACTGAAGCCGCGATTGGTCGCGCCCTGGAGCGAGACTCCCCGACAGCGGTTGATATCCTGGAAAGTGAGCTCTTGTCCCCCCTGCGCTCGTTTGGTGAAGCGCGGTATCGGCAGGCCAGCGAAAAGCTCCTCGCCCAGCTGGCCAAGGAAGAGCTGCGGCAGCTCGATATCGATGAAAGGGTGCTGTTTCCGCTGACCGCTCTCGGCGCCGCCCTGGCTGCTGTGTAGGGATTTCTCTGCGGAATCAGTCTTCGGCTATGCTGCATATTGCCTTGCAGCGCGCCGCCAATGAGCCCGTCCAAACTACGCACCTCGATACGCGAGCTGGGAGTTCCGTATCAGCTTCTCTTCGTATCAGGCGTCCTGTCTGACATCGGCGGCTTTTCGACGGTCACAGCCCTTCAGGTTCACGTCTCGCAGCTGACCCACGGCAACACGTCGTTTATGGGCCTTATCTCGGTGGCCACGCTGCTGCCGATGATCATCGCCGCGCCGATAGGGGGCGTGTGGGCCGAAAAGTACAACCGGCGAACGGTGATGGTCGTCAACGACTTGGTGCGCATCCCGCTGGTGCTGCTGATGGCGATGACGCAGTCGGTGTGGCTGCTGCTCCTCCTCCACGGCAGCATCTGCGCTTGCACCGCGCTGTTTATGCCCTCGCGTCAGTCGCTGATTCCCGAGCTGGTCCCCAGTGAGCGCCTGCTGCTCGCCAACACGCTCAGCGGTGGCGTGATCTCGCTGGTTCACATGCTCGGCCCGCCGCTCGGGGTGCTGATCTACCACCTGACCGGCGGACTCACCGGCGTCGTCATCATCGAGGCGATCGCCTACCTCGTCTCGGCCCTGCTGCTGTATCGGCTGCCCTCACGACCACGCCTTGCCCAGCCGAGCGCCGACTTCAGCCTGATCCGCGAGGTCGTCGATGGCATGCGCTACGTCAAGAGCGAGCCCGACCTGCGCCAGATCTTCATCATCTTGGTTACCGCCGGAGCCGCCATCGGCCTGCTCATGCCGCTGCTTCTGCCCTTTGTCCACGAGGTCCTCCATGGCTCCGACCAGCTGTACGCGACCCTGATCTTCTGGTTCGGACTCGGCGGCCTCATCGGACCGGTTGTCGGGCATGCGCTCGGTCGGTTCATCGGGCTCGGTCGCACCTTGGTCTTGTGCTCGCTCACCGAGGCGTTCCTGCTCACCCTCTGGTCCCGCGCCGAAGACCGCCGCCTCAGCATCGCGCTGCTGGTGCTGTGGGGCATCGAGGTCTTCGCCCTCATCCCCTGTTACACCAGCTACCTTCACACCTATGCCAAGCGCGAGCTGATGGGCCGCACCTTCGCCTTGTTCGATCAAGCGGTGTACGTGCCGCAGATTGCCTCGGCGCTGGTGGTGGTGTCGCTGGGCAACCGGCTGCCCACGCAAGCGATCCTGACCGGGGCCGGCATCTGCTACTTCACGATCATCGCCAGCACCCTGTGGAGCCAAGGCGCCCGCCGACTCATCAAGCGCAGTGGCCACGTCGCCCCCACCGTCCTCGCCGAAGGTCCCCCCCCGCCTCCCTAGCCTGACTCCCAGCCCAATTCCCTAGCCTGATTCAGAACCGTAGCGAGGATGGCCGATGGCGTAGGCGAGCGAGCGGAACGTCCTTAGGGACGTGAGCACGTTCGACATAGCCAGCGGCCACCGCAGTAGGTTCTGAATCAGGCGCGACAGTGTTCTCGGCGGAGTCGGCGGTAAGCCGGGTTCTGTTCGTCCCCTTGCGGGGGCGCGAAGGTCATTCATCTAGGCCCACACTTGCGCGGGGGCTCAAGCGACCTACCTGAGAGTCTCCTTGCGGAGCGAGGCGGGCCACCTCGGGAGCGAGCTTCACCCTCTATGCGGTCTTGCTTTGGATGGGGTTTTCCGTGCGAGCTCTGTCACCAAAGCCCCGGTGCGCTCTTACCGCACCTTTTCACCCTTACCAGCCGAAGCTGGCGGTCTGTTTTCTGTGGCACTTTCCTGCAAGTCACCTTGACTGGCCGTTAGCCAGCATCCTGCCCTGTAAAGCCCGGACTTTCCTCCCGCTCACCTTGCGGCAAGCCGGCGACCTTCTCACCGACTCCGACGAGAACCTGGCGAAGCTAGCGCACAAACCCCCGCTCGTTCAAGAATCAATCTCGCGATATCCACGGTCATGGCTGCATCTGCCCCTTCCAGCCCCGCTGGCAATGTCTTGTCGGTGATGTTCCTGACTGCCTGCACGCTCGGAGGGCTGCTGCTGCTCGAGCTGGGCATCTGGTACGAGCTGCGGCCCTATGCCATCGCGCTGTGGCAGCTTCAGCACCTGCCCGAGCGCCAGATCGGCGACGACTTCAGCGGACCCGCCGTTCTCCATGGCCACCTGGAAACCACCGCCCTCCGCCGCAGCCCGAGCGGCACGCCGAGCGTCGTGTACTACGCCTGGGTCGAAGACCACTATCGCTCCGGTCGCAGTACCAGTGTCCGCGTGCTGTGCAACGTCGGCGAGGACGAGGACCTGACCTTCCGCCAGGGCCGCCGCACCCTGCCGTTTGCGCTGTTTCACCATGACGAGCACATCGAGCTGCTCAAGCGGGACGGCTACCTAGATTCACTGCGGATGCAGCCCAAGGTGGCCATTGACCTTGGGCCAGTGGTCAGCCAAAAGCCAGTGCCCGAGGAGATGCAAAAGCGCTGCAACTCGGTTCTGTACCCACGCGGGACCCTGCACTACAAAGAGACGCGGCTTCAGCCCGGCGAGCCGGTCACGATCATTGCCTGTCAGCAGGCGGGCGAGCTGCGCAGCTGTCCGGGCACGTCTCCTGTCGCGGGAGTGCTGGCCAAGTCGTCCACGGCGCGGCTCCGTCAGGCCTTTGCGCAGACGCCGCTCAACTGGCTGCGCGGCGGCACGGTGGTGCTGGCGCTGGCGCTCGGCTACCTGCTGTCGGTCCTGTACAAGCTCAGCGGAGGCGACAAGTAGCCGATGTTCCTGTCGTGGCTCGATCTGCTGCTCGGCTTTGTGGTGTGGTGGGTCGGCCTGCACTTCTTCGCCCACGCCCACCAGCGCCGCCGCCAGCGACTCAGCCGAGGCGAGCGCGACCGCATCGCCGTCATCATCCTGTGGCTCAGCGCCGTCCTCGTCACCACCGGCCTCCTCCTCGTCCTCGCCTCCCTCACCCTCCAGTGGATCATCCACTAACCCCCGCCAACCTTCGCCAGCGCGGGGCTCGACAGGCCGCTGCCTTCACGCATATAACGTCGCCATGCCCAGCGCCCGTCCGCACCACCACGAGGAGCGGCTCCGCATCCGTGCCTTTGGACCCATCGCAGCAGCCGACATCACCGTCCGCCCCCTGACCGTCTTCATCGGCCCGCAGGCCACAGGAAAGTCCCTGACCGCCCAGCTCCTCTACTTCAT
>WBZP01004689.1_pt1 | contig 14152 bp, 10 predicted proteins | sample 5204301 | NCBI WGS metagenome assembly WBZP01 (sample SAMN12412401, study PRJNA552823) | activated sludge metagenome | isolation source: activated sludge from nitrification reactor of wastewater treatment plant... | place: USA: Pennsylvania | collected 2017 | reverse complement strand
CATGCTGGATGGCCTTGCGCACCAGCCGCTTGGAAGCGAAGGGCGAGATCGGTTTGACACCGAGGCCGGCGTCGTCGAAGAACTCGGCGCCCAGTTCCTCGCGCAGGAATTTGGCGAGCTTGGCGTTTTCGGGCGTGCCGGACTTGTACTCGATGCCGGCGTAGACGTCCTCGGTGTTCTCGCGGAAGATGATGACGTCCACTTTCTCCGGGTGGCGCACCGGCGAAGGTACGCCGGGATAGTAGCGCACCGGGCGGACGCAGGCGTACAGGTCGAGATCCTGGCGCAGCGCCACGTTCAGCGAGCGGAAGCCACCGCCGACCGGGGTGGTCAAGGGACCCTTGATGGCGATGACCAATTCCTTGATGGCTTCCAGGGTTTCCTCGGGGAAGTAGTTGCCTTCATAGAGTTCCCCCGCTTTTTCGCCCAGGAAGATTTCGCACCAGTGAATCTTGCACTGGCCGCCGTAGGCTTCCTCGACCGCCGCGTCCCAAACCCGCAGCGAGGCCCGGGTGATGTCGGGGCCGATGCCGTCGCCTTCCACGAAACCGATGATTGGTTGATCGGGAACGCACAGCTTGCCGTCCTTGACGGTGATTTTTTCGCCACTGGTGGGAATGCGGATATGCTTGTAGGTCATGAACCCTCCTGCTCGTTGGGATTTTCCACCGGGGATTGAATCGTGGGGCGCGTGGTGGTGGGCTGGGGAAAACGCCGCGCCCGGCGCGGAAAAAAGCGCGTATTAAGCTACACGCAAACCCCTTTTCTGTCCATGATGGCCGGCGGTCGCGCGGCCGCCGCCGCTTCGCCCATGACCGTGATATCGCCATGACTTTGAACGAATTACGCTACATTGTCGCCGTCGCCCGCGAGCGACATTTCAGCCGGGCCGCGGAGTCCTGCCACATCAGCCAACCCACCCTGAGCGTGGCGGTGCGCAAGCTGGAGGAGGAACTGGGCGTGACCCTGTTCGAACGCGGTCCCGGCGAGGTGGCGGTGACGCCGACCGGCCGACGCATCGTCGAGCAGGCCCGGCGGGTGCTGGACGAGGCGGCGGTCATCCACCATCTCGCTACTCAGGGTCAGGACGAACTGGCCGGGATGCTACGGCTGGGAGTGATTTACACCATCGGTCCGTATCTGTTGCCGCACCTGATCCCTCGCCTGCACCGCCGCGCTCCGCACATGCCGTTGCAGATCGAGGAGAACTACACAGCGGTGCTGAGCGAGCAGCTCAAGGATGGCAAGCTGGACGTACTGATCCTGTCGCTGCCGTTCGCGGGGGCGGGGATCGTGACGCAGCCGGTGTATGAAGAGCCGTTCGTGGTGTTGATGCCGACCGGCCATCCGTTGGAACAGGCCGCGGCGATTGATTCGCCCACCCTGGCCCGGCAGGAGTTGCTGCTGCTGGGGCCGGGCCACTGCTTCCGCGACCAGGTGTTGCGGTTCTGCCCGGAATGCAACCAGTTGAGCGTGGCCTCGGACAACATGCAGCGCACCCTGGAGGGCAGTTCGCTGGAAACCATCCGGCTGATGGTAGCGACCGGGATGGGCGTTACCGTACTGCCCTACACCTCGGTCAGCGGCTACGCCCACGCCAGCGACTTGCTCAGCGTCCGGCCGTTCGCGGAACCGGCCCCGACCCGGGTGGTGGCGCTGGCCTGGCGAAAGAGCTTCCCGCGCGGCGCCGTCATTCCATTGCTGGCCGAGGCCATCCGGGCCTGCCCACTGGGCGCGGCGGTGCGGACCCTGGAATGATTCAACATTACCCTCTCCCGCTTGCGGAAGCGGGAGGTTGGTCGCCGACCCCATGCCCGACTCCTTGCGCGCCACGACGAACCCGTGGCCGAGCAGGATGGTTCGTTATTGACAGTGGTCGGCGCGACAATTTGCAACTTTACCGTAACCAATTGATTTAGTTGGCGGAGAGGGTGGGATTCGAACCCACGGACCCTCGCGGGTCAACGGTTTTCAAGACCGTCGCAATCGACCGCTCTGCCACCTCTCCGACAGCATTGGATTGTAGCCGGCCATCCCTAGCCACGCCAGTTGCGTTGGCGGATCGTTCGGGGCTCGCGGATCAGGGTTGGCCGATGTTCTTGAGCAGGCTCCAGTCTCCCTGGCCCGCTCCCGATGGGTCGACGCTGTTCATCGGGTGGATCTCCATCGCTGTGGCCTGGCTTTCTTCCCGGAGGGCCTCCGCGCTCGTGGACGAGGTGCAACTGACAGTTCCAAATGAGTTGACCAGATTCTGGCCTTGCACATTGAGCGTAAACCGGTAGCAGGCATCCTTGGCCATGGTGACCGTTCCCTGGCCTTCGACATTGAGGTTACATGTTGAAGCAACCGCTCTTGACGCATAACTCTTGGTGCCAGCGGTTGTGCTGGCGAATCCTTCGAAGCTGGGATTCGCACTACACGAATTGATCGTCGAACTCCTGGTGACTCCGTCGATGGTCACCTGGTAGGTCAAGGGGCCCGTCGTGCAACACGCGTTAGTCAGGGCGCTCCACTTCGCGCTTCCACTGCCCCCACCGCCCCCACCGCCAGGGTTGATGGCCCCTGCGAAGCTGATGTTTCCCTGCACGAAAACTTGCAGAATGATGGTGCCGTTGGTTTCCGTGGGCAAATTGGTCAGATCAAATTTGCCAAATGCTAGATTGGCCGTACCGCCCTCACAGCGCAGGGAGCCCGGCCCGCAGGTGAACATGCAGCGGCCGCTGGCCAGCGCCAGGGCGCAGGCGGCATTTCCCTTCGAGTCCAGCGCCGTTCCAGTGATCCGATAGAGGCCACCGCCAAGCGACGTCACGGAATCCACACTGGCGCCAGATTGCTGGGCAAGCGCTGGCGTCGCGGCAAAAGCGATCAGCAGGGTGATAAGTGTTTTTGCCGACAAGCAAAAATTTTTGCGGAACATTTTTCCTCTCCTGTTTTGGCAGGGGTAAAAATAATGGTTTTTCCTGATGCCATCCTTGGCACCTAGATAAAAACTCCCTTTCTCGCCATGGAGTATAATCCCAAAAAACCGGCTTTCCATCACGTTGGCCCACGAAACACGCGCTCGCTGGATCAGTAGCATCTCCAAAATAAAACTTAAATAAAACAATTACATAATGATGCAACCTAATCTAGAAACACCTGTTGACATCGTCATCCCAGTCTATCAAGGCCTGACGGCTACCCGCCGCTGCCTGAACAGCGCGCTCGGCAACCAGCAGCGATGCTCCCACGAAGTCATCGTCATTGACGACGCCAGCCCCGAACCGGAGTTAGTGGACTATCTGGACGAACTGGCCGCGGCCGGACGCATCACCCTGCTGCGCAACCCTGTCAATCAAGGGTTCGTGGCCACCGCCAACCGTGGCCTGGCCCTGCACCCGGATCGCGATGTGGTGCTGCTCAACAGCGATACCGAGGTAAACGGCGACTGGCTGGATCGGCTGGCGCGCTGCGCTCGTACCACCGCGACCATCGGAACGGTCACGCCTTTTTCCAACAACGCCACGATTTGTAGTTACCCTCACTTCTGTGAAGTCAACGAACTGCCAACCGAACTGTCGCTGGCGGCGACCGACGCCCTGTTCCAGCGCGCCAATGCCGGACGCTGGCTGGAGATTCCGACCGCCGTGGGCTTTTGCATGTACATTCGTCGCGATTGTCTGCGGGTGGTCGGCGACTTCGACGAACGCGCCTTCGGTTTCGGTTACGGCGAGGAAAACGACTTCTGCATGAGAGCAGCCAAGGTGGGCTGGTGCCACGCGCTCTGCGCGGATACCTACGTTTATCACGTCGGCGGCGTTAGTTTCGGCGAGCGGCAGGCGCAATTGCAGGCCCAAGCCCGGGAGGCTCTGGCTGGGTTGCATCCCGATTACGACCAACGGATTCAGTCCTTCATCCGGCAGGATCCGGTCAGACCCTTGCGAGTGGCCGTGGACTGGGAGCGCGCTTTGCTCTCGCCCGAACAGGCGCTGTACGTGCTACGGGAGCGCGACGAGGCACTCGCGCGAGCGCAACAGACTGCCGCCGCTCTGGAACAGGAGCTTCGAACCACCGAGGCTTTGCTGGTCCAAGCCAAGGACGAACTGCGTCAACGAGACCAGGCGCTCGTCGAGGCGCAGCGCTATGTTCGGGAACGGGAAGCTGATATCGCCCTGCTTACGGCCCAGATACAGTCAACACAGGATGATCTGACGCAGGCTATGCGGCAACCTGAACGTTTTCATGAGCCAAATCACCATCTGACGGCGCAACTCGATAAGGTTCACGCTTCCAGAGTCTGGCGCCACGGAGTTTCCCAGAAAATAACCATGAATCCAACCGCGCATTTATTCACCAGCATCACCGCCAATTATCTGCCCAAGGCACGGGTGCTGGCCCAATCGGCCAAGCGCCAAGGGGCCGATGTCCGCTTTCATCTGTTGTTGTGCGACGATTATCCGGCCGATGCGGATCCCGCCGCCGAGCCGTTTGACTCGATCATCAACGTGACGGAACTGCCGATTTCCGATCTGGACACTTGGCTGTTTGGCCACACGGTGGTGGAGATGTGCACCGCGGTCAAGGCGCTGGGTTTTTTGGAGATCGCCCGTCGTTTTGCCGCTGAAAAGATCTTCTACTTCGATCCGGACATGGTGATCCTGTCCGGTCTCGATGGCCTAATCGAGCAACTGGACCGGTACAGCATCCTGCTGACGCCCCACCTGAGCGAACCGGAACAGTCGCTGGACGCGATCATGGATAACGAAATCGCCAGTCTCAAGCACGGGGTTTTCAATCTGGGTTTTCTGGGGGTGCGAACCAGCGCCGAGGGGATGCGCTTCCTGAACTGGTGGGTCGAGCGGCTGCGCTATTTCTGCCACGATGATATCGCCGGTGGGCTATTCACCGACCAGCGCTGGCTGGATCTGGCGCCGGCCTTTTTCGAGGATATCACCATCCTGCGCGAGCCGATCTACAACGTCGCCACCTGGAATCTTACTCACCGCCCGGTAGCCGGTTCGCTGGAACGGGGGCTCACCATCAACGGCCAGCCGATCAGCTTCTATCATTTTTCCGGTTTCGACGGCGGCGCCCAGGAAGTCATGCTGAAGAAATATGCCGATGCCGGCTCGGCGCTGTTCGATCTGCGCCGCTGGTACATCGCCGAATGCCAGCGCATGGGCCAGGAGGAAGTGGGCGGTCTCCGCTGCCGCTACGACACCTTCGACAACGGCGAACGCATCACCCGGGCGCAACGGATTCTCTATCGCTCCCGTCTCGATTTGCAGCGGGCTTTTCCCAATCCTTTCCGCACTGACGGCAATTCCTATTATCACTGGCACCGACTCAACGCCGCCGGCGCCCATGCCAGCGATGAAACCCTGGAAACCGAAGCGACGCTGCGCGCTCAATTAAACGATACCCGCCGCGAACTGGACTTGATTCAGCGTTCCCGGAGTTGGCGGCTGGTACAGGCATTTGCCAGATTGCTCAATGTGTTCCGCTAACTCCGCTGTCCGTCGAGCGCCGCCAGGTCGCTGGCCGCGACCGGAAAATCCGCGCGTGGTTTGCCTGTCAGTCGGCACCGGGGAGATCGAGCTATTGGCCGGCACGTTGTCATCGCTGCTGCGCAATACCTCGCCCGATGTCGAGATCGTGGCGCTGTTGCTCGACGGCGAACGGGCGGTGCTGGAACAGGCGTTGCGGGAGCGATCCGAAGTGGCGCGGATAGCGTTGGTGGACACCGCTGGCCACAATCACCCATGGCAGGCCGTCCTGCGTGGACTACCGTCGCGTTATAATGATTACGATCTACTACTGGCGCGGCCTGGGTTGAAAGTTCCCCCCGGCTGGGATGCCCGGCTGGCGCTGGCAGCGTATGGCCAGGAATCGCGTATCGCGGCGGTGATGCCGCTGTGCGACAGTTCGCCCCTGTTCGCCCTGCTGGAGCGGAACGAAGGCGATCGAATCACGCTGGATGCCCTGGATCGCCTATTGTTGGCCCTGAGTCCGCGGCGCAACCTTGAAATGCCGGCACTGTTTAGTGGTTGCTGTTATCTGCGGCGCGCAGCGCTGCGAGGCATCGAAGCCGAACTGGACACCGCCGCGCGGGACTGGGGCTGGGGCGAAGCCAGCATCTGGCTGGTCCGGCTCTTCCAGGAGCACGGTTGGCACGCGGTCTGTTGCGACCATGTTTACGTGCGGGATCGCGACGCGGGCCACCGTCAACAGGAGATGCGCGGCGGTGAACAAGCGGAGGAAGCGCGGCAGATCAAACAGGCCCATCCTCTGACCGGCCTGCGCTTCGTAGTCAACGATGTTCTACAACAAGGCGCGGAGGCTCAGTACAATGTGCCGGCACATCGGCCGGCGCAATTACACATTGCCCACAGTTGGGGCGGGGGCCTGGACCGATGGGTACGGCAGTATTGCGAGCACGACCGGGAGCGGGACAACCTGGTATTGCGCTCCATCGGTACTTGGGGCGCTTTCGGCCAGCGCATCGCCCTGTACCGCTCGACGGCGATGGATCAACCATTGCGTTATTGGGAGCTGGGCTATCCGATTCGCGCCACGGCGTTGACCCATCTGCAATATCGGACGATTCTCGACGAGGTCATCGCCGGCTTCAACATTGAGGTTGTGCTGATTTCGTCGCTGATCGGCCATTCGCTGGATGCGCTGCACAGTGGTCTACCCACGATTTTTGTCGCCCACGACTACTATCCCTTCTGTCCGGCGCTGGTTATTCATTTCGACTCAATCTGCGGACAGTGCGAATTGCCGCGCCTGACGCAGTGCTTCGCCGAAAACGAGCATAACCGCTTCTTTCGCAATGTCGCTACCGGGGAATGGCTGGCGCTGCGGCGACGTTTCGTCGAACTGGCCATGTCTGACCCCGTCCGGTTTGCGGCGCCATCCGAATCGGTGGCTCGGCACTGGCGAACCTTGCTGCCAGCGTTCGCCGACAAGCCCTTTGCCATTATTCCTCATGGGGTTGATTTCGCGCCGGAGCGACTGCCGACACCGCCAGCGAGCGCAAAGCTGCGGGTGGTGGTGCTGGGCAGCTTGGCCCCGCAGAAGGGCCGGGGGCTGCTGGAGCAGGTCTGGCCGCGCATCGCCGATCGCGTGGAATTGCATCTGGTCGGCTGCGGCGAAGAGGGCGAGGTGTTTCGCGGCCAGCCCAGCATCACGCTGATTCCGAGTTACCGGCATGAGGAATTGGCCGGCATCATGGCCAGCATCGCGCCGGAGGTTGGCTTGATGCTGTCCATCTGTCCCGAGACCTTTAGCTACGCCCTGAGCGAGTTGTGGTTGCTGGGCATCCCGGTAGTGGCGACTGACGTGGGCAGTTTCGCTGACCGGATTCAGGAGGGCGTCAATGGCTTTCTCTGCCCACCCCAAGTGGAGGCGATCACGGAAAAATTGCGCTGGATCGTCGCCCACCGCGCCGTTCTGGACCCGCCGCGCGCCTGGCTGGCCAGGTTCCGGCATCGCCAGATCGATGAAATGGTGGCTGATTACCATGCACTGACGCCATTACCCGCCTTCGCCACGCCGCGTTATTTCACCACGCCGGCGGTGCTGGCGCCGGCCGAAAACGCTCCCACCCGGGCGTTGTACGTGGATGTCCAAGCGCCCTTCACGCGGGTATTGGAAGAATTCGGTGACTATGCGCGCCAGAAACTTGTCGCCACCCCGCGCCTGCGCGCCTGGCAGAAACGCGGGCTGGCGGCGCTGCTCGCGGGTGGATTGCGCGGCGCCAGGGCGCTGGCCACTCTACGGCGCAAACGTTGATCGAACCTGGGTAACACGCCCGCACGGTTCCCGAATGCAAACTCCGGCCGCGTTGGGCGAGGTGGGTGCGTTTTCCCCAAAAATTGTTTTTAATGAGCGCAGTTATCCCGGAAGCGGTAGCCGGTTCGGGCTAGCCCGGTCCCGGCGGCCCTCCCTAAAATCCTAAATAACGCGGGGACGCGACGCCGTCGCCCGCCTCCTCCAACCCGAAAATGAATCGTAAGGAGTGCCCGGTGGAACGCGAAAGTATGGAATATGACGTGGTCATCGTCGGCGCCGGCCCGTCCGGCCTGTCGGCGGCCATCCGTCTCAAGCAACTGGCGGCGGACAGCGGCCAGGACGTCAACGTCTGCGTCATCGAGAAAGGCTCCGAGGTCGGCGCGCACATCCTGTCCGGCGCGGTGGTGGAACCGCGCGCCCTGAACGAACTGATTCCGGATTGGAAGGAACGGGGGGCGCCGCTGAACATCCCGGCCACCCAGGATCAATTCCTGCTGCTGACCCGCGAAACCTCGTACAAGCTGCCCACCCCGCCGCAGATGAACAATCACGGCAATTACATCATCAGCCTGGGCAATCTATGCCGCTGGTTGGCCGCGCAGGCCGAGGAACTGGGCGTGGAAATCTACCCCGGTTTCGCCGCCGCAGAGGTGCTCTACAACGACGACGGCGCGGTGGTCGGCGTCGCCACCGGCGACATGGGCGTCGACCGGGAGGGCAAGCCGACCGATCAGTTCGCACCGGGGATGGAACTACGCGCCCGCTACACCCTGTTCGCCGAAGGTTGCCGCGGCTCGCTGACCAAGACCCTGTTCGAGCGTTTCAAGCTGCGTGAGGGCGTGGACCCGCAGACCTACGGCATCGGCATCAAGGAACTGTGGGAGATCGATCCCATCCTGCACCAACCGGGCAAGATCGTCCACACCGTCGGCTGGCCGCTGGATCCCAGCACTTACGGCGGCTCCTTCCTCTACCACCTGGAGAACAACCAGGTGGCGGTAGGCTTCGTGATCGGGCTGGGTTACGCCAATCCGCACCTGTCGCCGTTCGACGAGTTCCAGCGCTTCAAGACCCATCCCGACATCCGCCCGACCTTCGAGGGTGGCCGGCGCATCGCCTACGGCGCGCGGGCCATCTCGGCCGGCGGCATCCAGTCGATTCCCAAGCTGACTTTCCCCGGCGGCGCGCTAGTCGGCGACACCGCCGGTTTCCTCAACATGCCCAAGATCAAGGGCACCCATACCGCGATGAAATCCGGAATGGTGGCGGCCGAGGCTGTGTTCGCGGCGGTCGCGGCCGGACGCGGCGCGGACGAGGTCGCGGAGTATCCCGAACAGTTGCGGCAAAGCTGGCTGTGGGAAGAACTCTACCAGGTCCGCAACATCAAGCCGTCGTTCAGTTGGGGGCTGTGGGTGGCGATCGCCTATTCGGCGCTCGATACCTACCTGTTCCGGGGCAAGGCGCCGTGGACCTTCCACCACAAGCCGGATCACGCCAAGCTGAAAAAAGCCAGCGAATGTTCGAAGATCGAATATCCCAAGCCGGATGGCGTGATCAGCTTCGATAAACTGTCCTCGGTGTTCATCTCCAACACCAATCATGAAGAGGATCAGCCCTGTCATTTGACCCTGAAAGATCCGACCGTGCCGGTTCGGATCAATCTGGCGCTGTACGACGCGCCCGAACAGCGCTATTGCCCGGCTGGGGTCTACGAAATCGTCCGCGACGCCGACGACGGCAACCCACGCTTGCAGATCAACGCCCAGAATTGCGTGCATTGCAAGACCTGCGACATCAAGGATCCCACCCAGAACATCAACTGGGTGACGCCACAGGGCGGCGGCGGGCCGAATTATCCAAACATGTAAGCGGCAATCCATGGCAAAGCCCGGCGCTTTCCGGGCTTTTTTGGGCAAACTATCGCGCCAACCTTCATTCGGGAGTTCGCTTGCATGTCCACCGCGCCCAACTTGCCGCTGCTGATAGAACCGGAGCAGCTTCAGCCGCATCTCGCCGACCCTGCCGTGCTGGTCGTGGATTTGTGCGATTTGCCCAGTTATGCGGCCGGACACATTCCCGGCGCGATCCATCTTGATTACTCGGATCTGGTCCGGGTCGAACCGCCGGCGATGGGGCTGCTGCCGACCGAGGCGCGGTTGAGCGAGGTGCTGTCGCGACTCGGCCTGACCACGGACCGGCATGTGGTCGCCTACGACGAGGAGGGCAACGGTCGCGCCGGTCGATTGCTGTGGACGCTGGCGACGCTCGGACACGAACCGGTGTCGTTGCTCAACGGTGGTATCCACGCTTGGGACGCTGCCGCCGGACCGTGCGAAGCCCAGTTCCGCCATCCACCGCGCAGCGCCTACCAAGCCCGTTTTGTCGATCCGCCGATGGTGATCGCCGACCGGGATTATATTCTGGGACGGCTGGGCCAGCGGGATCTGGCGCTGCTGGACACCCGCACTCCCGCCGAGTTCGCCGGTCTGGACCAACGCGCCGCCCGCGGTGGCCACATCCCCGGTGCGATCAATCTGAACTGGACCGACGCCATGGATCCGCAACGGCAATTACGCCTCCAGCCCGATCCGGTGCTGCGCAGACTGCTGGAAACCCGCGGCGTGACGCCCGACAAGGAGGTGATCGTCTATTGCCAGAGCCATCACCGCTCGGCGCATACCTACTGGGTGTTGCGCCATCTGGGTTATCCCCGGGTGCGTGGTTATCCCGGCGCCTGGTCGGAATGGGGCAACGATCCCAGGTTGCCGGTCGAGGCGTGAGCCTGGGCCAGTGCCGTTGGGGAGGATGTCAGCCCGCTCGACACGATCCGAGAAACCCCCGTTCGCCCATACCGGCCCCAGCCATGGATTCCAGCCAGATTCACCAACTCTTCACCCGCCTGCAAGCCGCTCGCCCCCAGCCGACCACCGAACTGCGCTATCTCAGCCCGTTCGAGTTGCTGATCGCGGTCATCCTGTCGGCGCAAGCGACTGATAAAAAGGTCAACGAAGCCACCGCGCGCTTATTCGCGGTTGCTAATACGCCACCAGCGATTTTGGAACTCGGCGAGGCGGGGTTGAAGGCCTACATCAAGACCATCGGCCTGTACAACACCAAGGCCGCCCACATCCGCCAGACTTGCGCCCTGCTGCTGGAACGACACGGCGGCGAAGTGCCGCGCGACCGGGCGGCGCTGGAAGCCTTGCCGGGGGTCGGGCGCAAGACCGCCAACGTCATCCTCAACACCGCCTTTGGCGAGCCGACCATTGCCGTGGACACGCATATTTTCCGGGTCGCCAACCGCACCGGGCTGGCGCCGGGCAAGACCGTGTGGGAGGTGGAGGAGGGGCTGTTGGCCGCGACGCCGGACGAGTTCAAACCGGACGCCCACCACTGGCTGATCCTGCACGGCCGCTATGTCTGCACCGCCCGCCAACCGCGTTGCCTGGACTGCCCGATTCGCGACCTGTGCGCCTATCCCGACAAAACGAGGTGAACTGATGTTTGGCAACGACCGCGATAGCCTGCGCCGCTACTACTGCACGGTCTGGGACAAGGCCAGCGCCGGCCAGCCGCTGGAGCCGCTGGAACGGATCATCGCCGAGGCGATCCGCGCTCATCCCGAATATCAGCCGGTGCTAACCGATGCCGAAGCGGCGCTGGATCGCGAGTACACTCCCGAAATGGGCCAGACCAACCCCTTCCTGCATTTGGGCATGCATATTGCCATTCACGAGCAGTTGGGTGCTAACCGACCGGACGGCGTTCTTGTTGTTTATCAGCAGCTTTGCCGGCGGGCGGGCGACAGCCACGCCGCCGAGCATCTAATGATGGAGTGTCTGGGCGAGACCCTGTGGGAGGCGCAACGCGCAGGGTGTGAGCCGGATGAGCGGGTTTATCTGGAACGGCTGCGGCGGCTGGCGCGACCGTGAGTGGTTTTTGGTTGTCGCTAGATGGGGCTTGGATAAGGCGTTGATTAATAATTTATTATGGAATTGATATCCGCATTTGGCGCACCACTCGAACAAGGCGCCGGCATCGACCGATTCCCGGTGCCCGGCCACGATGCAGAGCGTTTCAGCGACCGGTTGGAATTACCCATTGGCGTCGATCGAACAGTCCGCCTCCAGATCCTGTATGTTGCATGGCAACAAATTTTTGTTGCGTTGCGGAATAAAATCGTCAATACTGTTGTCAGAGGGATAATGATTAAATTTCAAGGGGGAGATATGCCATGACGATTTCAACGCAAGTCCATACAGTTTGCCCGCACTGCAAGCGGTCGGTGACGGCGCGGCCCGATCAACCCCGCGCCCAGTGCCCGGAACACGGACCGGTCGTGCCGATGCGCAGCGCCATCGTCAACCAGCCACTACCGTCCACGCCACCCGTGACCCTGCTGTACGCCCAACTGGTTTAAAGCTTGGGTAATCTTCAGTCCCCTCTCCCCCTTGTCAAGGGGGAGAGGGCTAGGGTGAGGGGGTAAGTCTTTGAAACTGCGGCCCTCACCCCCAACCCCTCTCCCGCAAGCGGGCGAGGGGAGTGAACGGTTACAAGCTTGGATACCTGCGGCCGGTTATTCCGGCCGCAGGTGCGGAAACAGCAGCACATCACGGATGGACGGCGCATCGGTGAACAGCATCACCAGCCGGTCAATGCCGATACCCTCTCCCGCTGTTGGCGGCAAGCCATATTCCAAGGCCCGGATGTAGTCGGCGTCATAATGCATCGCCTCGTCATCGCCGGCGGCTTTCGCTTCAACCTGCTTGCGAAAGCGCTCGGCCTGATCTTCGGGATCGTTCAACTCGGAAAAGCCGTTGGCGATTTCCCGCCCACCCACGAATAGTTCGAAACGGTCGGTAATGGTAGGGTCGGCATCATTGCGCCGAGCCAGCGGCGACACATCAGTCGGATAGGCGGTGATAAAAGTCGGGTCGCGCAATTGATATTCAACGGTCTGCTCAAAAATTTCCAATTGCACCCGGCCCAAGCCGTAATCCGGTTGCGTTTTCAGCCCCAAGCCTTCGGCAATTTGCCGAGCACTTTCCAAATTATCGAGTTGTGGGGCGGTTATTGCGGGATTGAAATGCAGAATGGCCTCGCGCACCGTCAGCCGTCGAAACGGTTGGCCGAAATCGTAAGTTTCGCCCTGATAGGTCACGCTCGTGTCGCCTAACAGGGTTTGCGCCATGCCCCGCAATAATTCCTCGCTCAAATCCATCAGATCGCGGTAATCCGCATAAGCCAGATAAAACTCCAGCATGGTGAATTCGGGATTGTGGCGGGTGGATAGCCCCTCGTTGCGGAAATTGCGGTTGATCTCGTAGACCTTCTCGAAACCGCCCACCACCAGCCGTTTCAAATACAGTTCTGGCGCAATACGTAGATACAATTGCATATCCAATGCATTGTGATGCGTGATAAAAGGCCGGGCTGCCGCGCCGCCGGGAATCGGCTGCATCATCGGCGTCTCGACTTCCAGGAAGCCGCGCCGGTTAAAAAAATCACGGATATAGGCAACGCTGGCCGAACGTAGGCGGAAGGTATCACGGGTGGACTGGTTCATAATCAAATCCACATAGCGCTGGCGATAACGGGTTTCCTGATCGGCCAGGCCGTGAAACTTCTCCGGTAACGGTCGCAGTGACTTGGTCAATAGCCGCAGCGTATCCACCTTGACCGACAATTCGCCGGTTTTGGTCTTGAACACGGTCCCTTCAGCGCCGAGGATGTCACCCAAATCCCAGCTTTTGAAGTCCTCGTACCGGCCATCCGGCAGGGCGTTTTTCTGGATGAACAGTTGAATGTCGCCGGACATGTCGCGCAACCGCGCGAAGCTGGCCTTGCCCATAATCCGTTTGGCCAGCATCCGCCCGGCGACGCAAACCCGCTGGGGTTCGGCGTCCAATTCGGCGTTGTCCTTGCAGCCATAGGCAACGTGCAGTTCCGCCGCCAGCGCATCGCGTCGGAAATCAGTGGGATAGGCGTTGCCAAGCTGACGCAACTCGCTCAGCTTTTGGCGGCGCAGCGCAATCAGCTTGTTTTCGTCGAGGGGTTCTTCGGGGGAGTCCATTGCTTCACTCATTAGTGATTACTGTTTGTCAAATTGGATGCCATGGGCTGCCAGAAAGCCATTGCCCAAGCGATCGTGGACGCAGGAGCTGACTACGTCCTAGCCCTCAAGGGCAACCATCCGACCTGGTGCCCCTGCTTGGGAGGAAGTCGGGGGAAGCGGGTAAATGATTATAGGTAACTACCAACGTATCCCACCCGAGTGCCATGGATTTGCCCTGGGTTGGGACGGGTGAATGGGGTATCGGTCGGGTAGGAATCCGGTTGGCGAGGTGGGCGACCGCCCACGCGCCACCGGATTCGC
>WBZP01004688.1_pt1 | contig 14155 bp, 9 predicted proteins | sample 5204301 | NCBI WGS metagenome assembly WBZP01 (sample SAMN12412401, study PRJNA552823) | activated sludge metagenome | isolation source: activated sludge from nitrification reactor of wastewater treatment plant... | place: USA: Pennsylvania | collected 2017 | reverse complement strand
ACCTGTCATTTCTAACTCCGGCCGAAACAGAAAAAAAGCCATGATCAGTGAAAGAATCCGGAGAAGCGTTAACGTAATAACAAATGCCAAGTTTATTCCTCATCTTTTCAAACAATCTTGAACTCATTCCCCCACTCAAAACCCCGGCTAAAACTTTTAGGATTGCATTTCTATTATCAAAAATATCAAAAGTGCGAACACCTAGAACAAAATGAGTTTGATCAGTTTTTTTGTGTTCTATCAAAATTTCAGGTTTTTTCTGCGACTCTTTAACAGGAAGCTTCCCGGCACCAACCTTTTCTGAACAATCTTTAAAACTTTTTTCTATTAAATCTAAAACTTTTTTCTCGTCAAAAGAACCTGCCACCACGACCAGAGTTTCGGGCGCGGTATAAAATTTTTCACGGTAGGAAATAAAATCAGCTCTCTTCATTCCTGCAACGTTTTCTTTTGTGCCCGCAATGTCCCAACCAGCCGGTTGATCGCCGTACAAAAGAGTCATGAAGGAATCTTGGACTTTCTTTTGGGGCAAATCGTTGTACATATTTATCTCCTCAATAATCACACCTTTCTCTTTTTCCATTTCCGCTTCCGGCAAAGTTGAATTGAGATAAATATCAGACACTACATCTACCAAAAGAGAAGCGTGTTTTGCTGAAGCCTTGGCGTAATAACCTGTGTATTCATTCCCTGTAAAAGCATTGTATTGGGCGCCGACAGAATCGAGTTCATTAGCAATATCCATAGCGGTCGGACGTTTTTTTGTTCCCTTAAAACACATGTGCTCTAAAAAATGAGAGAGGCCGTTTATGTTTTTTGTTTCATATTTCGACCCGGCACCGACAAGCACTAAAACTGTTATGGTCGGATTGTCCGGCATGGGCACAGTAATAATTCGTAAACCATTTTTTAAAATTTGTTTGTGATAATCCATAAAATGAGTTTATCAGAAAAAAGAAAAAGACAAAAGAAAAGACCCGACCTTCTTGAATTCGCCGAAGCGAAACAAGAAAGTCGGGCTTGAAAAGCCGGCTAGTCAGTGACCGGGAAATCGTCCGTCACCAGTGGCGCGCCGGTCATCAAGACCGACCACCCGTCCGTGGCGGAGTTCTTCGTGAGTGGCAAGTACTTGCCATGAACCATCCCCAGGAAGAACTCACCGGTTCTTGGATAACCAATGAGGAACTTCCTCTCTTCGAGAGTCCACAGATCCCCAATGAGACCATGGACCTTGAAAGTGGCACACCCTAGCTTGCTGTACCCGACGAATTCAATCGGGCATTTCTTGACCGACAAGCCGGCAATCGTCGGCTGAAACTCGAACGGCGGCAGGGCCACTCGCCGCTCGAAAAACCGGAGCCACTCGACTCGGTTGAGGTCGACGGTGTTGTCGGAGTGCACCCCGTTCTCGACCTCCCCTTCGACGTCAATGTTGCCGTCAAAGTACTGACAATCCCACTTGTAGGCGGTTTTATCGCCCATGACCAGACGGACACTCCGCAGTCGCCGGTTGTGACCAGCGACGAACTCGGCGGAGAGTCCGTCTTTCTTCGCCGTCACCACATACAAAACCTCTCCTCCTTCGCGGATGACGATCTCGTTGGTAAACGCGACCGGAGGCTTGACCAGCGGCAGCTTTACCGCCGCCACCGCGGTCGAGGTGCAAAGGACGACCAAACCAACCAGAACTGAAAACAGTTTTTTCATAGGACCCCTTATTTGACATTCGTCTTGAAAATCAGTTACGCGACGTAACCTTTCTTCTCAACCTTAAACAGAAAACACCCGATAGGGCGCCTCTTGATTTAAGTGGCGTAGAGACAGACATGTCCCCCGTTTCAAATGTCACTAATCAATATTATAGCACAACTTAAATACTTTTGTCAATCTCTAAAAAACCCAGTTTTTAAGGCCTTTTTAGCTGTTTTGAATTTTGTGAATTAGATCTTCAATTTTGACTCTTTCTTGTTGACCAGTATCTCGATCTCGGAGCGTCACACCACTTCCTTCCTCAATAGTCTCGAAATCAACTGTCACACAATATGGCGTTCCGATTTCATCTTGCCGACGATATCTTTTGCCAATATTTCCATTATCGTCAAACTCACAAGTCATTTCTTTTTTCAACATTTTGTAAACTTCTCTCGCCTTCTCGACAAGCTCGGGTTTATTTTTAAGAAGTGGGAACACTGCCACTTTTACAGGAGCAAGATGATTGGCAAGTTTAAGAACAACGCGAGATTCTCCGCCTATCTCATCTTCGGTATAAGCATCGGAAAGCACGGCAAGAAACACCCGACCAACACCCATAGATGTCTCCAATATCCAAGGAATAAATTTTTCGCCAGTTTGAGGATCTGTGTAATTCAAATCGACGCCAGAATGTTTCATGTGCTGAGTTAGGTCGTAATTGGTACGATCGTGAATGCCCTCCACCTCGTCAAAACCATAAGTCGGAAAATTATACAAAATGTCCCATGCGTCAGAAGCGTAAAAAACCAAATTTTCGTGCTGTTTCCATTTTAGATTTTGTTCCCGTATCCCCAGACTAAGATACCAAGCCCATCTTTCACGTTTAATTTTTTCATAAGCTTCCTTATTTTCATTCGGACGAACAAAAAACTGGGTATCGGCCTGTTCAAATTCTCGGACACGAAAAAGAAAATTGCGCGGAGATATTTCGTTTCTAAAAGCTTTGCCAATTTGAGCCACGCCAAATGGGATTTTTACACGAACTGTATCAATAATATTTTTATAATTTAAATATATCCCCTGACAAGCTTCTCCCGGCAAATAAACCGGGCGGTCGCCAGCGTTTGTAAAATCACCCAAATTAGATTTGGCCAAAAGATTAAAAGCTCGAACAGGTGTAAAATCATTCGCTCCGCACTTTGCACATTTAATCTTTGATTTATTCTCTGTAAAAATTTTGTTTAGCTCACCTTCAGACATCTTTTCGTCAGCCACGATCCCGATTTTTTCAAGCTCTTTATCAACCCTGATACGTGTATTACATTTTTTGCACTCGGAAAGCGGGTCAGAAAAACCTTTTGTATGACCAGATGCCTCCCAAACACGAGGGTCCTTAAACATTGCGGAATCGAGCCCAACATAATTGTCTCTTGCATGAACATTCTCTTTCCACCAAGAATTTTTTATATTATTCAACAATTCCACTCCGTAAGGTCCAAAATCATAGAGGCCGGCAACCCCGCCGTAAATTTCCGATCCTTGATAAACAAAACCCCTTCTCTTGCAAAGGGAAATGATTTTCTCCATCTTGTCGTTTGTTTCAGCTTGCATATTTACACTTTAGCTTTTTGTTGATTATCTGTCTACCTATAATTTGTTCTGACTTTCATTTCACCGGTCCCCCCCTACCCGCGTAAACCGGATCATCGTATAGCCCGATATCCAACCCGCTATTCTTTGAAGCAGTCAACATAACACTAGAAAATCGGTCATAACCAGAAGCTGTAACATCATCCAATAATTTTGGACTTGATCCAACCTGACTCAAGCTCGGCGTAAAAGAAACTTGGAAAGAAACTGATCGCGACCCTCCGCCAGAATTTATGTCGCCAACATTCCAAACAACTTCTCCCCCAACCGGATTGTATTTTAAATCCTCGCTCACAGGACTAATTTTGTCTAGCCAGTGAACATATATGGGCAAACTAGTTAAAACTTTCACATCCGACAAGTCATTGGAAGAATTTGGAACGGAAAGTGTGACGGTATAAGTTGTTTCTTGATCGGATTGGGGTGGAATTGAGCCGAAATTTTGAAAAGGACCTGACGAATAAATTATTTTGGCATCAACCCCAAGAGTAGACGCTATTTTAATAGTTTTCATTGTGGTTACTTTCAATTGCTCTACGCTAGAATCAGAGGAAATACTGCTCGCAAGAATAGTCACTTCAACTACCATTGAGGACGCCCGCTGATTAAGAACAGAGTCAAGAATTTTCAAACCAAAGTTAACACTTCCCTTTGCTCCGGGTTCCAGAACTCCCAATTGACTGCTAGTAGTCTGGTCCCAAAGAATAGTATTGTCGGTAGATCGGAAAAAACCGTTGCCAGTAGAAACAAGCTTTCTGTCAAAAATATTACCTTTCAATTTTGCTTGGACAACGACATTGGTAATTCGAGTTTTTAAATTATTTGTAAAAACAATATCTCCTCTGACGTTTCGGCCAGCATCCGTAACGTATTCCAAATCTCTGGAACCACCAAGTGCTAAATCAACACCTATAAACGGCTCGGCCACTTTCACAATTTGAGTCTTGGACAAAAACACAACGCCAATCTTCCTTTCATCGTTTGGATCCCGAGTCCCGATAGAAAATCTTATAGCTTTTTCCTCGCCTTCAGCTCCCGAAAATTGACCTTGAATCTTCAACACTCTCGTTGAGCCAGATTTTAGGTCTCCCAAGTCCCAAACTCTATTCTCATAAGAAGGTCTCGGATCAGAATTGGAAAAACTGAACCCAAAAGGATAGTCAGCCATCAACGTCAAATTCTTTATTGTCTCGCCAGAATTCGCCCCGATAGTCAAAGAAATGGTGGCATCTTGGCCCGCACTATATTCCGACAAAGCCTCAATCGCAACCGAAACTGGCGCCGACGACAGAATTACACTCCGGCTTTCTGTTTTAGAAAAAATAGCATTAGAGCCCTGTACTCTATACTCCAAAGTTACTTTAACATCTTTGCTCTCTCCTTCTTCTCCAAAAAATACAACATTGAACTTCTTGTTTATAGAACCCCCAACCGAAACGGCCCCAACAGATTCGCGATATCGACGAAGCTCTTTGCTCATATCGTCCGGCTGTCTGCCACCCGCCGCATATTCAACCAAAACATCTGCCGACAAAAGCGGAACATTATTTTGATTTGTAATATTTACCTCAACAGGCATATTTTCTCCTCCGGCTATAGAAGGAGGCATATTTATTCCTATAACAATATTTTTTGTAGATATAACATTCTGACCACCAAAAAAAACATAGGCTGCCACAGCAAGAGAGGCAACAAAAAGAATAATTGAGCCTACCAATATTTGTTTCAAAACAGAAAAAGTATTTCGGTTAGAAATTAAGTCGGAGCGCTTGCTAAAGTCTTGGCTTTCGGCCCAATCCGTCCGAACAGAAAAATTTTGGCCGTACGATGGTCTCCAAGTTTCGCCTTGTGCCGGAGATTTATTTGGATCATACAAGTTGTCTTCCATTGATTCCAGTCGATCTCTTTCCGTCTCTTTTCCGTCCAAACTTTTTTTAAATTTTGATGGATAATCAGGAGGCATGGTAAATCAATAATCAATCACTTGCTTAATGATAAAACGTAAAACGTGATGACATTATAACATGAAGGAAAAAAATTTAATTCCCAAATACGTTAACTAATGAAAGGTTTTTGACACATTGCTATAGATGACTTTCCTGAAGCGATTTGTTTATAGCAAAAATCGCCTCTCTCCTTGAAATTTTCATTTTCATCAAAAGATCTTCTTCAAAAAAACAATTACTGGTAAAGATGCCCCAATTGGGCGAACTACCAAGATAACCCAGAGAATGTAGAATCCTTAGCATCAAAAGATGCTCCACACTCTCTAAGAACTCTCCTTCTGGCCTAACCTCGGCCAAAAACAAAAAGGCATTTTTAACATGTTCATATAATATTTCATTTTTCTCTTCACCGTGAACAAGCCGGCCGATAATCATAGAAACTCTTGCTAAAATTTGTTGTATAGAGGCAATACCTCGCAAATCATAAAAAAAATTTTGCGCCGAAACGGCATTTGCTACCCGCCATTTTTCTCTGCCTTTTACAAAAGAAAATTCTGCCAATGAAAAATCGGAAAGCGAGTATCGAAGTTTTGAATCTGATTTTCTGACACCTTTTGCTTCCGCTTTTATTAAACCAAAATCCCGAGTCAAAATTATAAAAAACTTATCGGCTTCACCACTGCCAAAACTTTTTAAAACAATTCCTTCAGTAACATATATATTATGCACGATCAAAGGATATCAAAAAAAGGTTTTTGGGAAAAGAAAAGACCCGCGCCGAAGCGCGGGGTGATAGGTGGAGCGTATCCGATTTGACCGAGAGCTTAGGTCGCGCCGGAGAACGCTCCATTGGTCGAAGAGACCGTAGCCAGCCAGGCGCCCGTGAGGACGCCTCCTTCCACACGTATCGGCGCGCCGGGGTTCGCCTTGAAGTTGGCCATGGTCACGTTCGCCGGGTTATGGTAGACGACATCATGCAATGCCTCCCGTTGGTTTGTCGGCGTTGCCGTCGTAGTGGCCTTGATCTTGTCGCCACGCTCGATGATGTCCTGGGTCGCGAAGACGGCCGTCACAAGGCAATCGCCCGCAAGGGCGTTTCCTTCCGTCAGTCCGTTGAGCGTGAGCGCGTTGATGTTGCTCTGCACGTTGTCGCTCGTGCGAGCGTTTTCCTGCACGGTGGCCTGCACCGTGTTTTGGTCGCCGCTGCCGCCCACAACGTCCGTGTTGGGGGCGTTGGCAAACACTGTCACCGTCGCGGACGCGATGAGCGCCGCGACGGCCGTAATGGCGCCTAACAGGCGCCGATTCATGACCTTCATGGGGTTCCTTCCGTTGGTTTACGGCTGTTTTCTATCTCCGGAGAGAGCTGCGACCACAGCCACTTCAAGCCACAGCTTTGAAACGAGAAAACTTCTCGACTCAAAGCTGTAGCTTAAGCCACCCTATCAAAGAACTAACATCAATAACAATATACCCCTCCCAAAAAATTTGGCAAGGTGTTTATTGATAAACAACAAAAATAACAAAAAACAAGGTGAACTACTTAAGAAGTTTTATTTTGACAAAGATGCCACCACCCAAATCAACATTTTCACTTCCCAGATTTGTGGCAAAAGATATTGACTTAACTAAATTTGTTTTCATTATTAAGTTTCTGTTTTTTTCAATAATCTTTTCGCCGTCTGCATCGGTTTCAAAAGATAAATCCGCAAAATCTTTTATAGTTAAACCTTCATTCTTTCTAACTTCTTGGACTGCGCGAATAAGTTCCCTAATCTGCCCCTCTTCCCGAAGTTCTGGCGTAATTACCGTATTAAGTTCCATTTCATCCTTTAATTCGGGGTCATACTGAACATTTTTTACATTCACTTCATCCTTTATCAATTGGCATAACTCGCTTTTTAATTTATTTTTTTTATCTTTTACTTTTAATTTGAGCAGAGCTAGAGGTTGCCTGACTTTTATATTAGCGGAAGCCCGCAATTCCAAAGCCTTGGACACGATCTCTCTTGTGATCTTCATGTCTCTTAAAATATCATGATGAATATAATCAACCAGTTTTGTAGGCCAGCGCTCAAGATGCACACTTTGATTAGATTGTGGCTGGTAACTTGTATTTTGTAGTGATTGAAAAATGTGTTCTCCAAAAAACGGCATAAAAGGAGCTATTAGTTTTGAAAGTTCTGCTAAAACAAGATGCAAAGTGGCCAAAGCATATCGTTTATCCATATCGTTTTCACCTTTGAATCTTTCCCGAGAACGACGGAGATACCAAACAGAAAGATCGTCCACAAATTCCCCAATCGCCCTTGTGGCTTTATCAAGCTCGTATTTTTCGAGAGCTTTCGTCATCTGCTCGGTTATTTCGCCAAGACGGGCCTTTATCCACACATCCAAAACATTAGACGACTCCCCGCCACGAGGCAAAGAATGCACCGAATCTTTATACAAAGTATAAAAAGACAAAACGTTGTCCAATCTTGTTAAGACCTTTTTTGAAACCTCATCAACGCCCTTTTCAGAAAAACGGATATCCTCACCCTTTACTGCCGGAGAAGATAAAAGATAATAACGCAAAGCATCTGCCCCATATTTATCGACTATCTCTACTGGATCGGGATAATTTTTAAGACGTTTTGACATTTTCTCGCCATCCTCAGCAAGAATGATTCCATTGACTACAACTTCTTTAAAAGGCACTCTATCAAAAAGTGCTACACCAAGAACAAGCATTGAATAAAACCAGCCACGAGTTTGATCTACACCTTCAGCGATAAAATCAGCGGGATAACGCTTGGACCAAAATCGCCTTGGGTCAAAAACTTTTTTATCAAAAGGATAGTGAGCGGAAGCATAAGACATCGAGCCAGACTCAAACCAACAATCAAAAACCTCCGGAACTCTCTTTTTTACCCCGCCACATTGGCAAGAAAAATTGACCTCATCAATGTAAGGTCTGTGCAAATCAAGTTCTCCGAGCTCATTTCTCGGGCCAATTTCTTTGTAAATCATTTCTCTCACTTCGGCATTTTGAAGAAAAAAATCAGCCTGACCGCGCATAGCCACCGACTCTTTTGGCTCCAAACCGGCAGAAACTGTAAGAAGCATCCAACTTGGAGTGTCGTGAGTAACCACACAAATATTTTTCCCTTGATATTTGCCATCAATCTCCTTGATAAAGTCATTCATTCTTTCCCGGATCTCATTAAAGCTCTCAGCGTTGTGAGCCGTGCTTGTGAATCGGCCGATATAATTTTCCTCACCTATCGTAGCGTGATATTCTTTAACACTTTTTCCATCCCAAGCACTCTTGCCAGTCTCTCGAAGCCTTGCGTCGGGTTTAACCAAATCCGGTGCCAAATTTAACCCCTCAGCGATAATTTTGGCTGTTTCAGTCGTACGAACAAGAGGTGAATAAAAAATCATATCTATTTTTTCTCCGCGCAATCTCAAAACGGCGTTTTCAACCTGACCCTTCCCTTTTTCAGTCAAATGATGAGGCAAGTCTGGACTACTACTGACTATATCTCTAACATTATTTTCTGCTTCGCCGTGACGGACAACAAAATAACGATTTCTAGGCGGCTTGTTTAAACCAAGCTCTTTGACGCTCCCAATCACATCAACCGAACCACATTTTTCACACCGCCAAACTGGAATTGGCGCCCCCCAAAACCTTGTCCTTGAAATAGCCCAGTCTCTTGCCTCCGAGAGCCAATTGCCAAAACGATATTCTCCAATTTCCGGCGGAACCCAACCAGTCTTTTTATTTTCCGAGACTAACTTATTTTTAATATCCGTAACTTTCACAAACCAAGAAGAGGCCGCATAATTCAAAAGCGGTGTGTCGCATCGCCAACAATGCGGATATGGATGATTAATTTTCTCCTTTGTAAAAAGAAGCCCTCTTCCGACTAAATTTTTCAAAATCTCCACATCTGTTGTTTCGGGATTTTCTTTGGGTTTTACCGATAGGCCCGCAAAATCTTTTACCTCTTGTCTGAATTTACCGTCCATTCCGACATGCTGTACAAAAGGCAAATTTTTCGCTACAGAAAGTTTATAATCGTCCTCACCAAAAGCTGGCGCAATATGGACTACTCCAGTACCATCTTCGGTTGTAACAAAATCGCCGACATAAACCTTCCAACCGTTTTCTAAATTTTTTATATTTTTGTCACTGGAGTAATAATCAAAAATTGGTTCATAAGAAAGCCCGACCAAATTTTCACCCAATATCTCTTCCAAAACTTCATATTTTTGTTCCTGCAAAACTGCCTCAATCCTTGGTTTGGCAACAATAAATTCTTGACCTTGATACCGCGGATCATCAATTTTCAGTTTTGAGTAAATTATTTTTGAGTTGATGGCCAAAGCGACATTGCCTGGCAAAGTCCACGGCGTCGTCGTCCACACCAATAAATAAGTATTTTTGAATCTCTGATCGCGGATCAGAAACTTCGCAGTTACGGAAATATCGGCGACATCTTTGTAACCTTGCGTAACTTCAAAATTTGAAAGGGTGGTCTCGCAATGCGGACAAATGTGCATTGACTTGAAACCTTGGTAAATCAATTTCTTGCTGAAAAGTTTTTTGAAAGCCCACCAAACACTTTCGGTGTAGGTTGAATCCATAGTCCGGTAATCATTTTCCATATCAACAAACCGACCGAGACGTGGCACAATTTGTCTCCAGAGATCAGCGTATCGCATCACACTCTCTTTGGCGACAGCATTGAATTTTGCCACGCCATAGATCTCAATATCTTTCTTTGATTTGAGACCGAGCTCTTTTTCAACCAAATTTTCAACCGGCAAACCATGACAATCCCAACCCCATTTCCTAGCCACGTGGTACCCCTGCATTGTCTTATAACGCGGTATCGCGTCTTTTATCGTGCCAGCAAGAATATGACCATAATGAGGCATCCCCGTCGCAAACGGCGGACCATCGTAGAAAACAAATTCATCTTTCTTAAAAAAACTCCTGACAATATCCAAAAAGGCTTTTTTGTTTTTTTTGTCTAAAGTTTTCTCAAAAGTTTTATTGTCTTTCCAAAATTTCAATATCTGCTCTTCCCTTTCAGCGATTTTTGATTGTTTTTTTATTGGATCATTCATTTATTATTTTTTTAAAAATATTTTAACTACTATTTACTATTTATAAATTTACATTTTATCCAAAACTGGTATAGCCAAAATATTTAGACCGTTCTTCATCACGCTGATAAAAGCTTTAACAATAACCAAACGGTGTTCTGTTTTGTCCCCCGCGTCCAAAATTTTATTATTTGCATAAAAACTATTGAAAGCGCCGGCCAGTTCTGTTAAGTAAGTTGCAACATAGTGGGGCTCCATTTCTTTTGTCGCTCTCTCCACAACTTCTTCAAATCGGTAAAGAATTTTTTCCAAAGTTGAGACTTCCGAATCTTCAACCTGCGTTGAACGCTTTGTAGTGACTTGTGACAAAACCGTAAAAGAATCGTCACAATCTATACAAACTTGGGCCTTGCGTAAAACAGACATTGCTCTAGCGTATGAATATTGCAAATATGGTCCAGAATCACCATCAAAAGAAATGGATTTATCAAAATCGTAGACAATATTTTTGCCAATAGCCTGTTTTAAAACAGAATACTTTATCGCGCCGACAGCCACAGCCGTTTTTATTTTTACCCTTTCATCCTCACTCAAATCCCTATCTTTTATTTTTTCCGCCACCAATTCTTCAATCTGCTGGATTAAAGACTCCCCAGTAATGACATTGCCTTTTCTTGACGACATCTTTCCGCTAGCAAATTGAAGCATACCATGACCTATATGTATCGTCTTTTTGCCAATTTCCGGAAAAATTATACTCAAGACTTTAAGCAAAACTTTAAAATAATCATTTTGCTCGTTGCCGGTAATAATCACTGACTGATTTAAATCATGCTCCACTTTAAATTTTGCCTGATTCAATCCAAGCTCTTTGGCTTCATAAGTAGGCAGACCTTCAGAATTAATAAAAACCCTTGTGTGTAAACCATATTTCCCCCCATTAAAAATTACCGCGCCTTCACTTTTCTCAAAAATTCCTTTGGACAAATTATCTTCAACAATTTTAATCCCATCCCTCCCCTCTATCCCTTCAAAAAAATAATGCGTAAAACTTGTGCCTAATTTTTTATAAATTTCTTCAAAATGCTCTAGGCTCCACTTTCTACCCTTTTCATAAAAACTATTTATTTTCTCGTCACTTTTATCAAAAATCTTTTTGTTCAAAATATTAATTTCTTTCTTGGCCTCTGGATCTTCTTCGTACTTCTTTGCGCCTAGGACATAGCAAGCCCCGAGAAAATCGGTCTTCTGAACTAAAGACGCGTCTTCTCCCGGAAATTCTTTTTCTCTCTCTAAAATTCCCCACATCGCCTTGGCAACGTGAAGACCAACATCCCCTTGCCAACAAGAACGGATTGTTTTTGCACCACCAAATTCAAACAATCGCGAAACTGATTCACCTATCGTGTTAGACATGAGATGCCCAATGTGAAACGGCTTAAAAGGATTAGGGTCGGTATATTCAACCATGATTTTCTGACCAAATAATTTTTGGTTTCTACCGAATTTTTCTCCAGCCGATACTATTTTCTCCAAACTGTCAGCAAAAAAATTTGGGGATAAATAAAAGTTAATAAAACCCGGTTCGGCGACCTCAATCTTGAGAACAGAATCTTGAATCTTGAATCTTGAATCTTGAATCGTTCTAACTATTTTTTCAGCCAATTCCCTTGGTTGTTTTCCCACCTTTTTCGCCAAAATCAAAGCAACATTTGTGGCATAATCTCCGTGTGATAAATCAACTGGATGATCCAAAGTAATTTTCTCTATTGGCAAACCAAGCCCCTCCAGAGAATCCTTTATTATCTTTTCTAAAATATCAGAAATCATATCGCTATTCTAACATTTATGAATAATTTGGAAACGAGAAAGGACCAAAGAGGGATCCTGACCCCGAACGAAGGGCTGGGACATAACGGCTCCATGCTCTAGTTTTTATTCCTTCTTCTCTTTCCTCTTCCCCCTACTTCCCAGCGTCCGGCATCTTAACCCATTTGTTGGCCTTAAGGTGCCAACTGGAAGGATCACTCTTTTGATTTAAATCCCAAATCTTTTTAGCTGATTTCGTATAAAGTTTTTCGTCTCTAACCAATTTTCTAAATTTTAAAAATTTCTTTGGCAATTTATGACCTCGTTCTTCCATTTCTCTCAACTCAAAATCTATGTCTAAATTGTCAGCATCTTTAACAATTTTTGCTTCAATCGTCTTTCTTTGTTCGTATTCATGAAGATACTTTGAATTAAGATCGGCAAGTGAGGTCCCAGAAAAAGTGTCTTCAGACGCTCTGGCTTCATCCGACTTTACGTAAACACTGTGCACATAATGATGATCATTTGTTCGACTTTCAGCAACGTCATGAACCAAGGCCATTTTCATTATCTTCTCCTCATCTTTAACACCCTCTGCCCGCGCCAAAATCAAAGCCAAAAATATGACCCGAAAAGTATGTTCCGGATCGCTGGCTACATCTGTGACCAAAATCTGTTTCCACGCCCTTTCAAGATTGCGCATTGTGCCGATCTCATACAAAAATTCTATGTCTCGTTTATTTATCATCAGCCTATACTACCTTTTTTACTTGAAAAATAAAGTCCTTCGCTACTATATCTAAGGGTCGGTTTGAATCAATCTTTACATGAGGAATTTTCTTGAAAAATTCACAAAAACCCTCACGAACTAATTTGTGAAAATCCAATTTGCGCTTGTCAAAATAATTTTTCTTTCCTTTTCTGGCATTCAGACGACGAATGCCAATTGACGGGTCAACGTCCAAAAAAATATAAAGGTCGGGTTCCGCGCCTCTCAAAAAAACTTTTCTCGTTTCCCAAAACAGTTTTTCTAATTGATGCGCCTTGCCACCAAAAACTTGATAGGCAAAAGTTGATGAATCAAACCTGTCAGAAATCACTGTAATACCCTTTTTAAGGGCCGAGATAATTTGATTGTTCATCCTTTCAAATCGACTAGCCCACATCAAACCAAACAAAACCTCCGGGCTCGTCTCTGAAGCATCTTCTGAAAGCACCAGCTCTCTGATCTTTTCAGCCAACTTTGTGCCGCCCGGATCATGACTTACCAAAATCTTCTTGCCATAAAAACTGTCAGCAAAAGCTTTTATCATGGTAGTTTTACCTGCCCCGTCCAAGCCATCAACCACGATTAATTTCCCCCTGCAATTAATTTTTGATTTTTTATTTTTTTTCACGTAATACTTTGTTTATCCTTCTGGCAATATTTATAAAATCCTTCTCCTTTTTTCCTCTCGTAGTTTCTGCCGGACTGCCCATTCTGATTCCTGACGGATCAAAAGGACTTCGAGTTTCATTTGGAATAGTATTTTTATTGACGATAATTCCAGCTTTTTCCAATCTTTTTTCAGCCTCCTGCCCCGGCAAACCCTTACCGCCCATCCATGTATCAACTAAAACCAAATGAGAATCGGTTCCACCAGAAATTACCCTCCAACCTAAATTTTGAAGTTCCTTGGCTAAGGCTTGGGCATTTTTAACTACTTGCTTTGCATATTTTTTGAAGACTGAGGAATTGGCCTCTTCAAGCGCTACAGCAATACCAGCAATCTGACTCATGTGCGGACCACCTTGAAGCCCGGGGAAAATCGCTTTATCAATTTTTTTCCAAAGTTCTCTTTCATCTTTCTTGGAAAAAATTATGGCTCCGCGTGGCCCACGTAATGTTTTATGAGTCGTTGTGGAAACAATATCAGCATACAGAAAAGGAGAAGGGTAAGCATTGCCAGCTACTAATC
>WBZP01004686.1_pt1 | contig 14156 bp, 13 predicted proteins | sample 5204301 | NCBI WGS metagenome assembly WBZP01 (sample SAMN12412401, study PRJNA552823) | activated sludge metagenome | isolation source: activated sludge from nitrification reactor of wastewater treatment plant... | place: USA: Pennsylvania | collected 2017 | reverse complement strand
ATTCCCGCCTGAAGCCTCCCCGTGCCGTACCGTTTACCCTCCATGACAGGAAGGTTATGATCGGCGCCGAGGGCGCGTTCCCTCGGCGTCGAAAGGAATAATGGAAACCGGCAGCCCGGCGGAGAAGGCGGTCAAGCGCTATCAGATCCTGACGGTCGCGGCATGGACCGCGCTGATCGGCGCTTCGCTCGGCTGGAACTGGCAGCAGGAGAGCCGCGCGGTCATGGAATCCGCCAGCTCGGAGGCGCGCTCCAATCTCGACCGCGATTCGGCCTACCGCTCCTGGCTGGTCGAGCAGGGCGGCATCTACATCAGGCCGACGGCGAAGATCCCGCAGGACCCCTACCTGGTCCATCCGCGCAAGAACGTCGTCACCACGGACGGTGTAACCCTCACCCTGCTCAACCCTGCCTTCGTCCTGCGCGAAGTGCAGGCCAACCAGGCCAATCCGGCGCGCAGCCAGTCCCGCGTCGTCGCGCTCAACCCGCTCAATCCGAAAAATGCCGCGGACGCGTGGGAGCGCATCGGGCTGGACAGCCTCTCCAGCGGGCTCGACCGGATGGAACGGGTGGACACGCCGGCCGGCCCGCAACTGCGCGCAATGCGCCCCTTCTTCGTCTCGCCGCCGTGCCTGATGTGCCATGCCGGCCTCAAGAACGGAGAGATTGCCGGCGCCATCTCGACCAGCGTGCCGCTGGCGCCCTATCTCGAACTCAGCGGGCGCGCCAAGCAAGGCGTCGCGGTATCGCACGGACTGATCTGGATGGCCGGACTGGTCGGCATCCTGTTCGCCTTCGGCCGCACGCGGCGCCACCTCATGGCGGAACGCCAATGGGCCGCCTCCGTCGCCGGCCTGAACGCCGAACTGGAGCAGCGCGTCGCCGAGCGCACCGAGGAACTGACGCGGGCGCTGCGCGAGATCGAATCCTTCTCGTATTCCGTCTCGCACGACCTGCGCGCGCCCCTGCGCGCCCTGAACGGCTATGCCCACCTGCTCAAGGAATCGCAGGCGGGCAAACTCGGCCAGGAGGACGTCCATCTGCTCGATCGCATCGGCCACAACGCCGAGAAGATGGGGCAGCTCATCGACGACATCCTGGAGTACTCCCGCACGACGCGCCAGGCGCTGAATCCGGCGCCGGTCGAACTGGCCCCGCTGGTGGCCGAAATCGTCGCCGAGCAGGCGGAGTCCCATCCGGCCGCCCGCTTCGAGATCGGACGCCTGCCCTGCGTCGAGGGCGATGCCGCCATGCTGCGGCAGGTGTTCGCCAACCTGATCGGCAACGCCCTCAAGTTCTCCTCGGGCCGGGCAGAACCGCGCATCGAGATCGGCGCCGAAGCCGCCGACGCCATGCTCCACTGCCATGTGCGGGACAACGGCACCGGCTTCGACATGTCTTATGCGGACAAGCTGTTCTCCCTGTTCCAGCGCCTGCACCGCGAGAGCGAATTCCCCGGCACCGGGGTCGGGCTGGCCATCGTCAAGCGCATCGTCGAACGCCACGGCGGCCGCATCTGGGCCGAGGCGGCGCCGGACGCCGGCGCCGCCTTCCACTTCACCCTGCCGCTGCATCGCACATCGTGACGCCGCGGGAACTCGACCGCCAATACAACGCCCGCGCCGCGATTCCGGAGCATCCGGAGATCTTCGCGCGCTGGACGGAGGACTCGGCGCATGCGCGACGGCAGGGCGGCTGCGAGACGGACTACTACTACGGGGGCACGCCGGACGAGACGCTCGACTTCTTCCCGGCACGCCGCCCGAACGCCCCGCTCCTTGTCTTCATCCACGGCGGCTGGTGGCGCTCGCTCGACAAGCGCGATTTCTCCTTCCTCGCGCCCCCCTTCGTCGAGGCCGGCGCGGCGGTGGCGCTGATCAACTATTCGCTGGCGCCCAAGGCACGCATCGAGGACATCGTGCGCCAGTCGCTGCGCGCCTGCGCCTGGTGCCGGCGCAATGCGCGCAGCCTCGGCGCCGACCCGGAGCGCCTGTACATTGCCGGCCACTCCGCCGGCGGCCACCTGGCGGCGATGATGCTGGCGGCCGACTGGCCGGCCTGGGCGCCGGACCTGCCGCCGCGGATGCTGCGCGGCGGGATGGCCGTTTCCGGCCTGTTCGACCTCGAGCCGATCTCGCGCACGCCCTTCCTGAAACAGGACCTGCGCCTCGGCCAGAACGCGGCGCGGCGCGCCAGCCCGGTGCGCATCCGGCCGCCGCACGGCGTGCCCCTGCACACCGCGGTGGGGGCCGAGGAAAGCCAGGAGTTCCACCGCCAGACCCGGCTCATCCGCGAGGCTTGGCCGGAATGCGCCGGCACGCACCTGCGGGTGGACGGCAAAAACCACCTGACGGTGGTCGACGCCCTCGCCGCGCCCGGCCAGCCGCTGCACGATGTTGCACTGCGTATGCTGGGCATCCACCCCAACAGGGTATAATGGCGCCGGTTTGCCGTTCCGCCGGTTAGCGCTCGCAAACCCGTCCGGTCGATTCCGACCCAGATCCAGCACAGAACCCCTCGTGTCCTGAACCGGTACGCCGCAAGGCGCAGGCCGATTCAGGAGAAGCGATGACTTTCGAAGAACTCGGGCTGATGCCCGAACTGCTCAAGGCGGTGGCCGAAGCCGGCTACACCGAACCCACCCCCATCCAGGCCCAGGCCATTCCCGTCGTGCTCGAGGGCAAGGACGTCATGGGCGGCGCGCAGACCGGCACCGGCAAGACCGCCGGCTTCGTCCTGCCGCTGCTGCAGCGGCTCGCCCGTCACGCCAGCACCAGCCCCTCGCCGGCGCGCCACCCCGTGCGCGCGCTCATCCTCACGCCGACGCGCGAGCTGGCCATGCAGGTGCACGAGAGCGTGCAGACCTACGGCAAGTACGTGCCGCTGCGCGACCTCGTCGTCTACGGCGGCGTGGACATCAAGCCGCAGATCGAAGCGCTGCGGAAAGGCGTCGAGATCGTCGTCGCCACCCCGGGACGCCTGCTCGACCACGTCGAGCAGAAGACCGTCAGCTTCAACTTCGTCGAGGTGCTGGTGCTCGACGAGGCCGACCGCATGCTCGACATGGGCTTCATCCCCGACATCAAGCGCATCCTGGCCCTGCTGCCGAAAGAGCGCCAGAGCCTGCTCTTCTCCGCCACCTTCTCCGAGGAGATCAAGAAGCTGGCCGATTCCATGCTGCGCGCGCCGGTGCTGATCGAAGTGGCGCGCCGGAACGCGCTCACCGACACCGTCACCCACCGCATCCACCCTGTGGCGGCCGACGACAAGCGGGCATTGCTCGCCCATCTGCTGAAGAAGAGCAACGTCAGCCAGGTGCTGGTCTTCGTCGGCACCAAGTTCGGCGCCAGCCGGCTGGCCCACTACCTCGAGCGGCAGGGCATCAATGCCACCGCCATCCACGGCGACAAGAGCCAGCAGCAGCGCACCGAGGCGCTGGAGGCCTTCAAGAACGGCACGGTGCGCGTGCTGGTGGCCACCGACGTCGCCGCGCGCGGGCTGGACATCGACGACCTGCCGCATGTCATCAATTACGAGCTGCCGCACGTACCGGAAGACTACGTGCACCGCATCGGCCGCACGGGGCGCGCCGGCAAGGAGGGCGACGCCACCTCGCTGGTCTGCGCCGAGGAGCGTGGCAAGCTGGCCGAGATCGAGAAGCTGATCAAGCGCCAGATCGAGCAGGTGGTGATCGAGGGCTACGAGCCGGAGGCGGAGTTCTACGGCGAGATGGGCAAGGGCCGTCGCCGCGGCGGCAAAAAGGACGAGCCGCGTCGGGAGAAGGAGTCCGGCCACCGTGAGCCGCGCGAGAAGCGCACCCGCCGCGACGAGGAGCGACGCGAGCCGCGTCGCGTCGAGCCGGCCAAGCCCAAGCTGCCCAAGCTCGACTTCGACCCGAGCAAGCCCTACGAACCGAAAGCCGGTGCCGGCGACACGGCGCCGCCGGAGCCGAAGCGCAGCCACCATCGGCCGAAGCGCCCGGTGCCGGCACTGCTCGGCGGACTGCCGAAGCCGGAGCCGGAGAAGTAAGCATTTCATTCCCCCTCTCCCCGCTTGCGGGGAGAGGGCCGGGAAGAGGGGCCATGGCCCGCTAACCCTCTCCCCCGCCCCTCTCCCGCGCGCGGGAGAGGGGCGTCAAGTGGAGGAGATCGATGGCACAGTGGGTGGAAGGACGCGTCGTCGAGCGCATCGACTGGAGCGAGCGTCTCCACTCGCTGCGCGTCGAAGCGAAGATCGAGCCCTTCAAGGCCGGACAGTTCACCAAGCTTGGTCTGCAAATCGGCGACGAGATCGTCGGCCGCCCCTACTCCATCGTCAGTGCACCGGGCGAGCCGGTGCTCGAGTTCTATTTCTCCACCGTCGCCGAAGGCCCGCTCTCGCCGCAACTGTCGCAGCTCAAGACCGGCGACAGCGTGCTGGTGGCGCCGAAGGCCAACGGATTTCTCGTCCTCGACGAGGTGCCGCCGGCGATCCACCTCTGGCTGCTGTCCACCGGCACCGGCATCGGCCCCTTCCTCTCCATCCTCAACACGGCGGAGCCCTGGCAGCGCTTCCAGCGCGTCGTGCTGGTGCATGCGGCGCGCACGGCGGCCGAGCTCAGCTATCGCCGCGCCATTGCCCGCATCATGGAGGCGGAGCCGAAGCGTTTCACCTACGTCCCGGTGATCAGCCGCGAGGAGACCGACTACGCGCTCGCCGGCCGCATCCCGCAAGCCATCGCCGACGGCCGGCTCGAGGCGCGCGCGCATCTGCAGTTCGATGCCGCGCTCGCCCATGTCATGCTCTGCGGCAACCCGGCCATGGTCGCGGACGCCAGCGCCGCGCTCGCCGCGCGCGGCCTGCGCAAGCACAAGCGCAAGGAGCCGGGGCAGATCAGCGTCGAGACCTACTGGTAAGAGGAGACCCGCAATGAAGCTTGTGCGCTATGGGAAAAACGGCCAGGAGAAACCCGGCCTCATCGACGCGGAAGGCGTGCTGCGCGACCTCTCCGTCGCCATCGAGACCATCGACCAGCTGACGCTCTCGCCGCAGGGCCTGAACAGCCTGCGCAGCATCGCGCCTGACACGCTGCCGCGCGTGAAAGGCCATCCGCGCCTCGGCGTGCCGTTCACCGGCATTTCCAAGATCGTCGGCGTCGGCCTCAACTACCGCGATCATGCGAAGGAGGCCGGCATGCCGATCCCGGCCGAGCCGATCCTCTTCATGAAGGCCACCACCTGCATCGGCGGGCCGAGCGACCCGCTCCTGCTGCCGCCCGGCTCGACCAAGACCGACTGGGAGGTGGAACTCGCCATCGTCATGGGTTCCGTCGCGCGCCACGTGCCCGTCGAGCAGGCGCTCGACCACGTCGCCGGCTACTGCGTCGCCAACGACGTCTCCGAGCGCGAATACCAGCTCGAGCGCGGCACGCAGTGGGACAAGGGCAAGGGCTGCGACACCTTCGGCCCGCTCGGGCCGTGGCTCGTCACCGCCGACGAGATCCCCGACCCGCAGGACCTGCACCTGTGGCTGGAGCTCAACGGCCAGCGCGTGCAGGACGGCCACACCTCGAACATGGTGTTCGGCTGCGCCGAACTGGTCGCCTACATCAGCCGCTTCATGACGCTCCTGCCCGGCGACGTCATCGTCACCGGCACCCCGCCCGGCGTCGGCCTTGGCATGAAGCCGCCGCGCTACCTCAAGGCCGGCGACACCCTGCGCCTCGGCATCGACGGCCTCGGCGTGCAGGAGCAGACGGTCGTCGCGTCGCTCTGACGCACTCGCCGCCGTCCCGCCGGGACTGACTTTTCCTGATGTGGTGCACAGCCTGCGAGCTCGGATCGGCGAATGAGAGGTGTTCGGCCTTATGCGGATATCCGCATAAGGCCGACAACCGGAAGTTACCAAGCAACAGGAGGACTACCTGTTGTTATGAAACTCCAGCTTCACATTCCTATTCGGGGATGAGTACGGTCAGATGCTGGCGCCTGAGCAGCTTCTTGAAGTCGGCGTCGAAAGTGACCAGGTGCTCCCCGTAGTGCATCACTGCGGCTGCAAGCCATGCGTCGGGAATGTCATTGGCGGCGAGTTTCTTTTCCAGGCAGAGCTGGCGCAGCATGGGCCACTCCGCGCCCAGGGATGGCATGTCGACGCCAGGCACCGCCAGGAGGGTATCGAGGAAACCCATGGCCGCGCTCAGCGGCGTGGGGCGGACGAATATTCTTGGATGGGTGGCCAGCCTCAGGAAGCTGGCGGCCACCATCGGCATGAGCTTCAATCCGTCGCCCAGCGCGCAGGCCGCGACCGCCTCGTCGAGGCAGGCATAGGCGATCGCATGGTGCGGGTGGTCGCTGCGCGAAGCGGCGAGCAGGACGTTGACGTCAGGCGTCATCGCCGGCGGCATCCAGCAGAGACTTGTTGCTGCCTGGATTCACGCCGGCAGCCAGCCCGCCGCGCCCCTTGTAGACGGGGATCTTGCGTTTGATGGCCTTGCCCGCGGCCTTCGCCGTGCGCAGCCTGAGCTGCAGACCCTCTTCGATGAGCCGCGTCAGGCTGGTGCGCTGCCTCGCCGCAAGCGATTTCGCGCTGGCCAGCAGGGTGTCGTTGATGTCGAGCGTGGTTTTCACGGGATGAGAATACAGATTTCTGTATCTCATGTCAATCCAGCGCCGTCCCGCCGGGACCGACTTTTCCGGGCCTAGCGCAGCACCCAGAACAGCGCCATCACATACAGCGCCGACACGGCAAGCTGCACGAGCGTGATCGGCAGGCCGTAGCGCATGAAGCGCATGAAGGTGACGCGCTCGCCCTCGCGCGCGCAGATGCCGACGCTGACGATGTTGGCCGAGGCGCCGATCAGCGTGGCGTTGCCGCCCAGGGTGGCGCCGAACATCATGGCGACGAAAACGGGAATGGTGGCCGCCGGCCAATCGAGGAAGCCGGGCGCCAGCGCGAGCTCCGGCACGGCCTCGGCCGCCACCAGGTAGCCCTTGGTCATGACCAGGGAGGCGGCGACGACCGGGATGTTGGCAAGCACGGCGGAGAGCATGCCGATGCCGGCCAGCATGACCAGGGCCACCAGCGCGAACTCGGTGCCGAACCAGCCATGGAGCCGGACCGACATGCCCTGCAGGATGCCGGTCTTGGTGAAGGCCTGCACCAGGCAGAAGATGGCGGCGAGAAACACCAGCGTCTTCCAGTCGACGTCGCGCAGCACGTTGTCGACGGGCTCGATGCGCGCGCCGTAGATCACCAGCAGGGCGAGCGTCGCCGCCATGATGGCGACCGCCGGCGGCCCGATGCTGACGGGAAGCGCCTCGCCGACGAGGAACATGGCGACCATCGCCGCCAGCACGAGCAGGGCGAAGGCGGCGAACACCGGCCGCGTGACGGGGGGCAGGTCCGCGTCCCGCGGCACCTCGACGCGGGCATTCCACACTTCGGGCAGCAGGCGCGGCAGGAGCGGTATGATCACCAGCACGGCGATCAGGCCGGCCAGGCTCACCTTCCGCAGGTACTCGCCGAAGCTCATGTTGATCGAGCTGCCGACGAGGAAGGTCGCCGGGTCGCCCACCAGGGTCAGCATGCCGGCCGAGTTGCTGACCACCGCGGTGATCACCATCGGGCCGACGAGGCTCACCTTGAGGGCGCGCGCGACGCCGACGATCACCGGCGCGAGCAGGATCACCGTGGTGGCGTTGGGCAGCAGGGCGCACACCGGCGCCACCAGCGCCACCAGCAGGATCAGGTAGCGCTTGCCGCTGCCGTGCGTGGCGCGCAGGAACAGCGCCCCGATGCGGTCGAACAGGCCGGTCATGGCCAGCATGCGCGCCACCACCATGCCGCCGAAGAGCAGCGCCAGCGGCCCGCTCGCCGTTTCCAGCGCGGCATAGGCGTCCGCCTTGACGAGGATGCCGGCGGCCACGAGCACGGAGGTGCCGAGCAGGGCCGCCAGCGCCATGTCGATCGCGTCGACGGCGATGGCCAGTATCACCGCAAGGAAGACGACCAGCGTGAAGGTGATCTGGAACTCGGTCATGCGTTCGCCATCCTCTCAGTCGATCGGCGGCGGATAGAGCAGCCCGCCCTGCGTCCAGAGCCGGTTGAGGCCGCGCTCGATGTTCAACGGCGAGCCGCTGCCGAGGTTGCGCTCGTACATCTCGCCGTAGTTGCCGACGGCCCGGATCGCGCGCAGGGCCCAGTCGCCGCGCACCCCCAGGCTGCGCGCCACCCAGTCGCTTCTCCCGCTGACCAGGTCCCAGGCGCGCCCGCCCAACTGCTTCGCCCTCTCGTCGACGTTGTCGCGCGTCACCCCGCTCGCTTCCGCCGCCACCAGCACATGGCCGACCCAGCGCACCAGGGTTTCCCATTCCTGGTCGCCGCTGCGGATCACCGGCCCCATCGGCTCGCGCGAGATGCGCTCCGGCAGGATGTCCAGGTCCTTGCCGCCGCCGGGCGCGCGCGTGCGCACGACGGCGAGCTGGGCGCTGTCTGAGGTATACGCCTGGCAGCGGCCCTCGAGGAAGGCGTCCGCCGCGCCGCGCGCCGAATCGATCACCAGCGGCGTCACCTCGAGGCCGCGCGCCTTGAAATAATCGGGCAGGCGTGTCTCGTGGGTGGTGCCCTTCTCGACGCAGACCGTGGCCCCCTTGAGCTTGTCGAGGGAACGGATGCGCGCCGACTTGCGCACCATGAAGGCCTGGCCGTCATGGAACAGCACGACGGGAAACTGCAGCTTGAGCAGCGCCTCGCGGGTCATGGTCCAGGTCGCGTTGCGCACCAGAATGTCGATGGTCCTGGCTTTCAGGGCGGGAAAGCGCGTCGAGGCCTTGAGCGGAATGAATTCCACCTTGTCCGGACTGCCCAGCACCGCCGCCGCCATGGCGCGGCAGAAATCCACGTTCATGCCCTTCCAGCGGCCGGCGGCATCGCGCTCCGAAAACCCGGGGATGTCGTCGCTGACGCCGCAGCGCAGCACGCCGCGCGCCTTGACGGCGTCGAGGTCCGCGCCCGCCCGTGCCGAGGAAAAGGGGACCCCGGCGGCAAGGGCCGCGAAGATGCCGGTGAGAAAAAGGGAAAGTCGCGGATTCATTTCCTGCCCGTTTCAGCAGGACTATTCTAGCGGGTAAGGCGCTTCCCTGTCTGGATTTCCCGCCAGCCGCGCGGCCGGCAAAGGCCTCAGCGGACGCGGGCGTGGTGGCCCCAGATGCTGGTGAATCGGATCGGTATGCTGAGCTTGTCGACGGTCAGCACGTCCTCGATCGCCTGCGCAGCCGTGTGCGTCTTGCGGTGCGAGGCCACCTCGAGGGCGAGGCCGCTGCGGCCGATGACGGCGTGCACGGCGGGCGTGTCCGGCCCCTCGCCGGGCCCTGTGACGACGCCGATCTCGCCGGTCTTCAAGCGCACCAGCGTTCCGGGAGGATAGAGGCCCATGATGCGGATCATGGTGCCGGCCACCGCCACGTCGATCTTTTGCCCCTCCTTGATATAGAGGTCGCGCAGGGCGGTGTGCGGCTTCTGCGGGCCGCGGTATTGCCGCCCCGACACCATGGCGCAGTACCGGTCGGCGAGGCCGATGATGCGCGCCGGCAGCGCGATGGCCTCGCCAACGAGCCCATCGGGGTAACCCGTACCGTCATGGTTCTCGTGATGCTGGCGCACGCAGGCAAGCCAGCATGCATCCGTGACGCCCAGCTTTTCCAGCCGCTCGACGCCGAGTTGGGGATGGCGGTGGATCATGGCCTTCAGCTTGTCGTTCAGCGGCCCGGCGATGGCATTCACCTTCTCCTGCACCTCGACCATGCCGATGTTCATGGTCAGCGCGGCCGCCACGGCACTCGTCCGGGCATCGTCGTCGAGACCCATCTCCCGGCCGAGGATGCAGGTGAGGATGGCAACGTCGACGGGATGTCGTGCCGTGTAGTTCGTGTCCTGCATCAGGAGGATGGAGGCGAGTGCCACCGTGGTGTTGACCTCGCAGGCGCTGCGTACCAGTTCGACCAGGCGCAGCATGCGCGGCTGCAGCTCCACGATCTGCTCAGGATGCCGGGCATGGAGTTCCCCGAGCAAACGGCGGGCATCGATGACCGGCTGGAGGGCACTCGGCCTTTCCTCGACCGGCGGCGCCGCATGACGGGCCGCAACGGTCTCCTGCTGCATGAAGAGGCCGGATTCGATGAAGCGCTCCAGCGCCTTCGCGCTCTGTACGACTTCGCCTCGGCGCAGCAGCAGCTTGCCGTGGCCGTCATAGACATCCCACGGCAGCGGTTCGCCTACGTGCAAGTCCTTGGGTCCGATACGGTCCATCGTCGTATCCTCCGCAAGCACGCCGCGCCATCCCGGCGGCAACGCTCAAAGCCTAGGACAAACGTGCCGAAAAGCCAATCCACGCGCCCGCCTGACGGACGTGCGCTGGATGTTTCCCGATGATCAGATGGTCCATTCGCAGCCGCACTTGCGGCAGCGCGCCTTGAGCCAGACCTCCTTGGGATCCTCGATGTTGGCGGGCTCCTGGTGCAGCGCCTTGCCGGCATCGACCACGGCGAATTTGGCATAGGCGCGGCACTCGGGGCAGTGGGCATGGTCGCCGATGTGCTCGGCCACCAGCATGATGCGCTTGTAGCGTTCCCAGCAGAACAGCGTCGCCCAGACGCCGCCGAAGCCGACGCCGAGCGACACGACCAGGCCGAGCGGCCCTTCGCGCAAGCTGAACAGCTCGAGCGAGGAGGCCATGGCGATGATGCCGAGAAAGCAGCTCGTCAGGTAAAGGTGGCCCTCGACGAGCTGGCGCTCGTACCACTTCTTGAAGCCGAGGAGGCGCATGCGGCCGAGGGTATCCATGCGCCCATTCTGAACCCTTTAACCTTAAAGCAACAGGGGCCGGCGGCTAGGCGATGCGCCGTGCCAGCCAGGCCAATGCGCCCTTGCCGGCAACGCGTCCGCTGGCGAAGCAGGCGGTGAGCAGGTAGCCGCCGGTCGGCGCCTCCCAGTCGAGCATCTCGCCGGCGCAGAACACGCCGGGATGCGCGCGGACCATCAGCCGATCGTCGAGCGCCTCGAAGGCCACGCCGCCGGCGCTGCTGATGGCCTCGGCCAGCGGCCGCGGCGCGACCAGCCGCAGCGGCAGGTCCTTGATCGCGGCGGCGAGGCGGGCGGGATCGGCGAAGTCCGCCGCCGCCAGCACTTCGCGCAGCAGCCCGGCCTTCACGCCCTTGAGGCCGGTCCGGCTTTGCAGGTGGCTGGACAGCGAGCGCGAGCCGCGCGGCCGCGACAACTCGTCGACCAGGCGCGGCAGTTCGCGGCCGGGCGCGAGGTCGAGTTGGAGGACGGCGACGCCGCTGGCGGCGATCTCGTCGCGCAGGCGCGCCGACAGCGCGTAGACCAGGCTGCCCTCGACGCCGTTCGCCGTCACGACGAACTCGCCCTGCCGGCGCTCGACGGCGCCCGCCGTATCCGTGAAGGAGGCCACCACGGATTTCACGGGATGGCCGGCGAAGCGCGTGCGGAAGTGTTCGCTCCAGCCCACGTCGAAGCCGCAGTTGGCCGGCCGCAGCGGCGCCACCTCGACACCGCGCTGCGCGAGCAGCGGCAGCCAGGCGCCGTCGGAGCCGAGCTGCGGCCAGCTGCCGCCGCCCAGCGCCAGCACCGTGGCGTCGGCCCGCACGACCCGCTCGCCCTGCGGCGTTTCGAAGCGCAGCGCCCCTTCTGCATCCCAGCCCCGCCAGCGGTGGCGCACATGGAAGCGCACGCCGGCCTCGCGCAGGCGGTGCAGCCAGGCGCGCAGCAGCGGCGCGGCCTTTTCCCCGACGGGAAACACGCGGCCGGAACTGCCGACGAAGGTGTCGACGCCGAGGCCGCGCGCCCACTCGCGCAGCGCCCCGGGCCCGAAGGCGTCGAGCAGCGGTTCGATGCGCGCGCGGCGTTCGCCGTAGCGCGAGAGGAACGGCTCGCGCGGCTCGGCATGGGTGAGGTTCAGGCCGCCCTTGCCCGCCAGCAGGAACTTGCGGCCGACCGAGGGCATGGCGTCGTAGAGGTCGACGCGCACGCCGCCGCCAGCCAGGGCCTCCGCCGCCATCAGGCCGGCGGGGCCGCCGCCGATGACGGCCGCCGTTCGTGCGGTCAGGTGGGTCATAAGGGATGAAAACGACGACGCCCGCAGCCGCGGGCGTCGTCAAGGCATCGTCTCGAAAGGCTCAGGACTTCAGCGCCGCCAGCACCTCGTCCAGCATCTTCTTCGCATCGCCGAAGAGCATGCGGTTGTTGTCCTTGTAGAAGAGCGGGTTGTCCACGCCGGCGTAGCCGGAGGCCATCGAGCGCTTCATGACGATGGAGGTCTTGGCCTTCCACACCTCCAGCACCGGCATGCCGGCGATGGGGCTCCCGGGATCGTCCTGCGCCGCCGGGTTCACGATGTCGTTGGCGCCGATCACCATGGCGACGTCGGTGTCGGGAAAGTCCTCGTTGATCTCGTCCATCTCGAGCACGATGTCGTAGGGCACCTTGGCCTCCGCCAGCAGCACGTTCATGTGGCCGGGCATGCGGCCGGCCACCGGGTGGATGCCGAAGCGCACGTTGACGCCCTTCTCGCGCAAATGTTTGGTGATCTCGAACACCGTGTGCTGGGCCTGGGCCACCGCCATGCCGTAGCCCGGCACGATGATGACGTTCCTGGCTTCGCGCAGCAGCTCCGCCGTCTCCGCCGCGCTGACGGGACTGACTTCTCCCGCCGGCTGGCTTCCGCTCGCCGCCGCCGGCGTGCCCCCGCCCGTGCCGAAGCCGCCGGCGATGACGCTGATGAAGTTTCGGTTCATGGCGCGGCACATGATGTAGGAGAGGATGGCGCCGGAGGAGCCCACCAGCGCGCCGGTGACGATGAGCAGGTTGTTCGAGAGCATGAAGCCGGTCGCCGCCGCCGCCCAGCCAGAGTAGCTGTTGAGCATCGACACCACCACCGGCATGTCGGCGCCGCCGATGGCCATCACCATGTGGATGCCGAAGAGCAGCGCGATCACCGTCATGACGATCAGCGGCGTCATGCCGGCCTGCACCGTCGGCGCCATGACGAACTCGCGCCCGTACCAGATCACCACCAGCAGGCCGGCGAGGTTGAGCCAGTGGCGGCCGGGGATCAGCATCGGCTTGCCGCCGATCTTGCCGGAGAGCTTGCCGAAGGCGATCACCGAGCCGGAGAAGGTCACCGCGCCGATGAGGATGCCGATGTAGATCTCGACTTCGTGGATGGTCTTCTCGGCGCCGGCGAAGGCGATCGAGGTATCGACGTAGCTGGCGAAGCCGACCAGGCAGGCGGCGAGACCGACCAGGCTGTGCATCAGGGCGACCAGCTCGGGCATCTGCGTCATCTGCACGGTGCGCGCGGCGTAGAGGCCGATGGCCCCGCCGACGACCATGGCGCCGACGATCCAGGGAATGCCGGCGGCGGCGACGCGCGGCCCGAACACGGTGGCGAGCACGGCAATGGTCATGCCGATGATGCCGTAGAGGTTGCCACGGCGCGCCGTCTCCGGATGGGAGAGCCCGCCCAGGCTGAGGATGAAGAGGATGATGGCGCCGATGTATGCGACGGTGGTGAGGCTGGAAGTCATGTCTCGTCGCTCCTTACTTGCGGAACATCGCCAGCATGCGGCGGGTGACGGCGAAGCCGCCGAACATGTTGATGCAGGTCAGGCCGATGCCGACGATGGCCATCCAGCGGATCAGCTCGTCCGGCCGGCCGGCCGCGCCGGCCTCGAGCGGCGGGGCGATCTGGATCAGCGCGCCGATGACGATGATGCTGGAGATGGCGTTGGTGACGCTCATCAGGGGCGTGTGCAGCGAAGGCGTCACGTTCCAGATCACCATGTAGCCGACGAAGCAGGCGAGCACGAACACCGTGAAGTTGGTCAGGAAGGCCGCCGGGGCGTGGGCGCCAATGAACCAGAAGAGCACGGCGCCGACGAAGAACAGCACGCCGAGCGCGCGGCCCGACATCGGCTCCGCGGCACCGTGGCCGTGGCCGCCCTTGGCGGCGGGCGCCGCGGCCGCGGCGGGCTTGGGCTGGGGCGCGGCGGCGGGCTTGGGCGGCGGCGGCGGCCAGGTGATGGCGCCGTCCTTGACGACCGTCAGCCCGCGGATCGCCTCGTCGTCCATGTTGACGTCGATCAGGCCGTCCTTGGTCTTGCA
>WBZP01004685.1_pt1 | contig 14156 bp, 11 predicted proteins | sample 5204301 | NCBI WGS metagenome assembly WBZP01 (sample SAMN12412401, study PRJNA552823) | activated sludge metagenome | isolation source: activated sludge from nitrification reactor of wastewater treatment plant... | place: USA: Pennsylvania | collected 2017 | reverse complement strand
AAGGCCGACGTGCGGACGGTCGCCGCGCCGCCCCCTCGCCCCCGCTAGCGAGCTGGCGGCGAGAAGAGCCCGGCGACGAGGGCCGCGACATCCGGCGGCGCGTCCGTGAGCCCGGCGTCGCGGGCGACCCACCGCGCCTCGTCGAGGGCGGACCCGGCGATTCCCGCGGGCGGCGTCGCAGTTGCGCGCGCCGCCGCGCGGGAGACGGCGTCCCGGGCGAGCGCCAGGAGGGACGCCGCGGCACGCGCGGGGCCGCCGACGTGCACGCCGTGCGCGCGCGCGAGGGCGCCCATCCGCGCGCGGAGCCCGGGATCGTCGCGCAGGCGCGTCACCAGGCCCCGCAGCTCGGACGCCTCCGTCGCGCCGGGCGACACGCGGGCCACGACACCCTCCGGCAGCTCGCGTGCGGCGGCGGTTCCCGCGGTCACGAGGACGGGCACGCCGGCGGCGAGCGCCGCGCCGAGCGCGGGGTCGATCCGGCCGCTCGACGGCGCGTCGAGAGCCAGGAGAAGCTCGGCGCGGGCCAGGACCGCCGCCGCGTCGTCGCCCCGCCGCAGGTCGACCCGGTCGACGCGCGCGTTCTCCAGTCCGGCGAGCGCCGCCTCGATCCGCGCGCGGGACCGCGGCTCCTCCGGGAAGAGGACGGCGACCACGAGCCGGTCCGGGCGGTGCGGGCCGGCCGCGAACCCGCCGGCCGCGACCAGCGGCAGCGGCACGTGGGCGACGGGGAAGGGGGGGGCCGTCGCCCGCAGGCGGGCGAACGCGTCGGCCGTGCACGCCACGGCGCCGAGGGCGCCGTCGAGCGCGACCGCGGCCAGGGGGAGACGGGTCGCGAGCCACGGGTCCGTCTCGCCCCGCGCGAGGAGGGCCGCGGCGAATGCGCCGGAGTCGCCGCCGGCCCGGCGGGCGAGGGCGAACCAGGCGTCGCGGTCCCCGCGCCCCACGGTCTCCGCGAGGAGCAGGCGGTCGAGAGCCCACTCCTCGAGCAGGACGACGCCGGGGCGCTCGCGCAGGGCCTGCAGGACGAAGCCGTGCCGCGGGTCGTTCGCGAGGTGGTGGAGATGCAGGTCCGCGGCGACGGACGCCGCCGACGGGGCGTCGAGGACCGTGAGGGCTCCGCCCGCCTCGAGGTACGGGCGCAGGGCCCGCAGCCACGCGGCGTCCGGCTCCGGCGTGAAGAGCGCGAGCCTCAGGCCGCGCCCGCGGTGAGCGCCGCGACGACACGGTCCCACGAGATGCCGGCGACACGGGCGTGGCCCGCGTCGCCCATCGAGGCGAGGCGAGGCGCGCCGGCCTCCCAGAGCCGCGCGAGGGCCTCGCCGAGGGCCCCGGGCGCCGGCTCCGCGACGAAGCCCGTCGCGTCGTCCTCCACGAACTCGAGCGGCCCGCCCGAGTCGGCCGCGGTGACGACCGGCTTGCGCGCGCGCAGGCTCTCGACGGTCACGTACCCGTAGTCCTCGTCGCGCGGCACGTACACCGTCCCGCGGCACGCGGCGTAGAGGTCGAGGAGCTCGTCGTCGCTCACGAAGCCGAGGAAGTCCACGCGGTCCGCGACCCCGAGGTCGTCCGCGAGGCGCCGCAGGTAGGCCTCCTCGGACCCGCGGCCGGCGATCTTCAGCCGCGCCGCGCGCGGTCCCGCGGCGAGGGCGCGGACCGCGAGGTCGAGCCGCTTCAGCGGATCGAGGCGCCCGGCGTAGAGGAGGAAGTCCCCGTACCCGTCCGTGCGGTAGCGCTCGTCGAGCGGCGGCGGCGGGTGGAGCGGCTCGCCCCTCAGCCCGTTGTGGCGGGCCAGGCGGGTGGCCACGTTGCCGGAGATCGTGTAGATCCGCCGGCACTCGCCGAGGCCCGTGGCGTCCATCGCCCGCACCGCCTCGATCGTCGCGCGCGCGCCCGCCGCGTCCGGGTCGAGGCCGAGCGGTGTCCCGGCGAGGTCGTAGGACTCGCGGTGCTGGTGCACGAGCCAGGCGACCTTGTGCGGGTGGCGCACGAGATAGCTCGGGAACTTGGTGGGCACGACGAGGTCGACGCCGCGCCCGTCGGTCTCCCGCAGCTCGAGCAGTCGCCACGCCAGGGCCTGCCGCACGATCTCGGAGGGCGGGTGCGCGTGGAAGGGCAGGCTCACCGTGTCGACGCGGGCGCCCCGCGCGCGCAGCGCCGCGACGAGGGACAGGACGAGCCGTTCGGCGCCGCCGGTGACGAAGGGGGCCTGCGCGGCGCAGACGAGGACGCTCGTCACGGCCGCCGGGCGAGCGCCCGCTCGAGCGCGTCGAGCCGGGCGCGGAGGTCGTCGAGCTGGAGGTCGAGCCCGGCCCGTCCGCGGGCCGCGTCCCCCGCGACGAGCTCGAGGCGCCGCCGGATCTCGAGCACGTGGGAGACGAGCTCCGCCTCGAGCCGCCGGTGGCGCTCGTCGGCCTCGTCGAGCCGCCGGCCGAGCGCGCCGAGGAGCGCGTCGTAGTGCGCGTGGGTCGCGGCGGAGCGCGCGTCGATCCAGCGCAGGATCTCGTTGTCGAGCCGCACCTGGGCACCGTTCCAGTCGCGCTGCGCCTCGAGCCGGCCGCCGAGGAGCCGCTCGAGGAGCGGGCCGAGCGCTCCGCCGCCCGTCGCGCGCCAGCCCGCGTTGACGGCGCTCGCGTCGGGGGCGGCCGGCACGGAGGGCTCCGCGGGCGAGGCCGGAGGGCGCGCCGGGGTCGCGGGCGCCGTCGGCCCGGGCGCGGCGCTCGCCCCGCTGGTCGGGGTCGGGCCGTCCCCGTCGCCCGCCGCGTCCCTCGACGCGCGCGCACGCGCCGCGTCTCTCGTCCGCGCGAGCTCCGCCGCGACCTGCGCTCGTTCTTCCTCGCTCACCGTTTCGACTCGTCCGCGATTCTAAGCCACTCGGCTCGACAATCCGCGGCACCTCACACCATACTGGCCCCGCACCCGTGGACAGCGAGAACCACCCCGCGCTCGAGCCTCTGCGCCGGCGCCTCGCCGACGAGGAGGCGGCCTACGTGGACGCTCTCGCCGCCCTCGACCGCCTCGCCGAGTTCCTTCCCGACCCGGCGGAGGGGGAGACGAAGGCGCTCGCCGCGCAGCTCAACGAGCTCTGGCCGTCGGCCGAGCCCGCGGCGGCCGGAGGGTTGCGGGGGGCCCTCTCCCGCGGCACGCTCGCCGCCCTCGCGCCCGTGCTCGAGAAGCAGACACGGTTCAACGCCGCCGTCGTCCGCCTCCTGAACGCGCAGGTCGAGGCCGGCGCGCGGCGCGAGGCGGGCCACCGCGCCCTCGCCGCGGCCGTCGTGCGCTACGCGCAGCGGGTCGAGCCGGTCGTCGACGCGCGCGACGACGTTCGCGTCGCGCGGGCGCCCTCGCGGGCCGAGCAGCTCCTCTCCGTCTTCGAGGGGCGCCTCGACGCCCTCGCCGGACGGCTCGACGGGCTCCTCGCCCTGCGCGACCGGGTCGAGGCCCTCGGCGAGGAGGCGCGCGCGGTCCGGGAGACGCTCGCCGCCTCGTCCCCGGCGCCGGAGGTGGCGCGGTCGGCCTCCCGCGCGGCCGAGGCCTCGGCCTACACCGCGTTCGAGAACCGCTTCCGTGGCAGCCGCGACGACATCCGCGTCCGGCAGGAGAAGGACGCCGCTCTCTTCGACGGCCTCTCGCCGGTCGTCGACCTCGGCTGCGGCCGCGGCGAGTTCCTCGAGCTCCTGCGGTCGCGGGGAAGCGCGGGGCGCGGCGTCGAGGCGAACGCCAACGCCGCGCGGGAGTGCCGCGCGAAGGGCCTCGACGTCGTCGAGGGCGACCTCGTCTCGTTCCTGCGCTCGCTGGGCGCGGGCTCGCTCGGCGGCGTCTTCGCCGCGCAGGTGGCCGAGCACCTGCCGCCCCCCATCCTGCACGAGCTCGTCGGCGAGGCCCACCGCGCGCTTCGCCCCGGCGGGCTCCTCGTGCTCGAGACGGTGAACGCCGCGTCGGCCTTCGCCTTCCTCGAGGTCTACCTGCGCGACCTCACGCACGCGACGCCCCTCCATCCCGAGACGCTGCGCTTTCTCGCCGCCGCCGCCGGCTTCACCGAGGCCCGGATCGACCTCCGCTCGCCGGTCCCCGACGACGTGCGGCTGCACCTCGTCCCGGGCGGCGGCATGCCGCCCCCCGTGGTGAAGGCGCTCAACGAGAACGTCGAGCGCCTGAACGCGCTGCTGTTCGCCCCCGTCGACTACGCGCTCGTCGCCCGCCGCTAGAGCTCAGGTCTTCGTCGCGACGGCCACGGCGCTCGCGCCGAGCGGGAACGACAACCCGGCGCGGACGAGCGCCGCCTCCGCGAGGAGGACGCGTCGGAACGCCCACTCCAGCGGGGCCGGCAGGAAACCGACGTCGGAGCCCTCCCGGCCGAGCCGCCGGTCGAGGGTGCGGCGGCCGAACAGGACCGGGAAGAGGATCGAGTTGCAGTAGGTCGCGCGCCGCACGCGCAGGCCCGCGCCCTCGAGGAGCGCCACGAGCTCGCCCCGCGTGTAGCGGTGGCGAGACTGGACCTCGGCGTCGTGGGCCCCCCAGAGGGCGCGGAGCGCCGGGACCCGCACGAGGAGGGCGCCGCCGGGGCGCACGACGCGGGCGAGCTCGCGCGCGGCCGCGCGGTCGTCGCTCACCCACGCGTGGTAGAGGACGTCGAAGGACGTGACCGCGTCGAACGTGCCGTCGGCGAACGGCAGGGCGAGGACGCTCCCCCGCAGGGCCCGCACGCCTCGCTCCTTGCAGAACGCGAGGGCCTCGGGCGAGAGGTCGACACCCGTCGCCCGGCCCAGGCGCCCGAGCTCGAGAAGGTTGAAGCCGGTCCCGCACCCGGCGTCGAGGAGGCGGCGCCCCTCGCGCGCGGGCAGGGCCGGCGCGAGGAGGGCGGCGGCGATCGCGCGTTGGCCGGCGTACCACCACTGGGCCTCTTCCGCTTCGTACATGCGGCGGTACTCGGCCGTCTTCACCGCGGGGCGCCCCTCACTCGAGCATGTCCTCGCGGATCGCCTCGTCGGCCTGGATGGGGCGGGCGGCCCGCCGGCCGATCACTCGCACCGCCTCGGAGGGACGCAGGCTGCGGCCCGCGCGGTCGGCCGTCCGCTTGAAGCGCAGCTCTTCGGCCGTCAGCACCTCGCCGCGGGCGATGAGCCCGGCGGCCACGATCGAGCGCCCCCGCGCGAGGGTCCGGGTGTCGTCGTCCGCCGGCGCTTCGCCCGCCGCGCGCTCGGCCTGGCGCAGCAGCTCCACGCTCCGGTGCAGCTCCTCCGGCGTGATCGCGGCCGTCTCGTCCCGGCTTCGCCCGCCGCGCTCGAGGACGAGCCTCTTCAGCACGAGCTCGGCCCCGTGGGACGCGGCGAGGGCGGGGGCCACCAGGGCGAAGGCCGAGCCTCCGTCCGTCGGGTCGAGGACCCCCACGCTCGCGCGGAACCGCTCGCGGGCGGCGCGGATCGCGGCGAGGCGCAGCTCCTCGACCGGGGCCGGCGCGTCGGCCGGGCCGAGCACGAGCGCCGTCTCGCCTCCGGCGGCGAGGAGCGCCTCGCGAATCGCCGCGTCGGGGGCGCCGCCCGTGGCGAGGAGGAGCGGCACGCCCGCGCCGCCGAGAGCCTTCAGCAGCTCGGGGTGGTCGACGTCCGTCGCGTGGCTCAGCAGGGCCGAGACGCCCGCCTCGAGGGCGACGTCGCGCGAGGGAGCGTCGAACGCCTCGGCCACCACGGCCAGGCCCGAGCCGCGGGCCGTCTCGAGGACGCGCCGCCATTCCTTCGCGTCGAGCTCGAGCGCCTCGAGCTCCCGGCGGTCGGGGTGGCGGCGCACGACGAGCTCGTCCGTGCGGAAGACCGAGAACGCGATGCCGTCGGCGCCCGCCTGGAATGCCGCGTCGATGAGTCGAAGGGCCTGCCCGGTCGACCCGTGGTGGGCGTGCCCCGCGTGCGCGACCACGAGGCAGGGCTGGCCCGGGCCGAGGGCGCGGCCGCCGATCGCGAGCGGGGACGTCTTCATCGCGGCCCCAAGCTATCACGCGTCGCGGCGACGAGCCGAGCGAGCGCCTCGGCGGGCGCCTCGCCGGCCGCGAGCGTGACGCGGCCGGCCGGCTGCGGCCCGCCGTCGAGGCGCCCGTCCGCGGCGTCCGCGGTGGTCGCCGCGAGCCACGGCACCCCGGCCGTCTTCGCCGCGAGGGCGACGGCGCGGCGGAGGTCCCGCTCCTCGATGGCGACGACGAGGAGCCCTGGCGCGGCCGCGGAGAGGAGCGCGAGGGCGCGCTCGGCCGCGCGCACCGCGCCGGGGAGGTGGGAGACGAGGACGGCTTCGAGGTCGAGGGCCGCGAGCTCGGCGAAGGCGACGCCGCGGTGCGCGTACGACGCGGCGAGGCCCGGAGTGCCGCGCAGGCGGTCAAACGTCTCCCGGAGCGAGCGCTCCGCGACGTCGGCGGCCCGGCGGGCCTCGGCCGACTCGTGCCGCGGGAGCTCGGCCGCCGGGACGACGGTCGTGGCGAGCGTCGGCTCGTCTCGGCCCCGCTCGGCCAGCGCCTCGACGAGAGCGGCCGCCGGGCCGCCGTCGTGGACGGCGAGGATCGGGGTGGCTGCGGCGGTGGCCGGCGCGCCGCGGAGTCGCGAGAGGAGCGACGCGGGTGCTTCGGCCGCCCCGGGCACGGCCGGCTCGGGCGGGAGCGGCCGGGCGCGTGGCGCTTCGCCGTGGAAGAGGACGCCGCGGGCCACGGCCGCCCGCGCGAGCAGGAGCGCGTCCGCGGCCGCGAGCCCGCCCGCGTCGACCTCCGCCGGGCCCGTCGCGTCGAGAAGCCGCAGGCACCGCTCGGCCGTCGCGGCGCAGCGGGGCCCGGCGGTCGCGCAGAGCAGGTACGCCTCGCAGGCCCACAGGAGGGACTCCCCGCGCCACGCGACGAGGTCGCGGAAGCTCGCGCCCTCGACGAGCGGCAGGCGCGCCCACACCCGCGCGAACCCGCGCCCGGCCGCGAGGACGGCCTCCGCGCCGTCACGCCCGATCGCGTCCTCGACCGCGCGGGGAGCGAGGCCCTCCCGCTCGAGGGGCGAGGGGTCGGCCCCCGGCCACACGAGGACGAGCGCACCCTCGGCGTGGCGCGCACGCGCGTCGCGGGTCCCCCCGCCGCCCCAGACGTAGAGGCCCGGCCTGCCCAACGCGCTCAGGGCTCCGAGAAGGTCCGCAGCGTCTCGAGGTAGTGCTCGGGCAGGCCGATGTCGAACCGCCGCCCGTCGACGACGAGCCCGAGGAAGCCGTCCTCCTGCCGCAGGCGGTCGAGGGCCGAGGTGAGCTGGAACTCGCCCCGCTCGCGCACGTTGTTGCCGATGTGCTCCTCGAGGTACGAGAAGATCTGCGGCTTGATGACGTACTGGCCGAACACCGTCAGGTACTCGGCCTCGGGGAAGCCGGGCACGCGCAGGTTCGACCGCGCGTAGTCGACCGTCGGCTTCTCGGCGAACTCGGTGATGTTGAGAAGCCGCTCGGGCTCCGTCCACACGCCGGTCGCCGTGCCGAACGCGGCGATCGCGGACTCGGCCGTCCGCCGCAGGCCGACGACGCTCGTGCCGCTGCGGCGGTAGGCCTCGACGAGCTGCCGCGCGCACGACACGTCGGTGTTCGAGCGGTAGAGGTGGTCGCCCAGCATGAGGAGGAACGGCTCGTCGCCGAGCGCCTCGCGCGCGCAGTAGACCGCGTGGCCGAAGCCCTCCTGCGCCTTCTGGGTGACGAACCGCACCCGCCGGCCGATGTCGAGGAGCCGCCGCGCGTACTCCTGGAAGCGCGCGGGCAGCTTGTTGTAGTTCTCGATCGACACCTGCGACGCGAAGAACGACCGGAAGTCCTCGAGGTCTTCCTGCTGGACGACGATGACGACCTCCTCGATCCCGGCGTCGAGCGCCTCCTCGACGATGAGGAGGATCGCGGGCTTCGCGATGCCGTCGCGGTCGACGACCGGGAAGAGCTCCTTCTTCGTCGCCTTCGACGCGGGGAACAGGCGCGTCCCGAAGCCGGCGGCGGGGATGAGGGCCCGGCGCACGCTCGGCCCCGTCCCGAGGGTCAGGGTGAGGCACGAGACGCCGAGGTCGCGCTCGAGGACCTCGACCGCCGCCTTCTGGTCCTCCGCGCTCCGCGCGACGAACTGGGCGGTGCCGTCGCCCTGCGACCCGACGCCCTTGCCGCCCCAGACGTGGGGCCGGACCGCGGGGTGGGCGAGGACCCGGTGGAGCACCGGGGCCGCGAGCTCCTCCGGGCAGGCGGGGGTCGCGCCGCGGTCGAACTCCGCCTGGGCCTCGTCCATCAGGGCGCCGATCCGACGCGCGTCGCCGGCCTTCAGCGCGTCGGCCGCCTGCTCCACGATCCGCTTGTTCGTCTCCCCGAGCAGCTTCTGGATGCCCTTCTCCGTCTCGCCTTCGGCGAAGGGGTAGGCGCGCGAGAGGCGCTTGAGGATCTCGACAGTGTCCTTCTTCGCCTTGAGGTCGACGATCACGAAGTGCAGCGCGCGGGCGGGGCGGATCTCGCGGGTCTCGATGCGGTCGCCGTCGAACTCCATCAGCACGGCGCGGTCGCCGAACGCGCAGCCCTGGTCCATCCGCCCGCAGCGCGACGGCGTCGTGATCTCGCCCATGTAGGCGAGCTCCATCTCGCCGCGCACGGTGAGCCGCAGGTCGTAGACGCGGTTGAACGCGCGGGCGGTGAGCACGGAGATCGCGGCGCTCGACGAGAGGCCCTTGCGGATGGGCATGTCGGTCAGGTCGTTCCGGATCACGAGCCCGCGCACCCGGTAGTTCGTCAGGACCTGGTAGGCGACGCCCGCCGCGTAGCTGAAGAAGCCGCCGCGCTGCGCCTCCTCGAGGAGAGCCTTCGGCTCGAGGGGGATCTCGTGGGGGCCGACGACCTCCCCCTCCGGCGTCGTCGAGGTCAGGACGAGGGCCGTCGGGTGCGGCTCGACCTCGGCGTGGATCCCCTGGTTCGTGCCGCAGATGAGCGTGTAGCCCTTCTCGACGTCGGCGTTGATGCGGCGGTAGCCTCCGGCCCAGTCGGAGTGCTCGCCGAAGAGGCAGATGCGCCCGGGGACGAAGAGCCTCACGGCCTACGCCCCGGCCTCGCGGCGGGCCATTCTCTTTCGGGGGCGATCACGTCGTCGTGCATGCGGCCGGGATCCTAGCACCGCAGCGCGGCGGTCGCCTCCCGGACGGCGCTCACGACGGCCCGCGCCTGCTCCTCCGTGAGCTCGGGATAGAGCGGCAGCGACAGGATCTCGCCGGCGGCCCGCTCCACGACCGGCAGCGCGCGGCCGGCGCCGAATTCGGCGAAGGCCGGCTGCCGGTGGAGGGGGATCGGGTAGTGGACGAGCGTCCCGACGCCCGCGGCGCTCAGCCGGCGGGCGAGCTCGTCTCGTCGCGGGTGGCGGACGACGAAGAGGTGGTAGACCGCCGTCGCGTAGTCCTGCTCGACCGGCAGCGAGAGGCCGGCGCCCTCGAGCTCCCGGCGGTAGAAGGCGGCGAGCTCACGCCGGCGGGCCGTCCACCCGCTCATGCGGGCGAGGAAGACGCGGAGGATCGCGGCCTGGATCTCGTCGAGCCGGCTGTTGAAGCCGGGCTCCTCGTGGCGGTAGCGGTCGCTCTGGCCGCCGTTGCGCAGGCGGCGCAGCCGCGCGGCGAGCCCGGCCTCGCGGCAGAGGATCGCGCCGCCGTCGCCGAGCGCGCCCAGGTTCTTCGTCGGGTAGAACGAGAGCGCGCCGAGCGGAGCGATCGCGCCGACCGGCCGGCCGCGGTAGAGGGCGCCGTAGGCCTGGCAGGCGTCCTCCAGGACGGCGAGGCCGCGCTCGGCCGCGAGGTCGAGGAGGGGCTGCAGGTCGGCGGGGTGACCGTAGAGGTGCACCGGCAGGAGGGCCTTCGTCCGGGCCGTCACCGCGGCGGCGGCGGCGCGGGGATCGAGGTTCAGGGTGTCCGGGTCGACGTCGACGAAGACCGGCCGGGCCCCCGCCTGCACGATGGCGAGCGCGGTGAACGCGGCGGAGAGCGAGGAGGTGATGACCTCGTCGCCGGGCGAGACCCCGAGGGCGCGCAGGGCGAGGTGCAGCGCGTCGGTGCCGTTCGCGACGGCCACCGCGTCGGCGGCCCCGAGCGCGCGCGCGAGCTCGCGCTCGAAGGCCTCGCCCTCCGGGCCGAGGATGAACCAGCCCGAGTCGAGGACGCGGGCCACCGCCGCGTCGATCTCGCCGCGGACGGCGGCCACGTGGGCGCGGAAGTCGACGAAGGGGACGGACGGCGTCGTCACAGGTAGCGCTCCCGGTTCTTCCGATAGTAGGCGACCGTCTCCGCGAGCCCCTCGCGCAGCGGCACCCGCGGGCTCCACCCCAGCGCCTCGCGCACGCGGCGGGTGTCCGCCTGGAAGTCGCCGATGTCGATCCGCTTCCTCTCCGGGGGGAACGGCACGAGGCGGTAGCTCCCGCCGCCGGCCACGTCGAGCAGCAGCTCCACGAGCTCGAGGAGCGACACCGCCTGCTCGTGGCCGAGGTTCATGACCCGGCCGTCCGCGGCGTCCATCGCCCCCGCGCGGAGGAACGCGTCGACGACGTCGTCGACGTGGTTGAAGTCGCGGCGCTGCTTTCCGTCGCCGAACACCAGGATCTCCTCGCCGAGCGCGGCCTGCCGCACGAACCAGCCGATGAACCCCTGGCGGTTGTGACGGACGAGCTGGCGCGGGCCGTAGGTGTTCGTGAGCCGCAGCGAGCTCGCGCGGATGCCGTACACCTGGTGGTAGACGAGGTGGTAGAACTCGCCGGAGATCTTGTTGATCCCGTTGACGTCGACCGGCTGGAGGAGGTGGTCCTCGTCGACCGGCAGGTAGCGTGGCTTGCCGTAGATCTGGCGGGTGCCGGCGTAGACCACCTTGAGCTCGGGGTTCCCCCGCCGCACCGCCTCGAGCAGCTTCAGCTGGCTCGCGCAGTTGATCTCGAGGTCGGTGAGCGGGTCCGTCATCGAGTCGATGTGGCTCACCTGCCCGGCGAGGTTGAACAGCACGTCCTGGCCGCGCACGAGGTACTCCATGCCGTGGCCGCGGACGTCCGCGATGTTGACCCGGACCCTGTCCTCGTAGCCGTCGAGGTTGAACAGGTTGCCGCCGTAGTCGGGCAGCAGGCTGTCGACGGCCGTCACCCGTGCGCCGAGGTCGGCGAGGGCGCGGCAGAGGTTCGAGCCGATGAAGCCGAGGCCGCCCGTGACGAGGACCCGGCGGCCGCGGTAGAAGTCGCGGTGGTCCACGGCGCCTAGGCGGACCGCTCGGGCCGCGGGGCCGCGGGGTCGCGGCGCAGGTGCTCGCGGCGCACGACGAGCGCCACCCACAGCCGGGCGAGGTCGAGGAGGGTGCGCCCGACGCGGCGGAAGTTGAAGAACTGGCTCTTGCCGTAGCTGCGGTGGAAGTGGTGGACCGGCACCTCGGCCAGGCGGTAGCCGTGGTCCTGCACCTTCTTCATCAGCTCGACGCAGATGACGCCCGACGAGCGGGTCAGCCGGACGCGCTCGAAGACGCTGCGGCGCATCAGGCGGAAGTCGCAGTCGACGTCGGAGAGGCGCAGGCCGAACGCGATCTTCACGAACCAGTGGTAGATCCGCCCGATCACGATCCGGTGGAGCGGGTCGTGGCGCGAGATCTTGCGCCCGTTCACGAAGTCGACCTCGGGGGAGAACGCCTTCCACAGGAGGGCCATCTCGCGCGGGTCGTACTGCGCGTCGCCGTCGGTGTAGAAGACGAGCTCCTTCGAGGCGGTCTCGAACCCGCTGCGCAGCGCCCCCCCGTAGCCTCGGTTCTTCCCGTGGTGGACGACCTTCAGCCAGGGGAAGTGGGAGGCCATCTCGTCGAGGAGGGCGCCCGTGTGGTCGGGGCTCCCGTCGTCGATCACGATGACCTCGTAGTCGTCGGTCAGGGTCCGCGCGGTCATGTGCGCGACGATCGCGAGGCTCGCGATCGTGCCGGCGTCGTTGTAGGCCGGGAAGAAGATGCTGAGGCCGGGTCTCTCTGCGCTCATGCGGGGGTCGGTGCCGAAACGGGGGAAGCTAGCACGCGCCCTCGCGGGGGGTCAAACCCGCGGCCGCCACCGCCCGAAGAGGAGCGCGAGCGCGCCGACGAGCGCGGCCGCGACTCCGCCGCCGAGCCCGCGCGCGCGGTGGACGAGCACGATCCGGTGGTTGCCGGCGGCGAGGACGACCCCCATCCGGTCGCCATTCACCCGCACGACGCGCGCTGCCCGCCCGTCGACCTTCGCCCGCCACCCGGCGTCGTACCCCTCGCCGACGACGAGGAGCCCCGGCCCCGCCGCCCGCAGCACCATCCGCCCGCCCGTCGCGCGGGCGAGGTCGGCCGTCGAGGCGCGGCTCTCCGCGGGGAGCACGACGCCCGCCGCGTCCGGCGCGGTGGCGAGCGCCTCCTTCCGCGTGTCGACGCCGAGGCGGGTCGGGGCGCGCAGGAAGTCGAGGACGCGCGCCTCGTCGGGCAGCACCCGCAGCGACGCGACGACCGCGGCCGGCGCGATCCCGCCCAGAACCTCGAAGAGCGTCACCCGCGGCGTCACCGCGGCCGCGGCGAGGCGCGCCTCGTCGCTCGCGTAGGCGGAGGCGGTGCCGACGCCGGTCGCGCGGCCGCTCGCGGCGTCGACGAGCCCCGCCCGCACGATCCACAGCGGCGGCGCGTCGGGCCACGCGCGGAAGCGCAGCGCGGTGACCGAGAACGGCCCCCCCGGCAGTCGAAGCGTCGCGCGGTACTGGTGGGCCGCGAACCCCTCGCGCGCCGGGAAGCTCCGGTGGACCTCCGCCTTGCGGTGACGCACCACCCGGCGGACGTCCTCCCGGTCCCACGCCCACTCCGCGGTGTCGATCCCCGCCCGGATCGGCAGCCACACCTCGCGGCCGCTCGCGAGCCGGGCCACGCACTCCGCCACGATCGCCCCCTGCTCGACCGAGGTCGACCCGGCGAGGAACGAGACGAGTCGCACCTCGGTCGCCCGCGTGATCGGCAGGGCGAAGAGGTGGGGCCGGAGAGGATCGAGCACGACGTCGAGCTCGTCGCCCACGCCGAACGCGTCGGGCTTCGCGACGAGGGCGTCGGTCGGCAGCTGGAGCCAGCGCACCCCGAGCAGCCCCAGCCGTCCGGGGTCGCTGTCGAGGAGGGCCCGCGGCACGGTGCCGTCGGCGCGCATCCCCTCGAGGACGCGCCGGCGCGACTCCGGCACGAGCGGGTCGTAGCCCTCGACGTTCCGGCGCCCGGCGAGCCCGGCCGCGTTCGCCCACGCGAGGTCGTCGGCCGTCGCCCGGGAGGGCCAGGCCTCGAGCAGGCTCAGCGTGCGCTCAGAGGCGCGCGGGCCCATCGCCCGGTCGATCGCCTCGCGCGTCGGCGTTCCCCGCTCGAGCCGCTCGCGCGAGGGCGCGTCCCGCCACGCCTCGCGGCCCCACGGCTGGAGCAGGAACGAGGCCAGGAGCGGAAGGAGGAACACCCGCCGGGCCACGGGGCTGCGCGCCTCGGCGAGCAGGAAGTACAGGATGAGCCCGAGGGCGAGGAGCCCGACCGGGGCGGCCAGGCGCAGCGGCAGGGGGCCGGTGACCGTGGTGGCAACGGAGAGGGCGGCCGACGCGGCGAGGGCCGCGACCATCGTGAGCAGCCGCAGCCGCCGTCCGCGCGGCTCGCTCCGCGCCCGCCACTGCACCGAGAAGGACAGGCCGCCGACGAGGGCGAGGGCGAGGTCGGCGGCGAGGGCGAGACCCCCGGGCGGCACGAGGAGGCCGCGCGCCGCGAGCGCGAGAACCAGGACGGCCCCCGCCGCGAAGAGGAGCCGCGGCCGCCGGCCGCGCGGCACGAGCGGTACCGCCGCGAGCGTGAAGACCGCCGCCGGCGAGTGCGACACCGCGCGCACGACGAGGCCGGCGACGCCGCCGAGCACCGTCTCGCCCGCGGCCGCGCCGGCCGCGCCCGGGCCGGCCTCGCGGAGCGCGAGGAGGGTGGGCACGAGCTGCGGCCCGGCGAGCAGCAGCCCCGCCGCGGCCGCGACGAGCGCGGACAGGGCAGCGGGGGCGGCGCGCGCCGCGTCGTCGCGGGAGCCGGAGAGGCCGAGGAGGAGCCGGGCGGCGAGGAGCACCGCCGCCGCCCGCGCCGCCTCGGGCGACCCGGCGAGGGCCACGAGCGCGACTGCCGCCGCC
>WBZP01004683.1_pt1 | contig 14159 bp, 10 predicted proteins | sample 5204301 | NCBI WGS metagenome assembly WBZP01 (sample SAMN12412401, study PRJNA552823) | activated sludge metagenome | isolation source: activated sludge from nitrification reactor of wastewater treatment plant... | place: USA: Pennsylvania | collected 2017 | reverse complement strand
GTATGGATTCCATACGGTTCATTGCGCGTCCGGGAGAGCCCGTAGACCCTTCGTAGCGCCGTCGGCCCGTACGGAGGTGTTCATTGGCGACGAGACGCGGCCTGCTCTTCGTTCTCCTGCTGGTGGTCCTGGCCGCCGCGTTCGCGTGGCGGACGGGGTGGATGTCGCCCCGCCCGGCGCCGGTCGCCGTGGCTCCGGCGCCGACGCCGACGCCGCCACCGGTTCTGCGCTCGCTCTGGAAGACGGAGCAGGAGTGGCTCGTCGACCGGATCGTCCGCGACATCCGGGCGACCGCGGCGTGGGCGCGCGACGGCCGCCTTCCGGCCGCGGAGACGGACCTCGCCGGCAAGGGGATGTCGCTCGGCGAGCACGTCTTCGCCCCGTCCGCGTACGCGGCGCTCGCGCGTGAGGCGCTCGCCGGCGTCGCGCCGGCCGTCGACCCGCGGGCCGCCGCCGAGGCCGAGGACGAGCGTCTCGTTTCGGCCCTCGTCGACCTGCGCTCCACGGTCCTCCTCCGGGAGAACGCCGCCCTGTCGCGCTCGCTCGCGGATCACCCGCTCGACGCCGCGGCCCACGCGCGGGCCGCGCTCCTCCTCGGGGCCTTCGCCCTGCGCGACGCGGCCGGGCGCTCGACCGACGTGCGGCCGGCCCTGTGCCGCATGACGGCGCACCTGGCCGTCGCGGCGGCGGTGCGCGGCGACGCTGCGCCCGGCGTGCCCGAAAGGCTCGCCGAGGCGGTTCTCGTCACCCTCGCCGGCCGCGAGCGCGATGCGCTCGCTCGCCTCGACTCGCTGCAGGCGGAAGCGCGGGTCACGCGCGCCCTGCGCGCGTGGCTGCGCGCGCTGCGCCTGCGCAACACCGGCGACTGGCGCATGGCCGTGGACGCGCGGGACCTGACTCTCCTCGAGCGCCTGGAGGAGTTCCGGGCGCTCGCCCGTGGCCAGGACGACGCGGCCGCGCTCGAGTGGCTCGACCGGGGTCGCCGGACCGAGGTGCTCGATTGGGGGCTCCTCGCCATGAACGCCGAGGCTCTGTCGGTCGACACCGCCAATCGATTCGCCGACGTCGCCCCCGCTCTCCAGGTCGCCGAGGCCGGCGAAGCCTGGGTGGCGCTCGGCGGCCCAGCCGTCGACGAGGCCGGCATGATGAGGGCACTCGACGAGCGGCCCGCCGGACTCGTGGCGACGCGGCCCGACGGCCGCGCGCAGCCCGATCCGCTCGGCTGGGGCCTCTGGGCGGACCGCGCGCAGCGCCACCTCGTCTTCGAGCTGCAGACGGTCAGCTACTACTACACCGGCCTGCTCGGCCGAGCCGGCGCCGCCCGGGCGTACGTCGAGAGCGCCCGCCAGCGATTCGGGCGTCTGGAGATGTATCCCGTCGTCCTCTGCGGGCACGCGTTCGACGCCGACTCCTATCGCTCCGCCATGGCGGCGGTGCGGGAGCTCGCGCTGCGATCGCCCGAGAGGCTGACCGCCGGACACTGGGACCTCTTCCGCGACAAGACCGGTTACGGTCCAGTGCCATCGGATCTCCCTGACGAGGCGTCCTGGTTCCGCCCCGCGCTGCCGGCGGGCACGCTTCTCGACGTCGACCGTCGTCTCCAGCGGCCGGGCGAGCTCGCGGGCATGCCGCCCGAGACGCTGCGCTCCCTGCGTGAGATGGCGCCTCACGATATCGGCCTCGCGCTCTTCGACGCCGCCCGCCAGCCGGCCGACCGCAGAGACGCCGCCTCGCTGGCCGCGGTCTACGGCCCGCTCGCCGAGTTCAACGTGAGGGCGATGGGGAAGCTGGCCGACGCGTCGTGGTACGACCCGGCGGGGTTCCGCGAGTGGCAGGGCCGGCTGTGCGAGATCGTGCCCGACCGCTGCTTCATGCTGGGCTACCGACTCGCCGAGCTGGGCCTCGCGGACGAGGCGGCGGCCGCGTACCAGAAGGCGTTCGACCGGGCCAACGACCGCGTGGCGGCGGCGAACCAGTGTCGCTGGCTCGTCCGCTACTACGTCGACCACGGCCAGGTCCGGAAGGCGGAGGTGGTGGCGCGACAGGCGGCGGGCACCGGCGCCGCCTCGGGCCTGTTCGCGCTCGCCGAGCTGCTCGAGCGCAAGGGCCGACTGGGCGACGCCGAGGAGCAGTACCGGCAGATCCTCGACCGCTACCAGGATCCCGAGCGTCTGGCCGGCTTCTACTTCCGCCAGATCCGGGCCGGACACGCCGAGTACGAGCCGCGCTTCCGCAACGCGCTGGCTCTCGCGCTGCCGGAGGGCCTCCTTCCGCTCGACCGGGGCGCGCTCGACAAGGCTCCCGTGCGAGGCGCGGTCGTGCGGAAGGAGAACGACAACACGAAGCGCTGGGGCATCAAGTGGGGCGACGTGATCGTCGCCCTCGACGGATACCGCGTGCACGGCCGCCGTTCCTTCGACGTGATCAACGAGCTGAGCCTCGCGCCGCGCATGGACCTCGTCGTGTGGAGAGGCGGCCGCTTCGTGGACGTGACGGCCGAGCTGTGGGACCGCCGGTTCCGCGTCGACATCGAGGACCTCGCCCCGCCGGCACGGCGGTAGCCCGGCGCGCCCCGCGCGGGTGCTATCCTCCTGAGCCGTGAACGCTCCCGCCTCGCGCGAGTACGTCCTCACCGTCTCCTGTCCCGACGCCGTCGGCCTCGTGGCCGCGGTGAGCTCGCTCATCGCCTCGTGGGGCGGATGGCTCACCGAGGTCGCGAACCACTCCGACACCGCGAGCGGCCGCTTCTTCATGCGGAACGTGGTGACGGCCGACTCGCTGCCGTTCGGCGTCGCGGAGTTCGTCGAGGGCTTCCGGCCCCTCGCGATGCGCTACCAGATGGCCTTCACCGTCCGCGACACGAGCGTGCCGAAGCGCGTCGTCGTCCTCGTGAGCCGCGAGGGGCACTGCCTCGCGGACCTCCTCTACCGCTGGCGGACGGGCGAGCTGCGCTGCGACCTGCGCGGCGTCGTCTCGAACCACGAGGACCTGCGCGAGATGGTGGAGCGCGAGGGCGTCGCCTTCCACCACGTTCCGGTGGCGAAGGACGGGAAGGACGAGGCCTTCGCCGCGATCGAGCGGATCCTCGACGCGGAGAAGGTCGACCTCGCCGTCCTCGCCCGCTTCATGCAGATCCTGCCCGAGGGCCTGTGCCGGAAGTACTCGGGCCGGGTCGTGAACATCCACCACGGCTTCCTGCCGTCGTTCGCCGGCGGCCGGCCCTACCAGCGCGCCTTCGAGCGCGGGGTGAAGCTCATCGGCGCGACGAGCCACTTCGTGACGGCCGACCTCGACGAGGGGCCGATCATCGAGCAGGACGTCGTGCGCATCGACCACACGCACTCGGTCGAGGACATGATCCGCCTCGGCCGCGACGTCGAGAAGACGGTCCTCGCCCGCGCCGTGCGCGACGTGCTCGAGGACCGCGTTCTCCTCGACGGCATCAAGACGGTCGTCTTCCGCTAGGCGGTCGACGGCCCTCGGGCCGGCCGGCCGGGAGGAGCGCCGTGACCCTCGGCCGCGCCGTCCTCGTCCTCACCGCCGCGACATTCGCGGGCCTCGCCGCGCCCGCGCGGCCCGCCGTCCTCGTCTCACCGTCGGGCCGCGTCCGGGTGACGATCGACGTCGACGACGCGGGCGTGCCGCGCTACTCCGTGCGCCTGGGCGGGAGGACCGTGGTCGAGAGCTCGGCCCTCGGCCTCGTGCTCGCCGACGGTGCGCTCGACCGCGGCCTGGTGCTCGCGGCGGAGACTCCGTCGCGCCGATCGGCCACCTGGAAGCCGCTCTACGGCGAGCGGGCCGAGATCCCCGACCGCTACGAGGCCGTCCGGCTCGAGCTCGCGACGCGAGCTCCCGGCGGGCGCCGACTTCAGATCGAGATGCGCGCCCACGACGAGGGCGCGGCGTTCCGCTACGCGCTGCCGGACGGCGCGCCCGCCACCATTCGCGAGGAGCGCTCCGAGATCCGCTTCCCGAAGAGCAGCGTCGCGTGGCCGATCTACGCGGGCGAGGAGACCTTCCCGAAGGTGCCGCTTCCTCTCGAGCGGCTGAAGAAGGGCGCCCACACGCCGCTCACGGTGCGGACCCCCGGCGGCTTCGCGGCGATCCTCGACGCCGACGTCCGGGACTACTCGCGCGTCCGGCTCGATCCCGTGGAGGGCGGCGTCGTCACGCGCCTGCGCGGCCCGGTCGCCGCGATCGCGCCGTTCACGACCCCGTGGCGGGTCGTCCTCCTCGGCGAGGACGAGGCGCGCCTCGTCGAGAACGAGTCGCTCGTGCCCACGCTCAACCCTCCCTGCGCGATCGCCGACACGAGCTGGATCCGGCCCGGCAAGACGATCAGCAACGAGGGCTCGGCGCCGCTCCGGACGGACGCGCTGCGGAAGGTCGTCGACTTCGCGGCCGAGAACGCGTTCGGCTACCTGCAGCTCGACTGGGGCTGGTACGGCACGGAGTGGACGTGGACGGACGCCGAGCGCGAGACGTTCCGCAAGAAGATGCCGGCCTACGCCGCGCGGACCGACTGGGTCCCGAACACGCAGGCGGACCCGTATCGCGTGGCCCGCGGCCCGGTGCCGTATCGGCCCGACTGGGAGGCGGTCACCGAGGTCGACCTCGACATGCCGGCTCTCGTCCGCCATGCGAAGGAGAAGGGCGTCGGAGTCTGCCTCTACGTCGAGGCCGAGCACACGCTGCGCGCCGCGGACCTCGAGAAGCTCTTCGCCACGTACGAGCAGTGGGGCGTCGCCGGCCTCAAGCCGGGCTTCGTGCCGGTCGGCACCCAGGAGGACACGCGCTTCCTCCGCCGGATGGTCGAGACGGCCGCGCGCCACCATCTCGTCCTCTGCGTCCACGACGAGCACGTGCCGGACGGCATGGAGCGGACGTGGCCGAACCTCTTCATCAGCGAGGGCGGGGGCGGGCAGGAGGGCCACCACCCGGTCCACCACGACGTGACGCTGCCCTTCACGCGCAACCTCGCCGGGCCGTTCGACTACACGCCGATGATCTACTCCGAGGGCCGCAGCCACGCCCACGTGCTGGCGATGCTCGTCGCCTACTTCGCTCCGGCCCCGACGATCCGCGGCGGCTACCCGGCCTGGCACGGCGACGGGACGTATGGCCGCGGCGGGGATGAGATCGAGTTCCTGAAGCGCGTCCCGGTCACGTGGGACGAGACGCGCGTCCTCGACGCCCGCGTCGGCCGCCGGATCGTCGTGGCCCGCCGCCGTGGCCGCTCGTGGTTCCTCGGCGGGATGAGCGGCGACGAGCGGGAGAGCGTCGATCTCGCGCTGTCCTTCCTCGAGCCCGGGCAGCTCTATGCCGTGCGGATCTTCCGTGATGCGCCGACGACGGACGGGCCCTGGCGGCCCGCGCGATCCGAGTCCGGCACCCTGCGCGCCGGCGACCGCCTGTCGCTCACGATGGAGCCGGCGGGCGGCTTCGTCGCCATCCTCGATCCAGCCGCGCCCTCTCGCTGAGGCCGGCGCGCCCGGCTCCCGTTGCCGAAGCTCGGCGGGAGTGATACTGTATTGATTGGAAGCGATACAGCTACACATGGCCCTGAACATCCGCCACCCCGAGGTCGAGGACCTCGCGGAGGCGCTCGCGCGCCTGACCGGCGAGACGAAGACCGAGGCCGTTCGCCGGGCGATCCGCGACCGGCTCGAGAGGCTGCGGCGCGAGCGCGCCCGACGCCGGCTCGCCGACGAGCTCGACGCCATCGCGAGCGAGTGCTCGTCGCTGCCGGTGCTCGACGCCCGCACGGCCGGGGAGATCCTCGGCTACGACGAGCACGGCGTCCCCCGCTGAGCCGCGAATGGTCCTCGACACGTCGGCCGTGCTGGCGATCCTGCAGGACGAGCCCGAGCGCCGGTCCTTCAACGAGGCGATCGAGTCCGCGGACTCCCGCTCGATCTCGGTGGCCTCTCTCGTCGAGGTCTCGATCGTGATCGAGGCGCGCTACGGCGCGGCGGGCGTCCGCCACCTCGACCGCCTGCTCGACCGCGCCAGCGTCAGCATCGTCCCGGTGGACGCCGAGCAGGGGAAGATCGCCCGCCAGGCGTTCAGCCGGTTCGGCGAGGGCCGCCACCCGGCGGGCCTGAACTTCGGAGACTGCTTCTCCTACGCGCTCGCCCAGTCGCTCGGCGAGCCGCTGCTCTACAAGGGCGACGACTTCTCCCGCACCGACGTGACTCGTTACGAGCCGCCGCAGGCCTGAGGCCCTGCACCCCATGCCATTCAATTCCTTCGGTCTCGACCCGCTCCTCGTTCGCGGCATCCGCGAGCTCGGCTTCACGCGGCCCACGCCCATCCAGGAGGAGTCGATCCCGCCGGCCCTCGCCGGCCGCGACGTCCTCGCCTGCGCGGCGACGGGCAGCGGCAAGACCGCCGCCTTCGGCCTTCCGATACTCCAGCGCCTGATGCACAAGCCGCGGCGCACGACGCGCGCCCTCGTCCTCACGCCGACCCGCGAGCTGTGCGCGCAGATCGACGCGCACCTCTCCGAGCTCGCCACCCACACCCCGGTGACGAGCGCGGCGGTGTTCGGCGGCGTCGGCATGGGGCCCCAGGAGCACGCGTTCCGCGCCGGCGTCGACGTGATCGTGGCGACGCCGGGGCGCCTCCTCGATCACTTCCGCCGCCCGTACGCGGCGCTCGGCGGCCTCGAGGTGCTCGTCCTCGACGAGGCCGACCGCATGCTCGACATGGGCTTCCTGCCCGACATCAAGCGGATCCTGCGGCACATCCCGTCGCGGCGGCAGACGCTCTTCTTCTCGGCGACGATGCCGGGGCCGATCGTCGAGCTGACGCGGGAGATGCTGCGCGACCCGGTGACGATCAACCTGCAGCGCCAGGCCGCGCCGGCGGCCGGCATCACCCAGGCCGTCTACCCGGTGCCGTCGAAGCTGAAGCCGGCTCTCCTCCTCGCACTCCTGCGCCGCGGCGACGTCGGCAGCGCCCTCGTCTTCACCCGGACGAAGCACCGCGCCAACCGCCTCGCCGACTGGCTCGAGAAGCAGGGCGTGCGTGCCGCGCGCATCCACGGCAACCGCAGCCAGAACCAGCGCACGCAGGCGCTCGACGGCTTCAAGGCCGGCCGCTACGACGTGCTCGTGGCGACCGACATCGCCGCGCGCGGCATCGACGTCGTGGCGCTCGGCCACGTGGTGAACTTCGACGTGCCGGCCGCGACCGAGGACTACATCCACCGCGTCGGCCGCACCGGACGCGCCGAGGCGACGGGCGAAGCCTTCACGTTCGTCGGGCCGGAGGACGAGGGCGGCCTGCGCGCGATCGAGCGCGCGATCCACAAGACGCTGCCGCGCGTCCTGCTGCCCGACTTCGACTACAAGCAGGCGCCGCCGGCGTCGGTCCCGGAGCGCGAGGGCGGCCGCCGCGAGGCGCACGGCGCCCGGCCGCAACGCCGCGACGGTGGACGCGAGCAGGGCCGAGGGCGCGAGCGGGTTCCGCAGGGTCATCGCGGTCCGCGCGGGCCGCAGGGTCGATCGGGCCAGAGCGCGCACGGGCAGGCCACCCGCGGGCAGGGCTCGCACGGGCAGAAGCCGCAGGGCGCTCACGGCCACGGCCGGCAGGGCGACCGGGCCGGGTCGACGGCGGTCGACCGCGCCTGGGCCGAGCGGCTCGAGAAGGAGCTGAAGGAGACCTGGTCCGACACCCCGAGGCGTCCTTCCACGGGACAGCGTTCGTTCGGCCCTCGCCGCGGCACCCGCGGGCGGCGCTGAGGCCCTCTCCCGACTGGCAGAACGGCGATCGATTGAGGCGATGCGGTCGATTCATGTCGATCGGTGGTTGACAGCCGTGGTCCGACCAGCGTAATCTCGCGGCCTGTTCGCCATGAAGCACCCGATCGCAGCGCGCGCCGTTGTCGTGTCGAGCGTCGCTGTACGACTGTCGATCCGACTGTCGCTGCTGGCCCTGCTGGTTCTGGGCCTGCCTCTCGGGGGGCCGGTGATCTAGGCTGAGTTCAGTCGAGGCCACCTGCAAACCCCCGAGGGAAACCTCGGGGGTTTTGCTTTGTGGGCCTCATTTTGCGGGGAGGAACGAGTGCAACGCACGGGCGCGCAGATCGTCTGGGAATGCCTGGTGAAGGAAGGGGTGGAGGTCGTGTTCGGCTACCCCGGCGGGGCGATCCTGCCCACCTACGACGCCATGCTCGACTACGAGGCCGTGCGGCACGTGCTCGTCCGCCACGAGCAGGGCGCCGCGCACATGGCCGACGGGTACGCGCGGGCGAGCGGGCGGGTCGGAGTCGCGATCGCGACGTCGGGCCCCGGCGCGACGAACCTCACGACCGGCATCGCGACCGCGATGCTCGACTCGTCGCCCACGGTGTTCATCACCGGCCAGGTCTCCTCGAAGGTGCTCGGCTCCGACGCCTTCCAGGAGGTCGACGTCACCGGCATCACGCTGCCGATCACGAAGCACAACTCGCTCGTGACCGACGTGCGGCACATCGCGCGCACGATCAAGGAAGCCTTCGTGATCGCGCGCTCGGGCCGGCCCGGACCGGTGCTCGTCGACATCACGAAGGACGCGCAGCAGGCGAAGACGGAGTTCCACTACCCGGACACGGTCCACCTCCCGGGCCTCCACGAGCCCGAGGCGCCGGACGCCGAGAGCCTCGCCGAGGCGGCCGAGCGCGTCGCCCGCGCGAAGAAGCCGCTCATCCTCGCCGGCGCCGGCATCATCCGCTCGGGCGCCTCGCAGGCCGTCGTCGACTTCGCCGAGAAGGCCGGCGTCCCCGTCGCCCTCACCCTCCTCGGCATCGGCGGCTTCCCCCAGAGCCACCCGCTCTGCCTCGGCATGATGGGCATGCACGGCGAGGCGTTCGTCAACCAGGCCATCCAGGAGGCCGACCTCCTCCTCGCCTTCGGGATGCGCTTCGACGACCGCGTGACCGGCAACCTCAAGACGTACGCGCCGCACGCGAAGAAGATCCACGTGGAGATCGACCCCTCCGAGATCGGCAAGAACGTGAAGGTCGACGTCGCCCTCGTGTCCGACCTCCTCGCCGCCCTCAAGGCCCTCACGCCGATGGTCGACCGCAAGACCCACGACGAGTGGCTCGCCACGATCGACGGCTGGCGCCAGGACACGCGCTCGCGCGACATCCTCCACCAGGACCACGACGGCCGGCTCCTCGCCGCCCACGTGATGAACGACATCTGGCAGGCGACGGGTGGCAACGCGATCGTCGTCACCGACGTCGGCCAGCACCAGATGTGGGAGGCGCAGTACTACAAGCACGACCAGCCGCGGACCCTCATCACCTCGGGCGGCCTCGGCACGATGGGCTTCGCCCTCCCCGCCGCGATCGGCGCGAAGTTCGCCCGGCGCGACGCCGAGGTCTGGGTGGTGGCCGGCGACGGCGGCTTCCAGATGACCCAGTGCGAGCTCGCGACCCTCCAGCAGGAGCAGCTCGACGTCAAGATCGCGGTCGTGAACAACGGCTACCTCGGCATGGTCCGGCAGTGGCAGGAGTTCTTCCACGACAAGCGCTACGCCGCGACGCCGATGCTCTCGCCCAACTTCGTGAAGCTCGCCGAGGCGTACGGCATCGAGGCCCACCGCGTCTCGACCCGCCCCGACGTGGTGCCGACCGTCGAGCGTGCGCGCGCGGCGAAGGGGCCGGTGCTCGTCGAGTTCCAGGTGCAGAAGGAGGACGCGGTCTACCCGATGGTGCCCGCGGGCAGCGACCTCCACGCCATGATCCGCCGGCCCGCCGCGGCCGGCTCGGAGGTGCGGTCGTGAAGCACACCCTCGTCGCGAAAGTCATGGACCAGCCGGGCGTCCTCAACCGGGTGGCGAGCCTCTTCCGCCGCCGCGCGTTCAACATCGACAGCCTCACCGTCGGCCACACCGAGACGGCCGAGGTCTCGCGGATGACGATCGTGGTCGACACCGCGCGGGTGCCGGCCCACATCGTCGCGGAGAACCTGCGCAAGCTGATCCCGGTGGCCGAGGTCGTCGACGTCACCCACATGGCGACCGTCGACCGCGACCTCGCCCTCATCCGCGTCTCCTGCGCGCCGGCCGAGCGGGCCGAGCTCGCGAGCCTCGTCGAGATCTTCCGCGCGCGGATCGTCGACGTCGCGGCGGAGTCGGTGATCGTCGAGGTGACGGGCAACGAGCAGAAGGTCGACGGCCTCGTGGAGCTGCTGCGGCCCCGCGGGATCCAGGAGATGGTGCGGACCGGCAAGGTCGCCATGGTCCGCGGCAGCGTCGGCGAGCCGAAGCCGGCGGTCCACGTTTCGGGCGCGGCGGGCGCCGCGGCCACTCACTAGACGAGGGGGAGAGAGAACAAGATGGCACGCATGTACTACGACAACGACGCCGACCTTTCCCTCCTGAAGGGCCGCAGGGTCGCGATCATCGGTTACGGCAGCCAGGGCCACGCGCACGCCCTCAACCTGAAGGACAGCGGCGTCGACGTGGTCGTGGGCCTCCCGGCGGCCAGCCGCTCGCGGACGAAGGCGCAGGCCGACGGCCTCGCCGTGAAGACCCCGAAGGAGGCGGCGGCCGAGGCCGACGTGATCATGATCCTCACGCCGGACACCGGCCAGGCGAAGCTCTACAAGGACGACATCGAGCCGGGCCTCGCGCCGGGCAAGACGCTCATGTTCGCCCACGGCTTCAACATCCGCTTCGGCACGATCGCCGCCCCGGCCGGGGTCGACGTCTCGATGGTGGCGCCGAAGTCGCCCGGCCACCGCGTGCGCGAGGTGTTCAAGGAGGGCCAGGGCACCCCGGGCCTCGTCGCCGTCCACCAGGACGCGAGCGGCAAGGCCAAGGCCAACGCCCTCGCCTACGCCAAGGGCATCGGCTGCACCCGGGCCGGCGTCATCGAGACGACGTTCGCGGAGGAGACCGAGACCGACCTCTTCGGCGAGCAGGCGGTCCTCTGCGGCGGCGCCTCCGCCCTCGTGAAGGCCGGCTTCGAGACCCTGGTGAAGAACGGCTACCAGCCGGAGATCGCGTACTTCGAGTGCCTGCACGAGCTGAAGCTGATCGTGGACCTCATGTACCGCGGCGGCCTCAACTACATGCGCTACTCCGTCTCCGACACGGCCGAGGACGGCGACTACACGGCCGGCCCGCGCATCGTCACCGAGGAAACGAAGAAGGAGATGCAGCGGATCCTCGACGAGATCAAGAGCGGCCAGTACGCGAAGCGGTGGGTCGCCGAGAACGAGGCCGGCCGGCCGGTGTTCGGCGCGACGCGCGCCGCGGAGCGCAGCCACCAGCTCGAGGCGGTGGGGGCGAAGCTCCGCGCGATGATGCCCTTCCTCGACGCGGTCGAGGTCACGGCCGACGGCGAGGTGAAGAAGGCCTCGGACAAACCAGTGGGGGCCGTACGATGAGCGACAGGCGCGTCACGATCTTCGACACGACGCTCCGCGACGGCGAGCAGTCGCCGGGCTGCAGCATGCACACCGCGGAGAAGGTGCGCATGGCGCTGCAGCTCGAGAGGCTCGGCGTCGACATCATCGAGGGCGGCTTCCCGATCGCCTCCGCCGGAGACTTCGAGGCCGTGCAGGCCATCTCCGAGGCGGTGAAGGGCGCCCGGGTCGCCGCCCTGTGCCGGGCCCGGCCGAAGGACATCGAGTCCGCGGGCAAGGCCCTCGAGCCGGCGCTCCACCCGGTCATCCACACCTTCCTCGCCACCTCCGGCATCCACCTCCAGTGGAAGCTCAGGATCACGCCGGAGGAGGCGCTGCGCCAGGCGGTCGACGCGGTGAAGCTCGCCCGCACGTTCACCGACGAGGTCGAGTTCTCGGCCGAGGACGCCTCCCGCTCGGACTACGGCTACCTCAGGGAGATCCTCCAGGCGGTCTTCGCGGCCGGCGCGAAGACCCTCAACGTGCCCGACACCGTCGGCTACGCGCTCCCGCACGAGTACGCGGAGATGGTGCGCAACCTCGTCCGCGACGTGCCCGGCGCGGTCATCTCCGTCCACTGCCACAACGACCTCGGGCTCGCCGTCGCGAACTCCATCGCGGCGGTCCAGGCCGGGGCGCGCCAGATCGAGTGCACGATCAACGGCATCGGCGAGCGGGCCGGCAACGCGTCGCTCGAGGAGATCGTGATGGCGCTCAAGGTGCGGAAGGAGGTCCTCGGCTTCGACACCGGCGTCCGCAGCGAGCTCCTCGCTCCGACCTCGACCCAGCTCTCGTCGGTCACCGGCGTCTGGCCCCAGCCGAACAAGGCGATCGTCGGGCGCAACGCCTTCGCCCACGAGGCCGGCATCCACCAGCACGGCATGCTCGCGAACCCGCTCTGCTACGAGATCATGACCCCGGCCAGCGTCGGCGTCTCGCAGTCGATGCTCATCCTCGGGAAGCACTCGGGCAAGCACGCCGTCGAGGCCCGCCTCAAGCAGCTCGGGGTGCCGGTGAAGAACGAGGACATCGAGACGGTGACGGCGGAGGTGAAGGCCCTCGCCGACCGCACGAAATTCGTCTACGACGAGGACCTCCTCGCGATCGTGTCGCACGCGCCGGAGCCGCGGGCGAAGCTCGTGCGCTACCAGGTGCTCTCCGGCAACAGCATCCTGCCCACGGCCACCGTCGAGGTCGAGGTCGAGGGCCACCGCCGCTCGGCGTCGGCGGTGGGCAACGGCCCGCTCGACGCGGCCATGAAGGCGGCCGACGCCGCCCTCGGCTTCGAGCTGCAGCTGCTCGAGATGCACACCCGAGCGGTGACCGCCGGCAAGGACGCCCTGGCCGAGGTCACGGTCCGCGTGATGCACGACGGGGTGGAGTCGCTCGGCCAGGCGGCGAGCCGCGACACGCTCGAGGCGACCCTCAAGGCGTACCTCTCGGCCGTGGCGTCGGCGCGCGAAGCGCTCGCCGCCGCGTAGGGCAGGAGCAGCATGGACCGCGCGCGCCGTCTCGTCGACAAGGTCTGGGACGAGCACCTCGTCGCCCCGGAGACCGAGGACACCCCGGCCGTTCTCTACGTCGACCTCCACCTCGTCCACGAGGTGACCTCTCCCCAGGCCTTCGCCGAGCTGCGCGCGCGGAAGCTGCCCCTGGGCCAGCCGTCGCGCACCGTCGCGACGATGGACCACGCGATCCCCACGCGCCTCGGCCCGGACGGCCGCCGCGCGAGCGCCGAGGGCGCCGCCGCCGAGCAGGTGTCGGCCCTCGAGAGGAACTGCCGCGAGTTCGGCGTGCCGCTCTACCCGGTGGGCGACGCGCGGCAGGGCATCGTCCACGTGATCGGCCCCGAGCTCGGCCTCACGCACCCGGGCTTCACGATCGTGTGCGGCGACAGCCACACGAGCACGCACGGCGCGTTCGGGGCGCTGGCGTTCGGCATCGGCACGAGCGAGGTCGGCCACGTGATGGCGACGCAGTGCCTGCTGCAGCGCCGCCCGAAGGCCTTCGCGGCCGAGTTCACCGGGCGGCTCGCCGACGGCGTGTCCGCGAAGGACCTGATCCTCGCTCTCATCGCGAAGATCGGCACCGGCGGGGCGACCGGCCACGCGCTCGAGTACCGCGGCCGCGCCGTGCGCGCGCTGTCGATGGAAGAGCGCATGACGGTGTGCAACATGTCGATCGAGGCCGGCGCGCGGGCCGGCCTCGTCGCCCCCGACGACACGACCTACGAGTACCTGGCCGGCCGCCCGTTCGCCCCGCAGGGCGCCTCGTGGGACGCGGCCGTCGCGCGGTGGCGGACGCTGCCGACGGACGACGGCGCCGCGTTCGACCGCAGCGTGACGATCGACGCCTCGGCCCTCGAGCCGATGATCACGTGGGGGACGAGCCCGGGCATGGGCATCCCCGTGCGCGGCGTCGTGCCCGAGCCGAACGGCGACTCGAGCCACGAGAAGGCTCTGCGCTACATGGGCCTCGAGCCGGGGAAGCCGCTCCTCGGCCGGAAGGTCGACGTCGTCTTCATCGGCTCCTGCACGAACTCGCGGCTCTCCGACCTGCGCGACGCGGCGCGCGTCCTCCGCGGCCGCAAGGTCGCGGCCGGGGTGCGCGCGCTCGTCGTGCCCGGCTCGGAGCCGGTGAAGAAGGCGGCCGAGGCCGAGGGCCTCGACCGCGTCTTCCGCGAGGCGGGCGCCGAGTGGCGCGAGGCCGGCTGCTCGATGTGCCTCGCGATGAACGACGATCGTCTCGCCCCGGGCC
>WBZP01002728.1_pt3 | contig 14161 bp, 8 predicted proteins | sample 5204301 | NCBI WGS metagenome assembly WBZP01 (sample SAMN12412401, study PRJNA552823) | activated sludge metagenome | isolation source: activated sludge from nitrification reactor of wastewater treatment plant... | place: USA: Pennsylvania | collected 2017 | reverse complement strand
ACCCATGGGAAGCAAAGTACTAAGTGCTCTCAAGGATGGAATTGAGGGCGACGTCATTCGCCATAGCTTCATTGACCTAAGCGACTTCCTGAGACTTGGTTGGCAAGCAAAAATATTTTTAGGCGACAGTGGTGCATATTTTCTAGGTATGATGTTGGGTAGCTTAGCAATTATTTCTGGAGCCAAGTTGGCCACCGCACTGCTAGTACTAGGTGTTCCAGTTATTGATGCGCTTTGGTCTGTGGTGCGACGCTTAGCCCAAGGTAAGTCACCGTTTACAGCTGATCGTGGTCATTTTCACTACGTTCTCTTGGATGCGGGTTTGACGCAACGTCAAGCTGTTTTGATTATCTACGCACTCTCGCTAGCCTTCGGACTGGTTGCACTGATTGGCGGTGGTCTGGCGAAGCTTATCGCTCTGGTGACATTAGCGGTGATTGTCGGTCTCTTAATGCTTGTACTGGGGCTAGCACGCCGTCGCAAATCAGTCGTGAAGTAGGTGCTTTAGTAGCGTCTTTACGTTGACCAAACAGGTTGAATTTGCTAGTATTATCTCCAAGAGGGAGCACCATTGAACCCAAAAGCGTTACAGGAGTTGATCAATAATTTACGGGTATTTTACCGCTGCCCGTCTTGTAGCGCCGAGTACAAATCGGACGATATTCGTTTTTTGGGTAAAGTTGAGGAACACTGCTTTATGCAGCTCAACTGCAAAAAGTGCTCTCTACCGGTATTAGCCACGGTGCTCTTGAGCAGTGATCTGACCAAGCCGAAGAAGAATCGGCGCAAAGAACATACTCGCGTGAGCCTCGGGACTGATGCCTCCCGCAAGGAGCGATCCGCTTTTCAGAAGAAAGGCGCGATAACGGCTGGGGAAATTGCTGATTTTTATGCATTTCTGCAAACCGACAAGGGACTCATTTAGGAAATCGTTTAAGCTTTTAAGCTTCGACATTAAGTAAAGGATAGGATAATTATGGAACAATATACCCTCGTGGCCACTCGGCGCGAAGAGACTGGTAAAGCGGTCAAGAAATTACGCTCTACTGGCAAAATACCTGGTGTAGTGTATGGAAGTGGCGTAGATTCACGCGTTATCAGCGTGGATGATCTCGTGCTATCGCGCATTTTTCAAAAAGCCGGGCATACAGGTCTCGTGGAGCTCTCGATAGGTGATGCCAAGCCGGTCCATGTTTTGATCTCTGAGGTGCAAACGAATCACTTAGGGCGAATACAGCATGTTGATTTTCACCAAGTGAAGATGGACGAAATTGTGCGAACCGAAGTTCCATTGCGTTTGGTGGGTGATGTACCAGCTGTTTTCAACCTAGGTGGTTCATTGGTACAGGTCTTAGAAGAGGTCGAAGTCGAAGCGCTGCCGGCTTTCTTGCCGCCGAGCATCGAAGTCGATGTTTCTGGTCTCGAAGAGCTTGAGGCTACCTTAAGTGTTGCTGATATCCAGATGCCAGACAAAGTGACTCTGCTGAGTGACCCACAGGAAACCATCTGTAAGGTGGAAGCGCCTCGCACAGAGGAAGAAATGGCCGCCTTGGATGCAGAGATGGGTGATGAAGTGCCAGCTGAAGTAGCAGAGGGCGAAGAAGCCGAAGCTGCAGGAGATGCTACCGCTGAAAAGCCTGAGTAACCAGAGAGTTACCTAAGCTAAAAAAAGACTCCATCGGGAGTCTTTTTTTAGTGGGAGCTCTATCGGCTAACTTACTTAACAATACATAATACTTAGTCTAGAGCATATAGCTTATGTATTTAATACTTCTTTATCTCAGCATTTATATCTGATTTTGTGCGGAATTGTTTATGCGTGACGAGATAGCGCATAAATGCGTTCACGCTTACTGGCTTGAGTGTTTCTAGGCAAAGCTGACGCAGGACATCGGCCGAGACCTCGTCTTGGCCACGCTGTATGAGCTTATACTCAATCGAATCAATCAGGTTATCGACATCGATATCTGAAAGCTCTTCATAGTCGAGTACTCGGAGAACCGAAGTAAATAAAAACGAGCGCCGGTAGGGGGAGGTTTTACTGCTGCTCACCACCTGAATGAAGGATAAATCCGGACGCTCGTAAGTCGTTATGACCTTGCCACAGTCCGCACATCGACGTCTGCGCCATATCTGGCTGCCACCTCGTGTCGAGCGCGTATTTACCACCTCACTGTGGGGTGATCTGCAATTCATGCAAATCATGTCTATATATTGTCATACTACTGTAAAACTGCGCAAGTGGATAACTCAAAAAAGTTGTGGATAAGTGCATAACTGTGAGAAAAGTCACATAAAGAGGTTATGTTTACAGGGTGGTTCAGGTAAAATATACGTAAGCACTTTTTATGTCCTGCAAGTTATTGCTTCGCAACACAAATGAAATCCAAGATTGTTACAAAATCTCAAAACGCATGGCGAAAGACCCAAGAAATATCGGGTAAGGGTCTGGTTGGCGTACAGCAGGCTCGAAGTCGCACAATTTTGCCGGCTCACGAACATCTGCGTCGGCGCTTTACTTGGTATGATCGCTGGCACGAATATCGTCATCATGGCAAAGTCCATGTTGCGACTTTGCTCAGTTATGTCTTGATTCTGCTATTGAGCCTCGGTATTTTTCAGTTGGCTCGCGCGGCTGATCTCTTCGATAGCTGGGATTTTGCGAGTGGTTCAGGGATCGATCTGTCTGATAGTGCGCTGATTGAGGTTAGTGGTGGCAAGGCTCGTCTGAAGGCGCAAAATTATAGTAGCGACGCGAATTCTATGGCGTTGTATCACTTTGATGAAAATACCGGGTCGACGGTAGCTGATGATTCAACTGGTGATCCGCTGACCGGTGTTGGTTCGCCAAGCTGGGCGACCGGTAATTTAAACTACGCCCTGAGCTTTAATGGCACCGATCAGTCGGCCACTGCGGCTGACTCAGGGAGTTTATCGCTCACTAGTAGCAATACTCTTGAAGCTTGGGTGAAGTTTAGTAGTCCATTTTCAGCCGGGAGCAGTTCATATCGGCAATCGATTCTTGATAAGGGTAAGTATCAACTCTACTACGATAACGAAACTGGCAAAATTACCTATGAGCTAGAGAATTCTGCCGGTAACGATTGGGTACAGCAAGCCGGTGGAGATCTACTCAATGCCAACGGTGCAAAAGTGAAGCGTAGCTGGGACACAAACGGTAAAACTGCCGTCCGCGATCAAGTCAAGATGGGTACGAAGATCTATGCTGGCCTGGGCGGTAGTGCAAACGATGCAGAAGTCTGGGAGTTTGATCCGGGTACGGGTCTTTGGACGCAGATTGCCGGCGATGGCCTGAACGGAGGCTGGAATAATGCCGTAACAGCCTTGGCCTACGAAGATGTCTGGTCTTTAGCCACGGATGGCACAACTCTGTACGCTGGCTTAGGTACCGGTAATGGCGATGGCGACGTCTGGCGATACCAGAGTGGTACGTGGTCAAAGATCGGTGGGGACGGAACAGGTTGGGCAGCCAGTACCTATGAAACGGTTGCCGGGCTTGAGGTAAATGGTACAACAGTTTATGCCGGGTTGGGCAACAATGTAGCTGGCGATGCTGAAGTTTGGGCGTGCACCAATTGCACGACATCGCCAACCTGGACGAAGGTTGGCGGTGATGGCGTTGGCTCACCAGCCAGTTGGAATACGAACTACGAAATGGTGACGGAAATGACACTGATTGGTGGCAATCCGGTCGTTGGTTTGGGTATTACGGCTGGTGACGGCGAAGTCTGGCGCTGTACGGCCAGCTGTACGACAGCATCAGCCAGTTGGTCGAAGCTGGGCGGTGATGGATCGGGTACGGCACCTCAGAGCTGGGCTAGCGATCGTGAGTACGTGACAGGCCTGTCGGCGATTGGTAATACGCTCTATGTTGGTCTTGGTAACACAGCCAGTGATGGTGAGGTCTGGCGCTGTGATGTGACGTCATGTACGGCTACAAGTGGCTGGACTCTATTGGGGGGTGCTGCCAACTGGGGGGCGGGCTTTGAACAAGTATTTGATATCACTAACGATGGCTCAGTTATATATGTTGGACTTGGATATACGGCTGGTGAAAACGAAGTCTGGCGTTATAACGGCTCATGGACGAAGGTTGGTGGCGATGCAGTTAACTCTGGCTTTACGAACACGCATACGCATGTCGAGTCGGTCTTAGCCGATGGCTCGACTGTTTATGCTGGGCTGACGAATGCTGGTTCGCGCGCCGAAGTCTGGCGCTGTACGAGCTGTTCGACCGCTCCGACTTGGGGCGGAGCGCGGATTGGCGGTCAATATACGAATAAAAGTTGGGGGCAATTCAACTTACAGAGCGTTGAGTCGATGACGACATCCGGCGGGCGACTCTATGCTGGTACGGGTAGTAGTGTGGCGGGTAATGGTATGGTCTGGGAATTTGATGGCAGCACCTGGTACCCAATCGGGGGACAAGGTATAAACTCGAGTTGGGCAGTGGATACCTATGAATCAGTGCCTTCGATGGTGAATTATAAAGGCAAGCTCTACGTCGGCCTCGGTACTGGCACGGGCGAAGCTGAGGTTTGGCGGTACGATAACCCGGGCTGGACGAAGGTAGCAGATGGTAACCCAGCTGTCGGATCGGCTTGGGGGAATGCCTATGAGACCGTGCAGTCACTCGGTGTAGCCAATGACAAGCTCTACGCCGGCCTTGGTAATAGTGCCGATGGTGATGCTGAGGTCTGGGCCTGTACTGGCTGTGATGGCGGCTCGCCGAGTTGGGGTTCGGCCTTGGTCGGTGGTGACGGAACTGGCTGGGCAAATACTGATTTTCGAACCGTCTCCTCAATGGTTACCTATAAAGGCAAGCTCTACGTTGGCCTCGGTAATGCAGGGGCCGGTGACGCTGAGATCTGGCGTTTTAATAATCCGGGCTGGACGCGAGTGGGTGGCGATGCGGTCAATTCATCTTGGGCGAATACCACCTATGAGGAGGTTTCGACCTTGGCCGTCTATAATGACAAGCTCTATGCCGGCCTAGGGACGACAGCTAGTGATGCTGAGGTCTGGGCCTGTACTGGCTGTGATGGCGGCTCGCCGAGTTGGGGTAGTGCATCGATTGGTGGTGACAGTGACGGGGTGGACGGCAAAGGCTGGTTGGCTGCCGTTGGCTATGAGCGAGTCCGCGCGCTCGTTGTTTACAACGGCGATTTATATGCCTCTTTGGGGCTGACGGCAGGTGATGGTGAAGTCTATAAATATGACGGTACGAGTTGGACGGCCGTTGGTGGTGATGGCGTTGGTTGGACGAACAACATTATTGAAAGTGTAGGTGCTCTGACAACCTATAAGGGCAAGCTCTACGCTGGCATGGGTGACTCAGCCAATGCTGACGCGATGATTTGGTCATACGGTAATAATGCCTACCTCCAATCTTCCACGACAACGCAAGATACTGGCTGGCATCACATCGCTGCGCGATATGATTCTGCCACCCAAACGATGCAAATCCTTCAAGACGGAGCTGTTGTAGGAAATGCAACAGGAGTTACGGCGGCTATGACTAATGGCCCGCAGCAGCTGAGAGTTGGGTCGAGCTTTGGCTCATCAATCGCTAGCGGTGACGCTGGTAATTTTGCCGGCTCGCTTGATGAAATGCGTCTGAGTAACATATCTCGAGCCGACGGGGAGCTGACGTTAAAGCCATATACTAATTCGGCGGTGACGGTCGGTCTCGGCTCAGCAATCCGAACCGGTGGCGTGATGAGCTGGGAGGGCTTCTCGGCTGCTGAAACAGCGGCGGGTGGGACGATTAAGTATCGGCTGAGCGATGATAACGGTGCGAGCTGGAAGTATTGGACTGGTAGTAGCTGGGGATCATCAACTGGGCTTACGGAGGCCAATACCTTAGCCGATGTGAATACTCACATTGCAACCTTCCCTGTCACCTTTGGTGGTATTAAGTGGCAGGCAGTCCTTCAGGGTGACGGTACCCAACAGGTTAGCTTGGATGATGTCCAGATATCTTCAAATGCTGACACTACCCCTCCCGGCACCAATGCGAGCTCGATTCAAATGTTTCGCTCGAGCGGTGGTGCTGGTGTGAGCTCAAATGCTTGGACAAATGGTGCGACCCCTGAATTCACCTGGACCGCTGGCATTGATGCAGAATCCGGCATTAAAGGTTATTGTTTGAGCTTGAGCCAAACTGATACTGATAATCCTGTAACCACGAAAGGAATTTTAGGAACTAGTCCGGTGACTACTGGCGGGAACTGTCAATTTGTAGTCTCGACGAACTCTGTGGATTTGGCTACGAGCGGGTATCTGGGGACACCACTGACGACCTCGAACTCACCGTACTACCTGAATGTTCGGGCTATCGACAACGCTGGTAATGTCGTTGGTACGAGTGCTCAGTTCCAATTCCGCTTCGATAATACCGCGCCAACTAATCCTGGGTTTATTACCGCGCCATCAGGATTCATCAATACGAAGGCAGCTACATTGACGTGGCCGACGGGTGGCGGTACGGCAGCACAGGATAGCAACTCCCAAGTTGCTGGCTTACAGTATCGAATCAATGGCGGCACTTGGTACGGTGATGGACATACTGGTTCTCAGGATGCAACCGATCTGCTAACGAATGACGGTAGTTATGCCACTGCTGATCCTCCAGATTTCAGCAATCTGACTGAGGGGGTGAACACCTTTGAATTCCGTACTTGGGATCAAGCGGGTAATTACACTACGAGCTATGTCACTGCCCAGCTGAAAGTGAATACGAATGGTGCGCCATCTGAGCCGCTGAACCTCACAGCCGTTCCGGGTAGTAATACTACCAACGCCTTTGCTTTCAATTGGGACCCACCAGCTAGCTATGTGGGTGACGTAAATAATATTACTTACTGCTACACGATAAACGTGGCACCCACCGTGTCAAATTGTAGTTTTACGCCAGCTGGAGTGACGTCACTTGGCTCGGGGGCGTACGCCACGCAGCCTGGCGCTAATACCATCTATCTGGTGGCCCGTGATGAATCTAGTAATATCAATTACTCTACCTATGCCACAGCCACCTTTACTGCTAACACCACAGCGCCAGGGATCCCACTGAACATGGATATTGTTGATGTATCGATCAAATCAACGAGTAACTGGAGACTCGCATTAACATGGGATCCACCAGCAGCCGCGGGATCAGGTATTTCCTCGTATCGAATTTATCGATCGACGAATAACACGACGTTTAACTATGTGGGGGCGAGTACCAGCACTACCTACATTGATGCTGGGTTGAGTCAGCAGGACTACTACTATCGGGTCAAAGCTTGCGATTCAACCAATAACTGCGGGGCTGATAGCTCGGTAGTCACCATGCTACCGACCGGCAAGTTCACAACCCCGGCTACCCTGACTGCCGATCCTAAAGTTGATAATATTACAACAAGACGTGCTCGAATCGATTGGTCGACGGATCGCCCGAGTGATTCGAAAGTAGCGATTGGAACGAAATCGGGCGAATATAGCTCATCTGAAATTTCAAATTCTTCACAAGTTACCAACCATCAGCTGGAGCTGAGCAATCTCCAGGCCGGTACAACCTATTACTACGTCGTGCGCTGGACTGATGAAGATGGTAACACCGGGAGTTCTGGTGAGAGAACGTTTACCACGCTGCCGGCACCGACCGTAAAAGAGGTGACTGCGGTACGAATCGGGTTGAGTAGTGCGACTGTTCAATTTACTACCAAGCAGGCTGTACAGGCTAAAGTGTACTTTGGTCAGAGTGAAGGCTTCGGGGGCTTGAAGGTAGTAAATACCTCCAGTGCTGAGTCGAGTTACTCAGCGGAATTGACTGAGCTGTCAGACGGCTCAAAATACTTCTATAAGGTTAATAGCGTTGATGCTGAGGGCAATGAGTATGAAGGCAGTGTACTAAGCTTCTCGACGCCACAACGCCCGAAGGTGAGTAACGTCACTCTGCAGCCCGTCGAAGGTGAACCGACCAGTACCCAGAAGGTCAGTTGGACGACCAATGTTCCGGCTACTTCCCAGGTGGTGTACGGCAAAGTCGGTCAAGGTGTAGCTGAAATTAGCGACTCTAAATTGCTTACCGAACATGAGATTACGATTAAGGATCTTGATGACAATAGTGAATATTCACTGATCGTGCAGTCGCGGGATGGCGATGGCAATCTGGCAACCAGTGAACGCCAAGTCTTCAAGACGGCTCTCGATACGCGCCCTCCTAAAATACGCGATGTACAGGTCGAGACCACAATTCGAGGCGTCGGTAGTGAAGCCCGCGGTCAGCTGGTGGTTACTTGGAAGACTGACGAGCCGTCGACCAGTCAAGTAGCTTTTGGTGAAGGGGCCTCAACAGCATCATTCTCGAGCCAGACAACCGAGGATGCGAACCCGACGACTGAGCACATTGTGATTATCTCTGACCTTTCTACTTCCAAGGTGTACAACGTTCAAGCTATGTCGAAGGATAAGGCAAATAATCAAGCCAAGTCAGAGCCGCAGTCAACGATTGTTGGTCGAGCATCCGATTCGATATTGTCGATTATCTTTAATACCCTGCAAAACTTGTTTGGGTTCTTGGGGAGTAATTAATAATGAGTACAGTTACTGAAGCAAGTGCTCTCATCAAGGTCGAAGCGGTTGAAAAGAAGTTCTTTTTGCCAACTGAAACCGTTCATGCCCTCAAGAACGTGAACTTTGTGATTCCGAAGAATTCTTTTTCGATCATTTACGGCCCTTCAGGAAGTGGTAAGTCGACTCTACTCAATACAATTGTTGGGCTTGAGCCACCGACAACTGGAAAAGTCATCATTGATGGCCAAGACCTATACGCCTTAAATGCAGACAAGCGAGCAAATTTTCGGGCGCGAACTTTAGGCATGGTGTATCAGACCAACTATTGGGTAAATAGCCTCAATGTACTTGAGAATGTGTGTATGCCACTCTTCCTGTCTGGGTATTCGCGCCGTCAGGCAGCCCTCATCGCCATGGAGAGCCTGGAACTGGTCGGCATGCAGGACTATGCGAAGAAGCGGCCGACACTATTATCTGGTGGTCAGCAGCAACGCGTTTCGATGGCACGGGCAATTATCGCAAACCCGGATCTGATTGTAGCCGACGAGCCAACCGGCAACCTAGATACAAAAAATGGCGATATGATCATGAATCTGTTATCAGACTTAAATCATAAGATGCAGAAAACTATCATTTTGGTCACGCACAACCTAGAGTATCTGTCTCTCAGTTCGCATCGCGTGCAGATTAAAGATGGCGAAGCGATCGAAGATGATGGTAATTTTGGTATGTCATCGGCTGAAAAGCAGGCCAAAATTAAGAAGATACGTGAGAGCTTAGTGAAGCAGCCCACCGGCGGCAAAGCACCCACGATTGCTGAGCTTACTGCACAGCTAGCAAATGTTGGTTCTGTCGATAATGATGATAAAAATACATCGGTAACCCCTGAGCCGTCTCAATCCAAACCGATCGACGCAGTTACCAAGCGGAGTGGTAGTTAATATGTCACCAATAAACCCATCAGAAAAAGTCAGTCAAAAGAAATATTCACCGAAGTATATCCGCAAGGGTATTCTACTGCATATGGCGTATAAAAATTTAGCTTTTAAGCGTCTACGAACTTTTCTTACGGTCTTAGGGGTAGTGATCGGGATTGGTGCGATTGTATTCCTGGTCTCTCTAGGCCTTGGGCTTCAGAAAGTCGTTACTGAACAAGTCGTTGGCTCGAAGTCGGTCAAAGCGATAGATGTATCGTCTCCAAAGCCGAGGGTGATTCGCCTGAATAATGACGCGGTAAAGAACTTTGAGAAATTTGCCAATGTCGAAGGAGTAGCTCAAACTTATTCGTTTGCCGGGAAGGTAGTTTTTCAAAGCTCGAATACTGACGCAGTGATCAATGGCTCTGATCAAAACTATCTTGATCTCAGCTCGTTTAAGCTGGAAGAGGGTAAGAAGCTTGGGTTAGCTTCGGATAATGAAGTATTGGTAAATCTTTCGCTCCTGAAGACGATTGGCGTCAATGATAAGTCAAAGATCATGGGCCAAAAAATTAAGATCTTAATCCCGAAGGAGAAACGTAAAGAAGCCGGCGCCGGGGAGAATGTCGAGGATTATACGAAAGAACTAACCGTAGTCGGGGTGCTTGATTCGGGGTCTGGGGCAGAAGTGTTTACTACTGATAGCCTACTGTTGAATGCTGGTTTTCAAGATTACAATCAGGCCAAAGTAGTCGTCAATACTAAGGAGAATGTGCCGGCGATTCGCAAGCAGATCGAAAGCCTCGGTTTCGTAACAGCTTCTCCAGTCGATACTCTTGATCAAATCAATCAGGTCTTCACGATCCTTAATATTTTGCTAGCCGGGTTTGGCGGAATTGGCATGGTCATTGCAGTTCTTGGCATGTTCAATACGCTGACGATTTCATTGCTAGAGCGGACCCGTGAGATTGGTCTGCTCGTCTCGCTGGGGGCGCGTCGAAAGGATGTCAGAAGACTGTTTATTATTGAGGCTCTGACGCTCTCATTTTTAGGAGCTCTATTTGGTGTTGTGTTGGCTTGGTTACTGGGCCGGGGGATTGATTTGCTGCTATTTGGCCTCGCGAAATCTCGAGGGGTAAGTGATACTTTCTCAGTCTTCTACATACCACCGATGCTTATTCTTGGCATTTTTGTATTCACTGCTATAACCGGCTTGATAGTAGTTGCTTATCCGGCTCGACGAGCTGCCCGAATTAATCCAATCGATGCTTTGCGCCATGAATAAGAAACTGTCATATCTAGCATCACGTTTACATGTAAAAGTCCTGTTTTTGCTTGCGATCATCATCTTGATTACGATTGCCGCCTTATTTGTAAGGCGCGAGAAACTTACACGAGATATAGATGAGATAGCCAGCAGCTATGCTTTAACCCGCCTCAAAAGCTTTGAGACTACTCGAGCAGGTAACAGTGAGCTCATTAAGGCCTTAAGTTATGACTACACAATCAGGGACGAAATGGTTCGGTCTGTCAGGGAGCGAGATCAGCAATGGTTTGAAGACAATATCCCGGGGGCTTTGGAAACTTACCAGGCTGATGAAGTGTGGATCTTTAATCAGCAATTTCAGACAGTATATACAGCAAAGAAAAATGCTGATTTAGATGAACAGTTTCCAATCCCAGACTTAGCGACGCAGGCATCTGAGCTGTTTCAAAATGGGTATTTTGTTGAATTCCATGCTGTTATTGATGGGCAAATTCATCAGGTCTATGGAGCTCCCATTCAGCCGACTGCTGACTCAGCTAGGGCGACGGCCCCTCAAGGCTATTTTTTCGTGGCGCGTGAATTGAATGAAAAGCCCTTAGCAAGTTTATCCGTGAGTAATGATTCTGATGTCACAATTACAACGAATGCTGAAAAGTTCGACACAAAAATTCTCCCCCAGGATGGGGTAATACACTTCCGTGATCCAATATTCGATTGGCAGAGACAGGTTATCGGGCAGTATGATGTGGTTCATTCTTCACAGGTACTGCGCCAAAACTGGTTGATTATTATTCAGCAATTCCAAATATTTACAGCATTTATGTTGGTGTTTCTGACGACCATTATCACCATTGTCTACATCTTAATATCACGACCCCTCCGTCAGCTGTCAGATAGTATTGCCACTGGGGATGCGGAGCGTATTGAGCCACTCTTGCGGCGCAAGGACGAGATAGGCGAGGCGGCCAAGCTGATGCAGCAAGTAAAAGAGCAGGAGAAATCTTTACAGGTGCTCAATCAAGCAGCTGAGGAAGCTAGGCATCGGGCTGACCTTCGGTCGCGTGAGGCAGAGCGGATGAATGATCTGATGGTTGGGCGTGAATTAAAGATGATTGCACTCAAAAAGCAGTTACGAGATGCAAGATCGCCCAAACGGCGATCGACAAAAAAGGAAGGGCCGTCGTGAGTCGAGTGGCAGATATGTTTGACAGGCTATTGAGCGCCGGTATTGATCATGATTCGATCGATGCCACTGAACTGCGACGTGTAAGATTCTTTAATTCGTACGTGTTGATTGGTATTTTCGGGTGCGCTGGTTCGGCCGTTGTCTTGCGCTTCTCAGCCCCTGCTAACACTAGTTACCTCGCGCTACTGGCGACACTTGGTATTCTGATCGGTCTTGGTATCTCACTTCATTATCTGAAGCGGGCTGAGCTTCCGGTTCAGATAATGTTGGTTTTCCTTTTTGGATTAGCCTTTTTTATTCTTACTCAAAGCAAAACTTCTACCGGTATATTCTGGTTATATGTGTACGCTCCAATTGCCGCCTTACTGTTGCGTCAAAAATTGGCCCTGGCTTGGATTGTCAGCTTTGCTACATGGGTGCTATTTCTCGGGCTGCAGCCTTGGTTCGGTGACTCAATGTATGGCGCTGCCCAGATCTATGCTTTTACTTTTTCCTTTTTACCAATTTCATTCTTTATGGTCGCCTACCAGAAGATCACGTATGATGCTGAACGACAAGTCTATGAGCAGCAAAGGCAATTGCAAGCCTTGACTGAGCGCCTGGAAGAAGAGCTAGCATTTGCTTCAGCTTCGAAAAAGCAACTTGACGGACTCAGTAAGTCTTTAACTCAACAGAACAAAAAATTAACTCAAAGTCGTATGGCACTCATCAATCTGTTGGAGGACTCAAAAGTCCTTGAAAAAGAGCTCAAAAAATCCAAACAGCATATTGAGGAAACTGTGCAAAAGCGGACGCGAGAACTGTCTATAGAGCGTGCTAGGCTCGAATCTACGCTCCAAAGTTTGCCAATTGCTGTGCTGCTCATGAACGCAAAGGGCCAAGTTGAAGATGCGAATAGTATGGCTTATGAACTGGTCGGCAAGACATATCAAGCAGCCGAAGGTAAGTTGTCACTTGCGGTTTCGCGTCGATTGGCATTGCTTGTGAGAAAACATCTGGCGCTATCTAATCAGATTAAGCAGTGCGTTAAACAGGATAATTGTATTCTGGTACCAGAGGTTCAGCATCATGATGCATATTACCGTGTGGCGCTTGGACCGGTGCGGACGAACGACCCGAATGCTCAGGGTGGCGTGGTCGTTGTAATCGAAAATATTACTGCGCAGAAGATGCTCGATCGGTCGAAAGATGAATTTCTGATGATCGCTTCTCACGAACTGCGCACTCCTTTGACGGCGATTCGAGGTAATGCTGTTATTCTTGATAAGCTTTATGGTAAGCGGGTGAAAGATACTGATTTTAAGGAGTTGACTGAAGATATCAAGGAATCAAGCACCCGGCTGATTGGTATCGTCAATGACTATCTCGAGCTCTCGAGTCTCGAGCAGGGACGATTGGTCTTACAGCCAGACAAGTTAGATCTGACAGAGCTTATGCAGCAGGTGGTTCGAGAGAATCAGAGCTTGGCGCTTGAGAAGAATCTCAAATTGAGCTTTGTTCAACCGCGAACGCCTCATCTTTTTGTCCGGGCTGATCCGAATCGCACCCGACAAGTCATCGAGAATCTCATATCTAATGCGGTGCATTATACCAATAAGGGGACGGTGAAGATTGAATTGGTAAAAACGGGACAGTATATCACTTGTCGCGTGCGGGATACTGGAATTGGTATCGCCAAAACCAGTCAAAAGCAGTTGTTTGGTAAGTTCCGTCAGGCGCAAGAGAACCTCCTGACGCGTGATCCAATGCGCAGCACGGGCCTGGGCCTTTATATCACTAAGCTCATGGTGGAGAAGATGGGTGGCAAGATTGTGCTGGAGCATTCGGCGCTTGGTAAGGGTTCGGTCTTTGCTTTTACACTGCCAGTTGCTGAGCGGTCGGCAGGTAGTAGTCGAGCTAGTAAGCCGTTACAATTAAGGTGAAAGGAAAGAAAGATTGCTTATGAAAAAGATTCTATTGATTGAGGATGATCCACTACTGTCACGTATGTATGGCAAGCTTTTTTCTCTACATGACTATGATTTTGCTAGTGATCTTGACCCTGAAGGCGGCTTCGAGCAGGCTAAAAAACTGCAACCCGATCTCATTCTTTTGGATATTATGATGCCCAGCATGGATGGCTGGGAATTTTGCAGCCGGGTGCGTAAAGTTTCAACCGTCCCGATCATTATGCTAACCTCACTTGGTTCACAAAGTGATATTGTGCGTGGG